>Ga0153956_1001724_pt1 | contig 18183 bp, 19 predicted proteins | sample TSFL040MetaG_FD_104704 | JGI IMG/M metagenome (GOLD analysis project Ga0153956, IMG submission 104704) | Attine ant fungus gardens microbial communities from Florida, USA - TSFL040 MetaG | ecosystem: Host-associated > Fungi > Mycelium > Unclassified | place: USA: Florida, Wekiwa Springs...
CCGGATACCTGGTAGGCGCCCTCTTCGAACTTGCCGCCGGCGTGCAGCACGGTCATGACGACGTCAACGGTCGGGATTCCGGTGGCGTGCATGGCAACCGGGATGCCGCGGCCGTCGTCGGTGACCTGGACGCCGCCGTCCTCGAGAATCCGGACGTCTACCTTTGTCGCGAAACCGGCCATCGCCTCGTCGACCGCGTTGTCCACGACCTCCCACACCAGATGGTGCAGACCGCGCTCACCGGTGGACCCGATATACATGCCGGGACGCTTACGAACGGCTTCCAGACCTTCGAGGACCTTGATCGAATCGGCACCGTACTCAGCCGGCGCTTCCTTCTTTTGGGCAGCCACGTCGGACGCGTCTCCTTGGGGTTCGAGGGGGCGATGATGACACCGCTCTCAGATCTGACATCAGTCTACCGGTAACGGGTGACAGGACTGACTTTCTGACGACGTTTTGACGTACCTGTCTGCGTCGTGCACGGAATTTCTCGGGTTGGTGCTCGTCCGGACGCTTCAGAGCCGTCAGATCTGGGCCATTGACGCGTTCAGGCGGTTCCCCAGAACCCCTCAGCCGTACGTGTCACGGGGGCCGCGGCCGGCAATGTGATACCGACCCTTGCGCCAGCTCGGTCCGATCGGTCCGGTGATCTTCACCGAGGTCACCACACCATCGCCGACGGCGGCAGCGATCTTGGCCAGGATCTGCGCCTGGACCATGCGCAATTGTGTTGCCCAGGCCGTCGACTCGGCGCTGATGGTCAGCACGCCATCCTGCAGGGCAGTGGGAGTCGCGTGGTCGGCGATCTGTTCACCCACCACGGTCAGCCATTGTCCGAAGATCGACCCTTCGGCTACCCGAGGAGTCCAGCCACGGCTTCGGGCCAGGTCACTGGTCGCCGCGCCGAGCAGTTGGGGATCACGACGATCCGGACCCGGACCGGACCAGGTCCGCCGGCCGCCCCCACGGCCCGCCACTTTGGACATCGGCGTCTTGCGGCCTCGTCCGACATCCTTACCCTGGCTGCGCGCCGCACCGCGGGCCTCTTCCAGGGTGCGTCGCACCAGGTCCATCCCTTTGAGCTGTGCCAAGTGTGGTGGCGGGAAGGTTGCGTTCTCATCAGCAGCCTCGCCCGAGGAATCAGGCCCATTACTCATCGCTTACCACCGAGATCCGGCCCCGATCGTCATCACACATGGTCACCGTGATCCGGGTGGCATCCCAATTCATCGGGATGTCATCGGCCACCGCCGCGGTCACCAGAACTTGTTCGGCCGATTCGGCCACCCCCGCCAATGCCTTTCGGCGGGAGGTATCCAACTCGGCGAACACGTCATCGAGCAGCAGTACCGGATCAGAACCCTCGGCGCGCAACAACTCATAGGACCCGAGCCGCAATGCCAAGGCCATCGACCACGATTCCCCATGGCTGGCAAAGCCTTTGGCCAATTGATCACCCAGACGCAGCTCGAGGTCATCACGATGTGGGCCCACCAGACACACCCCGCGCTCCAGTTCGGCGCTGCGGCGGCGAGCCAATTCGTTCAACAACGCCACCTCGAACATCTCCACATCGACGGTGCCGGCCGCCGCTTCGGACTCGATCAGTTCCACCGAACTGCGGTAACGAATCGACGCCGGCCGCGACGCCGGAGCCAGGAGTTGGTAGGCCTTTTCCACCTCGGGGTGCAGTTCGTTGATCAATTGCACCCGCGCGGCGATCAACTGCGCACCATGACTGGCCAGGTGCCCATCCCAGACGTCGAGTGTCTCCAGCGCACTCGAGTCACCTCGAAAGCGCGCTGCCCCAGCGGTTTTCAACAAGGCGGTGCGTTGACGCAGCACCTTCTCGTAGTCTGCGCGCACCCCGGCCAGCCGGGGTCGACGACTCGAGGCCAATTCGTCGAGGTACCGCCGACGGTCACCGGGATCGCCACGAACCAACGACAGATCTTCGGGCGCGAACAGCACCGCGCGCAGCACTCCGAGAATTTCCCGGGCCGAACGCACGGGGGAGCGGTTCAATCGGGCCTTGTTGGCCCGGCCCGGTGTGATGTCGAGGTCCACCGCCAGCTCCCGACCATCGTTGACCACGATGCTCGAGACCACGGCGCGTTCGTTGCCGTCCCGGATCAGCGGCGCATCGGAGGCCACCCGGTGCGAGCCGAGGGTTGCGATGTACCAGAGGGCTTCGACGATGTTGGTCTTGCCGAAACCATTCTGGCCGACGAAGACCGTGCGGCCAGGCGCCAATTCCAGGTCCAGCCGTGGCCAGGACCGGAAGTCGGTCAGTGCGAGATGACGTACGTACAAACTATCCCGACTTACTGACCCTCTGAACGGCGTGGCCACCGAACTGATTACGTAGTGCGGCAACAGCTTTCATCGTCGGAGAGTCCTCCTGCCGCGACAGGAACCGAGCGAACAACGACGCCGCGATACTCGGCACCGGAACCCGCAACCGGATCGCCTCTTCCACCGTCCACCGTCCTTCACCGGAGTCTTCGGTGTACCCGCTGATCTGCTCGAGAGCCGGATCTTCCTTCAGTGCCTTGGCCAGCAGCTGCTGCAGCCAGGATCGCACCACCGTGCCATTGGTCCAGGCTTGATACACCGCCTGCGGATTGGTGATGAGTTCTTCGGCTGCCAGCATCTCGTAGCCTTCGCCGTACGCCGTCATCAAGGCGTACTCCACACCGTTGTGCACCATCTTGGCAAAGTGGCCGGCGCCGACCGGTCCGGCATGTACGAAGCCGTCGGCCAGGTCGCCGTCGGGGCGCAGGGTCTCGAAGATCGGCATGACTCGAGCGATGTCGTCGTCGCTGCCGCCGACCATCAGGCCATAGCCTTCCGTCAGACCCCAGACACCACCGGAAACCCCGGCGTCCACGAAGCCGATTCCCTTCTCGCCCAACAGCTTTGCGTGTACACCGTCATCGGTGTAACGAGAGTTTCCACCATCGATCACCAGATCGCCGGCACTGAGCACCTCACCGAGCTCGGTGATCGTCTCGGTGGTGACCTCGCCGGAGGGCACCATGACCCACACCGTACGCGGCGCCTCGAGCTCTTCGGCCAGTGCCTTCAGGCTCGGGACATCGGTCACTTCGGGACGCGGGTCATAACCGATGACCTCATGTCCGCCTTCGCGCAGACGCTCGCGCATGTTGAAGCCCATTTTTCCGAGGCCGATCAACCCCAGCTGCATGTGTTTCTCCCTGCCGGTAGCTCGGTCAGCCGGGCAGACGCACCGGCATCAACAAGTAGACGTAATCGGTGGCACCGGCCGGGAACGGACCGGAACCGCCGTACTGACCATCTTCACCTGCCGGCCGCAACACCGCTGGACGGCTGGGTGTCGTAAAGCCGAACGTCACCTTGTCCGAATGCAACGACCCCAGCCCATCGGTCAGGTAGGTGGGGTTGAACGCGATCGTGAGGGGTTCCCCGTAGAACTCGACCGCCAGATCTTCCTCGGCGCGGCCGACGTCGTCGGCGCCCGCCGACAACCGCAGCACATCGTCGCCGAATTCCATCCGCACTTGGGCCCCGCGATCGGCGACCAGCGCCACACGCTTGATGGCCTCGGTCAGTTCGGCCACACCGATGGTGGCCACGGCGGTGTGCTCGGCCGGTAACAACTGACGGAACTTGGGGAATTCGGCATCGAGCAGGCGGGTGGTGGTGCGCTTGCCATTGCTGCGGATGCCCAGCAGGCCGTCTTTCCCGACGGCCTGGCCGGCACCGAGGGACAAGTGCACCTCGTTGCCGTCCGAACCGGACTTGGCCGCCTCGGACAACGTCTTGGCCGGCACCAGCACGGCGGTGTCGATATCGACGACCGCGGAATTCCAGGTCAGCTCGCGAACGGCCAACCGGAATCGGTCGGTCGCGGCCAGCACAACCTTCTCGCCGGCGATCTCGACCCGCACACCGGTGAGCATCGGCAACGTGTCGTCGCGGCCGGCCGCGACCGCGACCTGACCGATCGCCTCGGAGAACACATCGGCAGGCACCACACCGGTTTCGTCCGGCAGCGACGGCAGCGACGGGTAGTCCTCGACGGCCATCGTGGGCAACGAGAATCGGGCGCTGCCGCAGCTCAAGGCCACTCGAGTGCCTTCGACGCTGACCTCGACGGGCTTGGCCGGAAGTGCTCGAGTGATGTCGGACAGCAGCTTGCCGGATACCAAAACGCTTCCCGGGGAGGAAATTTCAGCGGCGACGCGGACCTCGGAGGACACCTCGTAGTCGTAACCGGAGATGGTCAGGCCATCTTCGGAGCCGGTGAGCAGAACACCTGCCAGGACCGGGATGGTGGGCCGCGATGGCAGGATGCGGGCAACCCAGGCCACAGCATCAGCGAAATCTTCTCGGACGAGGCGGAACTTCAAATCTCCTGCTGTCGTCGCCACGTTTTGAGCGTCCCTTCGCTGTATCCCCACCACGCATGGCGCCGAGCCAGGACGGCATCGGTTGTCGTTGAACACCGTAGAGCGTTCAGCGCCTACTTGAAAGCTAATCGATGTGACGTCGGGATGCAGACGGACCCCGTCGACCGGGCTAGGTTTCGCGTTTTCCCCAACCCTCGGCTTTTAAAAGAAGAACTAGATAGAGATATAGGAAGAAGTATTAGGGGCTGTGCAGGTTGGGGATTACCGGTTCCCGGTGCAGGTAGACACCGGTTCGGCGGTGTGAACGAGTTGTGGATGACAGTTGAATGGTCGGTGGCCGGTTGTGGATGGAACCCAGGGTGTGGACGATTCGTGAGTTACTCCACGAGTTGATGACAGGTTGTGCACACCGCTGTGCACAGGACTGCTGTGACTGGAGATACCAAAGTTTTTTCCCGCCGAAACGGACAAACGGGCAGATTTGTGCGAGACGAAGCGGATCTTTCGTCGGTTTGGGGATTGGGTCGTGGGTGCGGGAAGCGCCTCAGAAGGGCTTTCGGAAGAGTCTGCAAAGCGCGTCGGACGGCAGGTGTGAGGCCGTGGGCGCTGCGTCGGTCGTGTCGAGATCGACGAAATTGCCGGAACCACTCGAACTTTGTGGCCCGTTTGTCCGTTTCGGCGGGAATGGAGTTCAGCGCTTGGAGCGCTGGCGGATCCGGGTGGTCAGCTCCTTGACGTGATCGAAAACCTCACGGCGAGAAGCCATTTCCTTGCGGATCTTCTTTTCCGCGTACATCACCGTGGTGTGGTCGCGACCGAACGCCTGGCCGATCTTGGGTAGCGACAGGTCGGTGAGCTCACGGCACAGATACATGGCGATCTGCCGTGGCATGGCCACCGCCCGGGTCTTACCGGGTCCCCGCAGCTCCTCCACCGTGGTTTCGAAGTACTCGGAGGTGGCCGCGATGATGGTGGCGATGCTGATCTGCGTGGTGGACGCGTCGGCGATCAGATCGCGCAACACGATCTCGGCCAACGACTTGTCGATCACCGTCTTGTTCAAGGAGGCGAAGGCGGTGACCCGGATCAACGCGCCCTCGAGCTCACGGATGTTGCGCTCGATCCGGCTGGCGATGATCTCCAGCACGTCATAGGGAACATCTAACCGATCCATCTGAGCCTTCTTGCTCAAGATGGCGATGCGGGTTTCCAGCTCGGGTGGCTGAACATCGGTGATCAGCCCCCATTCGAATCGGGTCCGCAGCCGATCTTCAAGTGTCGCAAGCTGTTTGGGCGGGCGATCCGAAGAGATGACGATCTGCTTGTTGGCGTTGTGCAGGGTATTGAAGGTGTGGAAGAACTCTTCCTGAGTGCTTTCCTTGCCTTCGATGAACTGGATGTCGTCGACCAGCAGCACATCGATATCGCGGAAGCTGCGCTTGAACGACGCCGTGCGGTCATCGCGCAGCGAGTTGATGAAGTCGTTGGTGAACTGTTCGGTGGAGACGTACTTGACGCGCATGCCGGGGAACAGTTTTTGGGCGTAGTTGCCGGCCGCGTGCAGCAGGTGGGTCTTACCCAGACCGGATTCGCCCCAGATGAACAACGGGTTGTAGGCCCGGGCCGGAGCTTCGGCAATGGCCAGTGTGGCCGCGTGCGCGAACCGATTCGACGCGCCGATGACGAAGGTGTCGAAGGTGTAGCGCCGGTTGAGGCTGATGTCGGTGGTCTCTTCGGCAGCCGGCCGGTTGGTGAAGTAGCGGGGCCAGCTGTCCTCGAGGTTGTCGTCGCCGTCGCCTTCCTCGTCGCCGTCGTCGAGTTCGAAGGCGCTATTCGGTGGGTCCGGGGTGACCGACAGCGGCGGGGCCTCGTTGACCGGAGGCTGATCGTCGGGCTCGGGGGTGGCGATCCGGACACCGAGGTCGACGCGTTCGCCCAGACGCCGGCTCAGCGCGTTGATGATCGGTTCACGCAGGTGGCGTTCGATCTCGTTCTGGACGAACTGGGTGGGGACCGACAGCAGTGCGAAGCCTTCGGTGAGGACCAATGGTTGCACCATGCGCAGCCAGGCACGCTGCTGACCGGTGAGGTCGCTGTTGAGTTCGACGACCACGTCGTTCCAGATGGCGGGGAAGTCCCGACCGGGGTCGACGGTCACCGACTGCACCCCCTAGAAGTCGGAGATCCGACTGGTCATCAAAACGACGACAATCTGTCCACATAGTTATCCACAAGGTGTGGACAAGTAGAAGAGTGTCGTCGCTGCGTTTACATGCAGGAAGGATGGCGCCGAAGCTCGTCACAGAGAAGCTGTGGGCTCGTGGCGTCGAAACCTTTCCCGCTTGGTTGTCTTGCGCCGCTGTAGTCACTCAACGGCATTGGCAGAAGCTAACAAGTTTTGTGGCCGGTTGCCAACCGTTCTGCAACATTGATTCGAGGTTCCTTGGCGTGTCGGCTTGCATCCTCAGGTGGACTGTGACGAATGATGCGACTGTGACAGAGTGGTAACGGCTGTCTGGGCCTGACGACAGGGTTTGACCTAGGGAAATCTCGTCAGTACCCTCGAACAGTCGCCCGCACGTGGCGATACGGCTGCGACCCTCAGATTTTGTGGGGTACCGCGCCGGCTAGCAAGCGAGAGCGCGAGCTTACCAGCGACGACCGTGCCTCCGGCGTGATCGATTCACACCGGCCAGGCGTGAGCGTCTTACGTAGTTGAGGAGAAACAGTCGTGGCCAAGGGCAAGCGGACTTTCCAGCCGAACAACCGGCGTCGGGCTCGTGTGCACGGCTTCCGGCTGCGGATGCGGACCCGTGCGGGTCGTGCGATCGTGTCGGCGCGGCGTGGCAAGGGCCGTCGTTCGCTGACTGCGTGATTCGACGCAGGATCTAGCACATTGCTTCCGGCTCGCAACCGGATGAGACGCTCGACAGACTTCAGATACACCGTCAGCCGAGGCGTGCGGGCTGCTCAGCCCGATTTGATTCTGCACGCGCTCGTCACCGAGCCCATCGATGAGCCTGCTGACCCCATAATTGGTCTGGTGGTCGGTAAGTCGGTGGGTAACGCTGTGGTACGGCATCGAGTGTCTCGACAATTACGGCATTGTGCACGCGATCTGATTCCCGATCTGCACCCCGGTGAGCATGTGGTAATTCGTGCGTTGCCGGGTAGTGCGCAGGCGGTGTCGGCGGACCTCGGTCGAGAATTGCGATCGGCGCTGCGACGGGTGCGAACCGCGAGAGCCAAATCATGACGGGCCGGATGACTCGCGGGCTGATCTTCCTCATCGAGCTGTACCGCCATACGGTGTCCCCGCTACGCCTACCGACGTGTCGGTTCAGTCCCACCTGCAGTCAGTACGCGGTGGAAGCACTGACCGAATACGGGTTGATTCGGGGCTCATGGTTGACGTTGGTGCGACTGGCCAAGTGCGGCCCGTGGCATCACGGGGGATGGGACCCCATCCCGGAACGACGCGTGCAGGCCATGGAGGCCACGCAGTCAAGGAGCGATTCGCTTGTCTTTTAACTGGTTCAGTCTGGACTTCGTCTATTACCCGGTCTCGGGCATCATGTGGCTTTGGTACAAGGCCTTCTCCTTGCTGTTCGGGGCGTCGAACTTCTTCGCCTGGGCGCTGTCGGTGATGTTCCTGGTGTTCACTCTGCGGGCCATCCTGTATCGCCCGTTCGTCCGCCAGATCGAGACCACACGGCAGATGCAAGAGCTGCAGCCGCAGATCAAGGCGCTGCAAAAGAAATACGGTAAGGACCGGCAACGGCTGGCCCTGGAGATGCAGAAGCTGCAGAAGGAGCATGGCTTCAACCCACTGCTGGGCTGTCTGCCGATGTTCGCACAGCTGCCGGTGTTCCTGGGTCTGTATCACGTGCTGCGGTCCTTCAACCGGACCCAGGGCGGTTTCGGTCAGCCGGAACTGTCGCCCGATGTGAACCGCTCGATCGGCAACTACTTCTTCAGTGCCAACGACGTGGCCAACTTCCTGGACGCCAACCTGTTCGGTGCCCCGCTGGGCGCGACGATGATCCAGACCAAGGGTCTGGACGCCTTCACCGATTTCAGTCGCCCTGCGGTCATCCTGGTGGCCCTGCCGCTGATGATCATCGCCGGTATCGCGACCCATATGAACAGTCGCGCCTCGGTTGCCCGTCAGAGCCCGGAAGCCGCGGAGAACCCGCAGACGGCGATGATGAACAAGCTTGCTCTGTATGTCTTCCCGTTGGGCGTCGTGGTCGGTGGCCCGTTCCTGCCGATCGCCATCTTGCTGTACTGGGTCTCGAACAACATCTGGACTTACGGCCAGCAGCACGTCGTGTTCGGCCGGATCGAGAAGCGCGAGGCCGAAGAGAAGGAACAGACTCTGGCCCGGCGGGCGGCGAATGCCCCGGCACCCGGCGCCAAGCCGAACAGGAACAAGAAATCCGCGGACGCGGTGGACACCTCATCCGGTGAGGAAGACGGGGGAGACCCACCGTCGAAGCCGGCCCCGGGTTCGCGTCCGCAGAACAAGAAACGTTGATCGGCGCGGGCATTGAAAAATGCAATGCCCGCGGGCCGGTTGTTGCAAGAAGGAGAAGGCACAGATATGACGACTGATCAAGACACCCAAACGCAGACCGATGTCGCCGATGTCGAGGAGAAGACCTCGCGCGCCGAGGACCTCGAGGAACGATTGGTTGCCGAGGGTGAAATTGCCGGTGACTACCTCGAAGAGCTTCTGGACCTGTTGGACTTCGACGGTGACATCGATCTGGATGTCGAAGGTGACCGTGCAGTGGTCAGCATCGACGGCGGCGGCGATCTGAACAAGTTGGTGGGTCGCAAGGGCGAGGTGCTCGACGCACTGCAGGAACTGACCCGTCTGGCGGTGCACCAGAAGACCGGTGAACGCAGCCGGTTGATGTTGGACATCGCGCGGTGGCGCCGGCATCGTCGGGATGAGCTGGCGGCGTTGGGAGAGAAGATCGCGCGTCGGGTACTGGCGTCGGGTGACCGTGAAGAGCTGAGCCCGATGACCCCGTTTGAGCGCAAGATTGTCCATGACGCGGTAGCAGCGGTCGATGGCGTTCACAGTGAGAGCGAAGGCGTCGAGCCGTCCCGCCGGGTGGTCGTGTTGCTCGATTGAGCACTATTAATTACACAGCTGTAGTTCGACGGCGGCGTGCCGACGGGGAGGATGTTTCACGTGAAACAAGGTGAAGCACCAACCCCTCCGGCGGCCGCCGTCGCTGTATTCGGAGATCAGGTTGGGAAGGCGGAACGGTACGCGGCCATCCTGGCGGGCGCCGGTATCGAACGTGGATTGATCGGGCCGTCGGAAGTCGGACGGCTGTGGGACCGTCACGTGATGAATAGCGCCGCTATAGGTGAGTTGGTCCTCGATGGCGAACGGGTCGGCGATATCGGAAGTGGTGCCGGCCTGCCGGGCATCCCGCTGGCGTTGGCCCGGCCCGAGGCACACGTCGTGTTGATTGAACCGTTGCTGCGCCGCGCGGACTTCCTCAGGGAAGTGGTCGGCGAACTCGATATCGATGTGATGGTCATCCGAGGCCGAGCGGAGGACCCCGCGGTACGCGCTGAGGCTGGCGAATTGGATGTCGTGACGTCCCGCGCGGTGGCGGCGTTGGACAAGTTGGTCAAGTGGAGCCTGCCCCTGCTGCGGGTGGACGGCCGGATGTTGGCCATGAAGGGCGATCGCGCAAATGACGAGATCGTCGAGCATCGACGGATCCTCAACTCGTTGGGTGCCGTAGACCTGAGGGTGGTGAAATGTGGCGTGGAGTATTTGTCTCCGCCCGCCACGGTTGTCGTGGCCCGACGGGGGGAGAAGCGTATGAGAACGAATCGGACGACCAGGAGCAGACGATGAAGCTGCCGAAGTTTGGCAAGGGAGCAGCTCCGGGTAATCCGGGGGCCGACGGCGTTGACGGTGTTTCACGTGAAACATGGGATTCGGTGAACATGGACACCCCGATCGGCGCGCAGGCCGCGCAGGCCGTCCGGATAATCCACGGCGCGAAGGGAGAGCAGCTACCCCATCCCGCGCAACAGCGGGTCTTCACCATCGCCAATCAGAAGGGTGGCGTCGGCAAGACCACGACGGCGGTCAACATGGCCGCGGCTCTCGCGCTGCAGGGCCTTCACGTTCTGGTCATCGATCTGGATCCCCAGGGCAACGCGAGTACCGCGCTGGGCATCGAACACCGCCCGGGTACCGCGTCGTCGTACGAGGTGTTGATCGGGGAGATCACGCTGGAATCGGCGCTACAGCGCAGTCCCCACAATGAGCGGCTGTACTGCGTGCCGGCGACCATCGATCTGGCCGGTGCCGAGATCGAATTGGTCAGCATGGTGGCACGTGAAACCAGACTGCGGAATGCGCTGGCGAGCCTGAAGGAACACGACTTCGACTACGTCTTCATCGACTGCCCGCCCTCGCTGGGTCTACTGACCATCAACGCATTGGTGGCCGCACCCGAGGTCCTGATCCCGATTCAGTGCGAGTACTACGCGCTGGAGGGCGTGGGGCAGTTGCTGCGGAACATCGAGATGGTCAAGGCACACCTGAACCCGCAACTGGAAGTCACCACCGTCATCCTCACCATGTACGACGGTCGGACCAAATTGGCCGATCAGGTCGCGGCCGATGTTCGCGAGCACTTCGGTGACCGGGTGCTGCGGACGGTGATCCCGCGTAGCGTCAAGGTCTCCGAGGCGCCCGGCTACGGGATGACAATTCTGGATTACGATCCGGGATCACGTGGTGCCATGAGTTACTTGGATGCCAGTAGAGAACTCGCCCAGCGCGGCCAGCAGACAGTGAAGGAACAGCGATGACGCAGCCCCGCAAGCGCAGTGGACTCGGCCGGGGATTGGCGGCGCTGATTCCGACCGGTGCGGCGGACGGCGAGCAGGACAACACCGGACTGCGCATGGGCTCGGCTGCGGCCGATGTGGTGATCGGCGGCGCACCGTCGGCACCGATCAGTAACGGGGCCGACACCGGTGAGGTCGGTGCGGTTTACCGTGAAATCGAACCATCGGCGATTCAGCCCAACCCGCGCCAGCCGCGCCAGGTCTTCGACAACGACGCACTGGCGGAACTGGTGCACTCGATCCGCGAGTTCGGTCTCATGCAGCCGATCGTGGTCCGCGAGCTCAGTGAGCCCTCGGGTGAGCATCGCTACCAATTGATCATGGGGGAGCGGCGGTGGCGCGCCTCGCAGCAGGCGGGCCTGGCCACGATCCCCGCCATCGTGCGCGAGACCGCCGATGGCAGCATGCTGCGCGACGCGCTGCTGGAGAACATCCACCGCGTGCAGCTGAACCCTTTGGAAGAGGCCTCCGCCTACCAACAGCTGCTCGACGAATTCGACGTCACTCACGATGAACTGGCCACCCGGATCGGTCGATCGCGACCGGTGATCACCAACATGATCCGGCTGCTGAAGCTGCCCATCGCGGTGCAGCGTCGGGTGGCTGCCGGCGTGCTGTCCGCCGGTCACGCCCGTGCGCTGCTGGCACTGGAGGGTGGACCGGAGAAGCAGGAAGAACTGGCCGCCCGGATCGTGGCCGAGGGACTGTCCGTCCGCAACACCGAGGAGGCCGTACAACTGGCCAACCGGGAGGGCGACAAGCCCGCGCCAGCGCCGAAGCGCAAGCCGATTCAGATGCCCGGTCTGCAGGATGTGGCCGAGCAGTTGTCGTCGACGTTCGACACCAAGGTGACGGTGAGTCTGGGTAAGCGCAAAGGCAAGATCGTTGTCGAGTTCGGCTCGGTCGACGATCTGCAGCGCATCGTCGAGCTGATGAAAACTTCCGAGGCATAAAACCGGCCCGAAACCCGCGTGCGGACCACGACCGACCACACCAGGTCATTACGTCACTGTGACGCAATCACGGGATGGGGCTGGGAAAGTGTTGTGCGCCAAGCAGATTGGCTCCCGAGCTACCGAGGGCGGCCCGGGAGTGCAGAAAATGCGCCGAAGTGGGCTCGCTCTCCTATTCTGGAGGGGCAGCCCGGACCGATAGGGCAGTAGAAGACCCGGGGAGTCTGGTGACATCACGAATCACGCCGCTGCGGCTTGAGGCATTCGACCAACTGCCCAAGCATGCGCGCCGCTGTGTGTTCTGGGAAGTCGATCCATCGACTGTCGCCGGCGACGAACATCTCGCCGATCCCGAATTCGAGAAAGAAGCATGGCTGTCCATGGTCATGCTCGAGTGGGGATCCTGTGGTCAGATCGCGGTGCCCTGCGACGCCGACGGCCTGATCGATTTCGACGCCGACGATCCCTGCCTGGGTTACGCGTTCTACGCACCGCCGCGCGCGGTTCCACGTGCGCAGCTCTTCCCCACTGGGCCGGTCAGTGCCGATGCCGTCCTGCTGACCACGATCGGAGTGGAGAGCACCGAGCAGTCATCGACGCTGCCGGCCAACCTGATCGCCGCGGTGGTGGCCGATCTGGTGCGCCGCGGTGTCCGAGCACTGGAAGCGTTCGGTAGTTCCGCGGAAACTGCCGAACTGTCCGATCCGGCGCTGCTCACCGATGAATTGTCCGTTGCCATACAGACTTTGGACGACTGCTCGCTGCAGCAGTGCGTGATCGACCAGAACTTTCTGCAAGACAACGGGTTTGAGGTCATTGCCCCCCATCGGTACTTCCCGCGGCTGCGATTGGAACTCGAACAGGGACTGGGCTGGAAGGCCGACGTGGAAGCGGCGCTGGAACGCCTGCTCGAAGGCGCACAACTGCAGCAGCCGGTAGGCGCGCTGGCCAGCCCAATGCTCAGTCCGACCGCGCGCACGTGGAGCCGCACGACATTGCATGGCTGACGATCCCCTTGACGCCGACCCGGAACATATGGCCCACAACACCACCGAGCGTCTGCCGGCCGATATGGAGGCGTGGCGCCGTCATCTCGGTATCAAGCGATGGCTGCTGTACGGCGGCCATCACCGAAGCCATCACACGATTGTGCCGATGACCGGCTGATCAGCCCTGGGCGGCGCGGCCGGCCTGCTCCACCGACATCTCGTGGGCGAGCAATTCGGCGAAGGTGAACGTACCGGTGGGCCGGTCGTCCTTGCCCAGCAGGTAAAGCCGCTTGACGGCGGCCAGGATGCCCTCGGCGATCTGATCGCGTGAGCCCGGGGTGGTGAGTAGGCCACGGTCGTGTTGGTTGCTGACGTAGCCGATGTCGACCTGAACAGTGGGCATCCGGGTCAGACGCAACAGGTCCCACGTCCTGCCATGAGTGCGGCAGTCCCGAAAACCGGTGCGCGCCACAATTTCCCGCTGAATGAAGTCAGCCAGGTTTCGGCCGATGGTGGACACCGAGCCGTGCGAGTTACCGAAGTGGAACGAGGCCACCCCGTTGGGCGCGGGGCTGGGCTGGCTGGCGCAGCGCAGGCTGATCATCAGATCGGCGCCGACCGCGTTCGCGGTCTCGGCCCGCTCGGCATCCGATGGGCTGCGGCCCACCGGCCGGGACAGGAAGGTGTCCATGCCGATGGCGGTCATCCGGCCCTCGAGCCGACTGGCCAGGTCCCACAGCACATCTGCTTCGCTGATCGGACCGGATTTGGTGGTCATGATCAGACCGTGGTCGCTGCCGCCGCGGCCCGGATCGATGATGATGCGCTTTCCGGACAGCCGGGGACCGCTGCGGCGCACGAGCTCTTCCTCACGGATGGCGTACGGCGATCCGCCGGTGACGCGGGTACCCAGGAAGTACAGGGACCGCAGCGTCTCGGGGCCACAGATACCGTCCGGGAACAGGCCGTACTCACGCTGATAGGACATCAACCCGTTGTGCGTCTGCAACCCGAAGTGACCGTCGACCAGACCGGTGTAGAAACCCAGATCCTGCAACCGGGCCTGCAGGGTGGCCACGTCGTCGCCGTACATCGGGGCGCCGAACTGGTGGGCCAGGGTACGCGCACCCAGCCGGTAGGAGGCTTCTTTGAGGGCTCGATAGGTGGCCTCGCCGACGACACCGTCGACCAACAGCACGCGTTGCTGTTGGAAGGCCCGTACGGCCTGGTCGAGCTCCTCGTCGAAAACCTCGAGGGCCACATGCTTGCCGGTGGTCAGATCCGCGTCGGGGCTGTCGAGGAAGCCCAGGGCCGCAAGTGCCGCCCGAATCTCGGTGACCGCGCCTCCCCGGTCACCGCGACGCAGTATCGACATTGCTGGCCTTTCGGTCACGGGTGCCGGGTGCGCACGAGGACCGTCAGCTCATGGCGGGCTGACCCCTCCGCACCCGGCGCTGTTCACCATTGTCGCAGACGGTTCCGGGAAACCCGAAACCGTTGGACACACCTACATCGAACAGAAATGCTGCCGATATCGGCCGTTGGGCAGGTCAGAGCTCGTCGGCGAGCTCTCGCAGCAGTGCAGCCTTACCCTTGGCGCCGACCACCCGCTTCACCGGTTCGCCGTTCTTGAACAGGATCAACGTCGGGATCGACTGCACGCCGAAACTGCGCATGGTCTCCGGGTTGGCGTCGACATCGAGCTTGGCCACGGTCAGCTCACCGGCCTTCTCGCTGGCGATCTCCTCGAGCACCGGGGCGATCATCTTGCACGGGCCGCACCAGGTGGCCCAGAAGTCCACCAGCACCGGGGTGCTGCTGGACAGGACATCGGTGCTGAACGAACCGTCGGTGACGGTCACGGTCGCGCTGTTTTCACCCATGATGCGTGCTCCTTCGTTGAAATCTGCTTAGGTCCTCAGGCCCGCTCGGCGAGCCAGCGTTCGGCGTCGATGGCGGCCGAACACCCACTGCCGGCGGCGGTGATGGCCTGCCGGTAGGTGTGGTCGACCAGATCGCCGGCGGCGAACACGCCGTCGACCGAGGTGTAGGTGCTGCGTCCGCGGACCTTCACGTAACCCTCGTCGTCGACGTCGACCTGGCCGCGCACCAATTCCGAGCGCGGGTCGTGGCCGATGGCCACGAAGACACCGGTGACGGCCAGCTTGGACTCCTCGCCGGTGGCGGTGTTGCGCAGCCGCAGACCGCTGACCTTGGGCTCACCCTCGACCTCGAGCACCTCGGTGTTGGTCAGGAAAGTGATCTTCTCGTTGGCCTGGGCGCGTTCGAGCATGATCTTGGACGCGCGGAACTCCTCGCGGCGATGGATCAGGGTGACGCTGCGGGCGAAGCGGGTCAGGAAGGTGGCCTCCTCCATGGCCGAGTCACCGCCACCGATCACCGCGATGTCCTGATCGCGGAAGAAGAAACCGTCACAGGTGGCGCAGGTGCTGACGCCCTGACCGATCTTGTCCTGCTCGCCGGGGGCGCCCAGTTGGCGCGCGGCGGCCCCCATGGCCAGGATGACGGCGTGCGCCCGGTAGGTCTCATCCCCGACGGTGACGGTCTTGATCGGCCCGCTCAGGTCGACTGCGTCGACGTCTTCCATGCGCAGATCGGCGCCGAAACGCAGGGCCTGCTCACGCATTTCGTCCATGAGTTCGGGACCGGTGATGCCCTCTTTGAAGCCCGGGTAGTTCTCCACCTCGGTGGTGGTCATCAGCGCACCGCCGAACGAGATGCCCTCGAACACCAGCGGCTTGAGCTGGGCGCGTGCGGTGTAGACCGCCGCGGTATAGCCGGCCGGTCCGGAGCCGATGATGATCACGTCGTGCACGGGGGTGGTCATGTCCGCCTTTCGAGCTGATCGCGGCCGGTGCGAGTTACCAGGGCACGCATACCAACATCAGGGTAGGCGCAGCTGTTCCCGCAAGGACGGCTAGGGCCGGGTCAGCATCGCGTCGGCCAGCAGGCCCGCGTCGCCGGCCCGACAGGTGTTCCGCACCAGCAATGCCATCACCGATCGCGGATCGGATTCGGGAAGCACCAACAGCACCCGATCGTCGCCGAGGACGGTTGCCCCCAGCACGGGTGTTCCCGTCGAATAGCCGAGTCCTTGCAGGCAGGAGGCCAGGCGCGACGGATCGGCCAGCGGGCCGAGATCGGTTCGCCGCGCGAGCAGTGCCAGGATCTTGTGATCGGCCATCGGCATACCGCTGTGTCGGGGAGGTGTCAGCATCGCCGCGGTGGGACCGGTGCGGTCGGTGGGCCGGTCGGAATCATCGCGCAGCAGGGTCACGGCCAGGACGACGGCCAGCGCCACTGCCGCGGCGCCGACCAGGGCCGCCGGGCGCCGCCAGCGCACCCGATGGCCGACGGCGTGCGTCGGTGTGGGCCGAGCGGGCCCGCCGCGCAGTGCGGCGCGGATCTGAGCGGTCACGTCGGCCGGGGGTTCGGGAGCCGGAGCGCCGGCCAGGTCCTTGAGGTCGCGGCGGATCTGCTGCAGCGCGGCGAATCGGCGGGCCAACTCGGGATCGTCGCGGATCTGCCGGCGCAACCGGGCGGCCGCCGCGTCATCGAGCAGGCCGGCCTGTAGGTCGGCGAGCTGTTCGAGGGTCACCGGGGACTCGGACGCGCTGTCGTCGTCATCCTCGGGTGTGCCGTCGTCGCGCACCACAGCAGCCTAAATGCTCAGCTGCCGGCCGAGTGCTCCAGATAGGCCAGCGAACGTGCGAGTTTGGCGCGGGCGCGGGCACAGCGACTCTTGACGGTGCCCTCCGGGATCCCCAGCAGCGCGGCGGTTTCGGTGATCGAATAGCCCTGCATATCCACGGCGACGACCGCGGCGCGTTGTTCGATCGGCAGATGCAACAGCGCCCGCTCGATCAGGATCGCGGTGTCGACCTCCGGGATCGGGTCGCCGGTCGGGCAGCTGAACTCACTCAATCGGTCGGTGTCGTGAAACTTGTTGCGGCGCACTCGATCCAGGCATGAGTTCACCACGATGCGGTACAGCCAGCTACTCACCGCGCAATCATGACGAAACTCCGGCGCCCGGCAATGGGCTTTGAGCAGCGCGTCTTGCAGTGCATCGGCGGCGTCTTGGGGATCTCGACTGGTCAGTCGCGCCAGCCGGTAGAGCTGGTGATGGTAGCGGTGGAACAGTTCCTCGAACGCGAACCGATCGCCGGCCACATGTGCGACCAGCAACTGCGCATCGGACCGACCCGCCGGCCGACGCTCTTCGGTGAAACTCCCCACAGCCGAACTCTATGCAGCCCCGGGGATGGTTCCCGACACTTTTTCTAGCTACCGGCCTTCACCACGATGTTGGACAGGTCGGTCTTGCTCTTGCCGTCCACGGTGCCCAGCGTGCTGATCCAGACCAGCAGGTAGGACGTGGAGGAGGCGTTGTTGATCGAGATGGTGTTGTTGCCGGGGTGCATCGTCGCCGGCTGGGTCAGCACCTTGGTGTCGTCGAGCGAGGCCGGATTGGCGGACTGCGCCGACCGGATCTGGATCTGGGTGCCGGTGCTGGTCACCTTCAGGCTCACCGACGTTGGGGTGACCGACTTCGGCAACTGCAGCATCAGCCCTACGCCGGTCTTGAAGCCGGGGAAGGGCGCCGGGTCGGTGTAGACGTCGGTCGACCAGGCCTCACCGTTCACCCCGCTGATCGCCTTGCCCGCCGAATCCGGGTTGTCCGCGCCACCGCCGGGTGAAAAGACGGTCACTGCAACGGGTTTGACGGTGTTGGACGGGCCGTTGGACTCGCCGCCGGTCGACGAACTGGGGGACACGCTGCTCAGACCCAGTGAGCCGGTATCCAGACCCTTGCCACCGACGCCGCCGATCAGGGTGTCGGCGACCAACCACAGCGCCAGCAGCAGGATCGCCACGCCGACGGCACCGCCGATCAGTACCGCTTTACGGCGACGGGCGTAGGTCTCG
>Ga0153956_1001725_pt1 | contig 18178 bp, 20 predicted proteins | sample TSFL040MetaG_FD_104704 | JGI IMG/M metagenome (GOLD analysis project Ga0153956, IMG submission 104704) | Attine ant fungus gardens microbial communities from Florida, USA - TSFL040 MetaG | ecosystem: Host-associated > Fungi > Mycelium > Unclassified | place: USA: Florida, Wekiwa Springs...
TGCACCCCGGGCCGCGCCGCATCGGCATCATCGGCCTGGGCGGCGGCGCGCAGGCCCGCTTCTGCCACCGGCACCTGTCCGGCGCGCGGATCGAGGTGGCCGAGAACGATGCCGGCGTGCTCGCCCTGCGCGATGCATTCGGCATCCCGCCGGACGGAGAGCGCCTGACCATCGAGCACATCGATGGTGCACGCTGGCTGCGTGAACACCGTGCCAGTTTCGATCTGTTGCTGCTGGATGCCTATGACGCCAGCGGCATTCCCGCCGCCCTGTCCACCCAGGCCTTCTACGACGACTGCCAGGCTGCGCTCAGCGCAACTGGCGTGATGGCCAGCAACCTCTACGACACCGATACCCGTGCCCACCTGCAACGGCTGCGGCGCAGCTTCGGTGGCCGGTTGCTGCAACTGGACGAGCCGGACATGGACAACAAGGTGGTGATCGCATGGAACGGAACGCCGCAGCCCGGCCCGGTCGCTGTGGCATTGCAGCGGCTGCCATGGAGCGCGCGCGGCCAGTTGCGTGCGGGATTCAAGCGGCTGGCCGACGCATGGGCAACCAGGGCGCCTTGTCCAAACTGAACCCGCGAACTTCCGGCATTTGCGTTGCAGCGCCAAAGCCCCTACCGTGTCATGGCTGAGTTACAGGGGTCACCTTGAATCGTGGCCCGATGCTGTAGATGCCGTTTTCTACACCGTTGCACCCGCTTCTCAATCCTCCTTGCAGTCAGCGTCCCTGCCGCGATGCGGCTTCATTCCTTACAAGGAGCATTGAAATGTCCCAGTCCCAAACCGGAACCGTGAAGTGGTTCAACGATGCCAAGGGTTTTGGCTTCATCACCCAGGATGGCGGCGGTGAAGACCTGTTCGTCCACTTCCGCTCGATCGAATCGTCGGGCTTCAAGTCGCTGCAGGAAGGCCAGAAGGTCACCTATGTGGCGGTGAAGGGCCAGAAGGGCATGCAGGCCGACCAGGTCCGCGTGGTCTGATCGAACTGCGGTTCCGCCCGAGAAAAAGCCCGGCCCCTGGCCGGGCTTTTTCCATGGGGCTGTGCCGGCCCGCAGTCCGCCTTATCCCTGGGTGGACGACTTGGATCTGTCGTTGGCGTCAACGGAAGTGTCATCGTGGCCGGAACGCTTCTTCGCGAGCTTCATGTCTTTCTGTTTTTTCTTCAACAGCTCGCGCTGGCGTTTCTCGAACGAATAATTGATCTTGGCCAATGGCTTGCTCCTTGAAGCGTGGGGGCTCAGTTCTTGCCGGATCCGGCAGCGTTGGAGGGTGCGGGCTCCGTGGCGTGCTTGAGCGTGCCGTCCTTGCCACGCAGCGGTGTGTTGCCGAGCACTTCGATCTTGCCGCCGGCTTTGTCGAAGGCCGCCATGTCATTGGCGATGCCTTCGCTGGTCAGGTTTCCCTGTTGGCTGCTGGAGGAGAACGGGATCGTTCTTTTGGAGTTGGCCGAAGCGGATTTGCGATTGTTGACCATCTTTTTTCCTCGTGTCGTTACCAGCCGGGCGAGGTGATTGCCATGCATGGACGGTCCGGGGGAATGGCCGCCGGGGCAGGCCATCGAACCGAACCGTGCATTACCTGCTCATTGCCATGCAGGCAACGCCGAAAGAGTGCGCGCCATCAACGTGATGGATAGATCGGGAAGCATGCGCCTGCGATCAGGTGCAGAGCGACAGAACGGTTTCGAGCAGGCAGGAGCGCGCGGATGGAGCGGCTGCGGAGATGCATGAAGGGAAGCGTTGCGGAAACCTGCCGAGGCGGTTGCGCGGAACGCACGAACAGGTTGACCTGCGTAGGCATGCTAGCACTTTGCGCCTGCCAGGCCGATCCGCGCCTGTCTTGCGCGGGTATGCGCTCACCTCCAGGCATGGCCTGCATGGCGATGAATGCCATGCCCGAACTGCCGGCCGGCGTTGCCTGGCTTGGCTCCAGGTGAATGCGATGCAGGAGTGCGCCGGGGTCCGGCAACGTGGTCGTTGCCGAACATGCGGCTCAGAACTCCAGATCCAGCGCCGCACACAGGTAATCGACAAACGGCCCCAGCGCGGCGAGGTCGGTGGCGATGGTCTGGCGCAGGCGGGGGCCGGTCATGGTGGCGTCGTCCAGCGGACGCCACAGCACCCAGTTGCGGTGCTTGAGGTCGTCGATGAATTCGAAGTCGGCCGGGAAGCCGCGCGGCGGCCGCACCAGTTTCTCGCTGGCCTCGAATTCGTAGCGCCGGCGCGTGGCCGGGGCATGCGCGGCGGCCTTCCAACTGCCGGGGTTGTCGAAAATGAACTGGCGGATGCGGCGCTGCGTGTCCGGTTCCGGGTGCCACAGGCCGGCGCCGACGAAGTTCTCGCCCGGCGCCAGGTGGATGTAGTACGACGGCGCCGCCACCTGCTTGCGGCGCTCGTGGAACAGCCGCGCGCCCTGCCAGGGCTTGTACGGGGTCTTGTCGTTGGAGAAGCGCGAATCACGGTAGATGCGGAACAGCGAGCCGCCGACCGTGCGCGGGTCGGCGCGGAAATGCCCGCTGACCTGGGCCAGGTCTGGTTGCAGGTCGGCGATCAGGCGCAGGAACGGTTGCCGCACGTGTGCTTCGTACTCGTGCTTGTGCTCGGCGAACCACGGCTTTTCGTTGTGGCGGGCCAGGCCGCGCAGGAACTTGAAGCTGGCGTCACTGAAGTATTGGCTCATGGCGAGGGCTGCAGGTGTTGGCCCCACTGGTCCAGTGCGTCGAGCAGGGCCAGCGTGGCGGGGGTGTCGTGGTGTTCTTCGCGCAGCATGCGGATCTGCGCGAAATAGTCGGGCAGGCTCTGTTCGCCAAGCCCGGACGGCTCCAGCAGGCGCCGGCGGCGGTAGTCGTCCCAGCGGGCGCGCTCGCCGGCATCCAGGGTCTGCGGATGGTTGCGCGCGCGGTAGCGGAACAGCAGCTCCGGCAGGCGCGGGTCGCGGAAGCGGGCTTCCAGTCCGGCCAGCGTCTGCGGCGGGCTGGTCCTGACCTTGGCCAGCAGCGGCTTGTCGCCCTCGGCAAGGAAGCCGTCGTACAGCGCGCCATCGGCATCGGCCGGGCCGCCTTCAAGCGGGCGTTCGCGGGCGAACACCCGGCGCACCTTCTCGGCCAGCGCCGGGCCGATGGCGCGCAGTTGCGCGGCGCGTGCCTGTACCGCGTCCGGGTCGATGCCCAGTCGCGCGAAATCGGGGGCGCGCAGGTGGTTCCAGGCCACCAGCGCCGGCACCTTGTTCAGGTGCACTTCCTTCAGCGGGATGCGCGGCTGGCCTTCGGGCAGGTCGGCGGCGCGGGTATACAGGCGTTGCGCGATTTCTTCCGGCGACAGGTCCAGCAGTGGTTGCGGGTCGCTGTCCAGGTCGAACACGATCACCCGGCTGTTGATGTGCGGGTGCGTGGCCAGCGGCAGCACCGGTGCCGCGCACAGGCGGGTGGCGGGGTAGCGCATGGAAATGTGCAGCGCCGGCTGCATCGCCACGCCGTCGAGCAGGCTGGCGACGAAGCGCTTGTCGCGCAGTTTCAGCGCGTAGTCCCACAGGCGTGGCTGCGCCTGGCGGAATTTCCGCGCCATGCCGATGGTGGCGTATACGTCAGACAGCGCTTCGTGGGCGTCGCCTTCGCGCACGCCGTTGGCCTCGGCCAGGTGTTCGAGCTTGAACGAGGTGGCGCCGTCCTCGCGTTGCGGCCAGGCGATGCCGTCCGGGCGCAAGGCATGCACCAGCCGCAGCATGTCCAGCAGGTCCCAGCGTGAATTGCCGCCGCGCCATTCGCGCTCGTAAGGGTCGAAGAAATTGCGGAACAGCCCGTGGCGGACGAATTCGTCGTCGAAGCGCAGCGTGTTGTAGCCCAGCGTGCAGGTCTGCGGGCGCGCCATCAGTTCGTGGATGCGGGCGAATGCCTCGGCCTCGTTGACGCCTTCAGCCAAGGCGCGCTGCGGGGTGATGCCGGTGATCAGCGCGGCGGCGGGCGAGGGCAGCAGGTCGTCGGCCGGCTTGACGAAGAAGCTGACCGGCTCCTCGACCACCTGCAGCTGCGCATCGGTGCGCACCGCGGCGAACTGCGCGATGCGGGTGCGGCGCGGGTCCTGGCCGAAGGTTTCCAGGTCGTAGAAAAGGAACGTGTCAGGCATGACCGAAAGACGGTGAACGGGACTGCATTATGGTCCGGGCGGCGGGGGAAGCGCGCACTGGCGTGTTTCGCCGGAGTCTGGTCATCGCTGGAGAGGAGGCTTCCATGGCAGTGCTTCCGGTCGCGGTGCTTCGGGTCTTTGCCGGGAAATCCCGGCGCGGCAAAGATCGCTCCCGCCTGGTGCGATGCCTCTGGCGTCAAGGCAGGTGCCGGTCACCGGCCGTGCCTGGCCGTCGATGCGTGCCGCCAAGCCTGGGGGATCGCGCATGGTTGTCTCCTGCTTCGCAGGCCGCCCATGGCCCCGTTGCTCCGTGCCGTTGAGTGGCGGTAGCCCCCGGCCCGTGGCGCGTGCAGGGCTTTCAATAAGCGCCGTCGAGCACGGGCAGGCGTGCGTGGATGATGCGTTCCAGCGTGTTCCAGTCGATGTGCTGCAGCGTGGCATGGCTGGCGGTGGCTTCGGCCAGGATGCGTTGCTGTATCCGGGTGCGTTCCAGTGCCACGGAATAGGGCGTGTGCAGGAAGGTCACCATGGTGTAGTGCGGCACGAAGCGCGCCGGCCAGCGCCGTTGTAGTTCCTGCTCCAGTTCGCGCTGCAGCAGGAAGCCGGGATCGGCGACGTGGTCGCGCATTTCCAGGTAGTTGTCCAGCGCCATCTGCTGGATGGCGGCGGCATGGGGGCGGCGTTCGGCCTCGAAGGTGGCGAAGGCCTGCGCGCTGTCCCGGTGCTGTTCCAGCAGTGCGGCCAGCGCCACGCAGTCCTCGAACGCGCAGTTCATGCCCTGCCCATGGAACGGCACCATCGCGTGCGCGGCATCGCCCAGCAACACCGCCTTGCCGCCCAGCCGCCAGCGCTCCAGGTGCAGGGTGCCGAGCAGGCCGGGCGGGTGCTGTTCCCAGTCGCGGCGCAGGTGCGGGATCAGCGGCAGCGCGTCGGCGAATTCGCGCGCGAACAGGGCCTCGGCCTCGGCACCGCTGCGCACCGTGGAAAACCCCGGGTCGCCGGCGTTGGGCAGGAACAGGGTGACGGTGAAGGTGCCTGCGTCGTTGGGCAGGGCGATGCACATGTAGCGGCCGCGCGGCCAGATGTGCAGCGCGTTGGGCTCGATCCGGAAGCCGCCATCGGCGGCCGGCGGGATTTCCAGTTCCTTGTAGGAATGGTCGAGGAAGGCGATGCGTTCGCCCAGCGGCGCCTTGCGGTTCATCGCCGCGCGCAGCGCCGAGCCGGCGCCGTCGGCGCCGACCAGCGGCACCTGGAAGTGGATGTCGTGCGGCTGGTCGTCGCGGTCGTCGATGAAGCGGGCATGGCCGGCGTCGAAATCCACCGTGTGCAGGCGGCGGTGGAAGTGGAAGCGGGCGCCGGCCGCTTCGGCCAGTTGCAGCAGGGTGACGTTGAGGTCCTTGCGGTGTACCGACCAGATCACTTCGCCGTCGTCGCGGCCGTAGCGCTGCAGCTGCGGCGCGCCGCCGTCGCGCGGGTGCACCATGCGCCCGCGCATCATCACCGTGCGCGCCATCACCGCGTCCTCGACGCCGGCCAGGCGCAGCGCATTGCGGCCGCGCTCGGCCAGCGCCAGGTTGATCGAGCGCCCGCTCTCATAGTCGGCGATGCGCGGATCGCCGCGGCGTTCGTAGACATCGACGCGCCAGCCACGGCGCGAGAGCAGGATGGCCAGCAGCGAACCGGCCAGGCCGGCGCCGACGATGATCAACCCGCGGGGGTCAGCAGCGCTCATGTCGAGCCAGCCGGGTCAGGCGCCGGCCCAGGCTTCGACTTCCTCGACGAAGCGCAGCACGTCGCCGTAACGGTTGTACAGCGGGGTGGGCGAGATGCGGATCACGTCCGGCTCGCGCCAGTCGCCGAGCACGCCCACCGACTGCAGGTGCTCGAACAGCGCGCGGCCCTGGGCGCGGCCGCCGCTGACCCGCAGCGACAGCTGGCAGCCGCGGCGTTCCGGTTCGGCCGGGGTGATGATCTGCAGGACGTTGCGCAGGCGCGCGCGTACCAGCGTTTCCAGGTAGCCGGTCAGTTGCAGCGACTTGCCGCGCAATGCGTCCATGCCGGCCTGCTCGAACAGCGCCAGCGAGGCGCGCAGCGGCGCCAGCCCCAGCACTGGCGGATTGCTCAGTTGCCAGCCTTCGGCGCCGGCTTCCGGCACGAACTCCGGCGCCATCTGGAAGCGCGTGGCCTGTTCGTGGCCCCACCAGCCGGCGAAGCGCGGCAGCGTGGTGTCGCGCGCGTGGCGTTCGTGCACGAACGCGCCGGCCACCGCGCCGGGGCCGGCATTGAGGTACTTGTAGTGGCACCACACGGCGAAATCCGGGGCGATGTCATGCAGCGCCAGCGGCACGTTGCCGACCGAATGGGCCAGGTCGAAGCCGACGCTGGCGCCCTGCGCGCGCGCCAGGCGGGTGATCGCGGCCAGGTCGAACACCTGGCCGGTGCGGTACTGCACGCCCGGCCACAGCACCAGCGCCACGCGCTTGCCGTGTCGTTCGATCGCCTGCTCGATGGCGGCCATCGAGATCGTGCCGTTGGCTTCGTCCGGCTGCACTTCGATCAGGTCGGTGTCCGGGGCGAAGCCATGGAAACGGATCTGCGCCTCCACCGCGTGGCGGTCGGTGGGGAAGGCACCGGCTTCCATCAGGATCGCCGGGCGCTCGCGGGTGGGGCGGTAGAAGCTGACCATCATCAGGTGCAGGTTCACGCTCAGCGTGTTCATCGCCACCACTTCGCCGGGCTTCGCGCCGACCACGCCGGCCAGCGAATCGCGCACCAGGCGGTGGTAGTTCATCCAGTGGGTCGGGCCGGTGAAGTGGCCTTCCACGGCGATGCGCGCCCACAGGTCCATCACTTCCTGCACCATCGCCTGCGCGCCCCTGGGCTGCAGCCCCAGCGAGTTGCCGACGAAGTACAGCTGGTCGGCGCCGTTGTGCTGCGGAATCAGGAACTGGCTGCGCAGCGGGCGCAGTGGATCGGCGGCATCAAGCGCGACGGCATGGGCCGGGGACAGGATTTCGTTCATCGGAAGGGATACGTCGAAGAATGAAACCGGAGTGTAGCGTTCCGGGTGCGGGAAGATGCGCGGAAGCGCGGCCTGCTGTGCGATGGGCGCCCGGGCAAGGCGGCATCGCGCGCCAAGATGCGCACCTTGTACGTTATCTCCATCCGGTCGCGTCGACCGGATGTGGGAGATTTTCCGGGGAAGCCGCACGCTCCTGGAGGCAGCCTTTGGCCTGACCTCGTCCGTAGAGTGGCTCCCCGCCCCATTCGCGAGCACGGAGGGTGTCCCGGGCCATTGAGCCCGCGCCACAAGGGGGTGCCGCGATGAGTGCGGGGTCGGGGAGCCGGGAAAGATCCTGCCTTGTCTACCCAGGAGGATGCGATGACAGGCTGGATGGCTTTCGATGTGGGTGCACGCAGGCATGCCTATGCGGCCCGGATCAACGGCAAGGAAGAAGCGGGCGAGTTGGACAATACTGCGGAAGCCATCGGGCGCTTGCTGGCCCGCCAGCAGGCCCGTTGTGGGCAGTTTTGCGTGGTGATGGAAGCCACGGGAATCTATTACCTGGACCTGGCCGTGCAGTTGGCCCAGGCCGGTGTGGAGGTCATGGTGGTCAACCCCAAGGCCGCCCATCACGTTGCCAAGGCGATGAGCCAGCGCTCCAAGACCGATGCACTGGATGCGCGGATGCTGCTGACATACCTGCAACGGATGGACTTCGTGCCCTGGCAGCCGCCGCCGCGGGAGGTGTTGGAACTGCGGCGGCTGGGCCGGCACCTGAGCCGGCTGACCGGGCAGAAGGTACGGCTGAAGAACCAGCTCCATGCCCTGCACGGAACCGATACCACTCCCCGGGTGGTGATCCAGGACATGCAGGACGCACTGGCCATGCTGGAGCGCCGGATCGAGCGGTTGAGCGCCGATGCGACGGCGCGGGTGCGTGCCGATGCCGCCCTGGCCGAGCGCTTTGATGCGCTGGACTCGATCATCGGGGTGGGACCGGTCAGCGCACTGGCGCTGCTGGCCGAACTGCGGGTGCTGCCGGGTGAAATGAACAGCCGCGCCTGCATCTGCCATGCGGACCTGGACGTGCGCATCCACCGCTCCGGCAGCAGTGTCGAGCTAGCCCCGCGCTTGTCCAAGCACGGCAACAAATACCTGCGTCACGCCCGTTACATGCCGGCCATGACCGCCATCGTCCATGATCCCCATGCCAAGGCCTTCCGGGATCGTCTCCTTGCCCGGGGCAAGCAGAAGATGCAGGCCTTGGCCGCGGTCATGCGAAAGCTCCTTGCCGCCGCATGGGCCCTGCTCCGAAACCCGCAAAGCTACGACGGCGCCAAGCTGTTTGCCTCACTCAACCCTTGACGGGGAACAGAGTGTCTACGGGGATGCGGGCAGCGGGTGCACGGCGCCGCAGTGCGCGCAGGTGCGCAGCGGCAACGAAGAATGGAAGCGCTCGAAGACCCCGGGCAGGTCGGTCTCGATGTTGCGCAGGTGGAAGAATTCCTCGTACAGCTTGTGGTTGCACTGTTCGCAATGCCAGGCCACGCCGTCCAGTTCGTGCGGCAGGCGCTTGCGTTCGATCACCAGGCCGACGCCGCCGGGCGGGCGCCGCGGCGAATGCGGCACCCGGGGCGGCAACAGGAAGATTTCGCCGGCGCGGATCGGGATGTCGCGCACCGCGCCGTCTTCCTGCACCTTGAGCACCATTTCGCCTTCGAGCTGGTAGAACCACTCCGGGCCTTCGTCATGGTGGAAATCGGTGCGCGCGTTGGGCCCGCCGACCACCATCACGATGAAGTCGCCGTCATCGATCATCTTGTTGCCCACCGGCGGCTCGAGCAGGTGGCGGTGCTGCTCGACCCAGGCGTGCAGGTTGATCGGCGAGGCGAGCATGGCCGGTTCTCCGGGTCAGTCGCGCCGGCCCTGGCGCGGGATGAAGGACAGGGCCTGCTCGTAGGCCGGTTGCAGTTCGTCCAGGCTGCCCACGTCGATGCCCATCTCGCGCACGCGACCGTCCTTCAGGCTGTAGACCCAGCCGTGTACCATCAGCTTCTGCCCGCGCGCCCAGGCATCCTGCACGATGGTCGAGCGGCAGGCATTGGCCACCTGTTCGATCACGTTCAGCTCGCACAGGCGGGCATGGCGCAGCGACGGGTCGTCGATGGCCTCGAGGATGGCCGAATGTTTCTGTGCGACGTCGCCGACATGGCGCAGCCAGTTGTCGGCCAGGCCCACGCGCACGTCGTTGAGCGCGGCATGCACGCCGCCGCAGCCGTAGTGGCCGACGATCAGGATGTGCTTGATCTTCAACTGGTCTACCGCGTACTGGATGACGCTCAGGCAGTTCAGGTCGGTGTGCACCACCACGTTGGCGATGTTGCGGTGGACGAATACCTCGCCCGGTGCCATGCCGATGATCTGGTTGGCCGGCACGCGCGAATCGGAGCAGCCGATCCACAGGTATTCGGGATTCTGCTGCTGCGAAAGCTGGTCGAAGAACGCGGGGTCTTCCTGTTCGATGCGGTCGGCCCATTCGCGGTTGTTCTGCAGCAGTCTGCGGATGTCATTCATTTCGGGTATCCCTGGCGTCGGGGGAGAAGGCGCGGCCGCTGCGGCCGCGTCGTCGCGGGAAACGGATGCATTCAGTCGCCGGTGGCGGCCTGTTCGCGATGCCAGCGCATCCACTGCGCCAGTTCATGGGAAGCATGGCCGGAGGATTGTTCCAGCGCAGCGATCACCGCCCACTGATTGGCATCCGGGTGGTTCTGGCTCAATTTCAGTTTGATCTGTACCTGTTCGATCTGGAAGCGGAAACCGACGATGCCGCGCAACTGGCGACGCTGCTCATCGCGCTCCGGTTCAAAGCGCCAGTTCTGGCCGACGCGGGCCTCGAACCGGTCGCTGAGCGCGCCGACCAGCGCGGCCAGTGTTTCCTCATCGTCGAAGGGGTCCAAGCGGCCATGCAGTTCGGCGCTGGCATAGTTCCAGGTCGGCACACGCGCGGCGTTGTCCTTGTGCGCACCCCATCCATGGGGCACGCCCTCCGGGCCAGCCTGCGGCTGTCCAACGCCGTTCCCGACGGCGTTGTCCGGATACCAGCTGGCCGACACATAACCGTGCGGGCCATCGATCAGCACCTTGGCGGCACCGGCATGACGCGCCTGTGGGTTCGCCCGGGCCCAGTGGCCGAGCAGTTCGATGCTTTCGCCGTCGCGCCGGTACAGTACTGGCAACCGGCTCAATTCGGGCAGGCCATCGGTACCGGTGGTCAGCACCGTGACGAATGGATCGCGTTCCAGCAGTCGATCCAGCCAGACCAGATCATGCTCGGCGAAGGCGCGTGGGGTGAACATCGGCCGTCAGGCGCGCCCGCCGAGCGATTGCACCATGCGTCCGCGCAGTTGCTCGTCGTTGCCGGCCTGCGGCGGCTGCACTTCGTGCAGCGAGAAGCCGCGCAGCAGCGCATCCTCCTCGTCCAGGCCGTCGAAGGCGACGAACTCGGCGTCGAACAACTGCGCGCGGGCGGTGTCCTCGCTGTCGTAGCTCAGGGTGTTGCCGTCGCTGTCCAGCACCTCGGCGGTGCCGGCCGGGCGCACGCGCAGGCGTGCCCAGACCAGGGTGGTGCCGAGGCTGGCCAGCCACCACTGGTCGGCGGGGGTGTCGGAGTCGTTCATTTGCTTACCTCGGAGAAAAGCCACAGCGCCAGTGCCATGCCCAGCCCGGCGAACACCACCAGCAGGGCGATGCGCGCCGGCGTGGCCAGGCCGGACAGCGAACGGTCGGGAATGCCGCGGAAGCCACGGCCCAGCAGCCAGCGCAATGCCTGCGGCTTGAGAAAGGCGCCGGCACCGAACTCGGCGGCCAACGCCGGGTGCTGGTCGCGGATATGGACCAGGGTCAGCGGCCAGAAGATCAGGAACGCACTGAGCCCGGCCACGGCCACGCCGATGAAGCACAGGGCGAAGAACAGGGTCATCAGTGCAGGAACCAGTGGCCAGGAACCAGGAACGAGAGAAAAGCGCGGGTGCGCGCTGGCTCGGCTTTTACTCGTTTCTCGTTCCTCATCACGCGTTCCTGGCTCTCAGAACTCGGCCGAACCCGGTGCACGCGGGTAGGGCAGGGCGTCGCGGATGTTGCTCAGGCCGCAGACGTAGACCACCAGCCGCTCGAAGCCCAGGCCGAAACCGGCGTGCGGGACCGAGCCGTAGCGGCGGAAATCGCGGTACCACTGGTAGTGCTCCGGGTCCAGGCCGAACTGCGCCATGCGCGCGTCGAGCACGTCCAGGCGCTCCTCGCGCTGGCTGCCGCCGATGATCTCGCCGATGCCCGGGGCCAGCACGTCCATCGCCGCGACGGTCTTGCCGTCGTCGTTCAGGCGCATGTAGAAGGCCTTGATGTGCTCGGGGTAGTTGGTCACCACCACCGGGCGGCCAACGTGTTCCTCGGTCAGCCAGCGCTCGTGCTCGGTCTGCAGGTCCAGGCCCCATTCGACCGGGTAGTCGAACTTCTTGCCGGATTTCTGCAGCAGGGTGATCGCATCGGTGTATTCGATGCGCTCGAACGGCGCGTTGACGAAGGCTTCCAGGCGGGTGATGGCGTCCTTCTGCACGCGCTCGGCGATGAAGGCCATGTCGTCGCCGCGCTCGGCCAGCACCGCGCGGAACAGGTACTTGAGGAACTCCTCGGCCACGCGCGCGTCTTCGGCCAGGTCGGCGAAGGCGATTTCCGGTTCCACCATCCAGAACTCGGCCAGGTGGCGGGTGGTGTGGCTGTTCTCGGCGCGGAAGGTCGGGCCGAAGGTATAGACCTTGCTCAGCGCCAGCGCATAGGCCTCGACGTTGAGCTGGCCGGACACGGTCAGGAAGGTTTCCTTGCCGAAGAAGTCGCGGCTGAAGTCGATGCCGCCATCGCCGGTGCGCGGCAGGTTGGCCATGTCCAGGGTGGAGACGCGGAACATCTGCCCGGCGCCCTCGGCGTCGGAAGTGGTGATGATCGGCGTGCTGATCCAGTAGTAGCCGTTCTCGTGGAAATAGCGGTGCACCGCCTTGGCCAGGCAGTCGCGGATGCGGGTGACTGCGCCGAACAGGTTGGTGCGCGGGCGCAGGTGCGCCACTTCGCGCAGGAATTCCGGCGACATCGGCTTGGGCTGGATCGGGTAGGTCAGCGGGTCCTCGACCCAGCCGACGATCTCCACCGCCTCGCCCTGGATCTCCAGGCCCTGGCCCTTGCCCTGCGACTTGACCAGCTTGCCGCGGGCGATGACCGAGCAGCCCGGGGTGAGCCGCTTGATCTCGTCGAAATTGCCCAGCGCCTCGGTGGCCACGACCTGGATCGGGGCGAAGCCGGAGCCGTCGCTGACGTTGACGAAGGCCAGCCCGTTGGAGGCACGGACCGTGCGCACCCACCCGCGAACCGTGACTTCTCCGCCTTCCGGGATCTTCCCGGCCAGGGCATGCGCAACGCTGACCACCGTCATGACTTGAATCCTCTGCTGATCGACTCGATCTGTGAACCCGGAATAGTAGCGGCTGCATGGCTGGGCTGGCGAGGCGCAATGCCCGTCGGGGCCGGTACAGCCGGGTTTTTCTATAATCGTTGCGCTATCTGTCTGGAGTCTCCCCCATGGCCGTCCACCTCACCCCCGTCGCCTTCGCCCGCGTCCAGCGTTTTGTCGCGCAGACGCCCGGCGCGCTGGGCCTGCGTTTCGGCGTGTCCCGCACCGGTTGCTCGGGCTGGGGCCACGTCACCGACCTGGCCCGCGAGCAGCGCGAGGGCGATGCGGTGTTCGAGCAGGACGGGGTACGCATCTACGTCGATGCCGACAGCCTGCCGCTGGTGGACGGCACCGAGATCGATTTCGGCAAGCAGGGGCTGGGCGAGACCTTCACCTTCAAGAACCCCAACGCGACCGCCGAGTGCGGTTGTGGGGAAAGCTTCACCGTGGACGATTCACACCGTCCGTAAGCGTCTCGATTTTCAGTAACCCTATGAAATTCAAAAATTTATTTGTCTCATTTGGTTCCGAGACGTTTCAGGGCATCTCAGCTTTCCGGGGGTATGCGAGACGCGCCGCCGGTTCCCGGCCGGGGACAGGCGGCGTTGTCGTTATGTGAGACATCTGGAACGACTGGTGCAGAAGACGTTGCGGCGGAGGAAATTCGGCGTTCTGGACGCGCCGTGAATGATCCTATGGCCGAATAGGCCAAATTGGGGAATTATGGGTAATATGGCGTCCAGTAGACACAGGAGATTCCCATGTCCTTTGCCCTCAAGCTCGATGCGATTGGTTCGTTGCCGAAGACGCCAGCGTCGGACGTGAAGAAGCTCGGCTGGCGTGGCGTCATGCGCGATGTCCAGAAGAGCGGGCGTGTCGTGGTGACCAATCACGATGCGCCGGAGGCGGTCATCCTGTCCGCGCGCGAGTACGAGGCCATCGTGCACGCGCTGGAAGAGGCCAAGGGCAGGGACCAGGCAACGCTGGACGCCCTGCGCAAGCGTTTCGATGAGCGGCTGAAGGTGTTGAAGGAGCCGGGTGCGGGCGCCGGGTTGCTGGCTGCCGCAAGGACGCCGGTGAAGCTCCACGGCAAGGTCAAGGCCGGGGCGTCGTATTGAGCCAGCGTCCGGTCCTCTACGTGCTGGCCGGCGTGAACGGCGCCGGCAAGAGTTCCATCGGCGGCCAGCATCTGCTCGAGGTGTCCGGGATGCCCTGGTTCGACCCGGACACGTTCGCACGTGAGTATCGGGAAGCCACCGGGTGCGGCCAGGAGGAGGCCAATGCCACGGCCTGGGGCGAGGGCATGCGGCGTCTGGACGAGGCCGTCGCGAACGGCACGAACTACGCTTTCGAGACCACCCTCGGCGGTCGTACCGTCCCTGCGAAGATCGCGATGGCGGCCGCCACGCACGACGTTGCCATCTGGTATTGCGGCCTGGCTTCGCCGGAGTTGCACATCGCGCGCGTGAAGGCCCGCGTCGCGGCGGGCGGACACGACATTCCCGAAGGCAAGATCCGCGAGCGCTACGAGTCGTCCTTGTTGAACCTGATCGCGCTGCTTCCCCGCGTGTCGTCGCTGATGACCTACGACAACAGCCAGCAGGCCGGTCCGGGAGAGTCGATCCCGGACCCGGTGTTGGTCCTGGACCTGTACGCGGGAGAGGTTCTTTTCCCGGATACCGCGTCGGCCATCCAGGCGACGCCGGACTGGGTCAAGCCGCTGGTCGAGGCGGCCTTGAGCGAACACGGATACCCAGGAACGTATGCGTGAGCTCCGTCTACACGGCATGCTTGAAGCACTGGCACATCAGCAGTCGCAGGCCTCCTGCAGCAGCCTCGGTTTCGAGTAGCGTCTGGCCATCTTGTCGATGCCGAGCAGACCGGTTGATTCACCGCAGTCACAAGCTTGCACTGAAAGGTGATTCGATGCGTAAGCGCTCCGCGAAATCAGCAAAGTAGCCAAAAGATGCCCGATGACCTGACAGCGGTGCCCGGTTCACTTGGCACCGCTGTCCAGATTCTTTGGCGATGAGTGCCCAACTGGTTGGCTGTTGGCACCGCAGGGCATCGGCCTTTGTTCTGTCCGCGGCGGTCAGCTGCAGGGGCATGCGCGCGCGGCCTGGCGCCGTTCGAGCGCGCTGGCCACGGCCCACAGCAGCAGGCCGGCCATGGCGGTGATGGCGCCCACATAGCCGGTGGAAGCGTGGCCGAGGCCGGCGCCGATGGCCATGCCGCCCAGCCACGGCCCCAGGGCATTGGCGGTATTGAACGCGGCATGGTTGGAGGCGGCGGCCAGGGTCTGCGCCTCGCCGGCCGCATCCATCAGCCGGGTCTGCAGGGCCACGGCCAGGGCGCCCATGGTGCCGATGGCGACGATCAGCGGGGCCATGGCCCAGGCCGAGCGGGCCGCCAGCGGGAACAGCAGCAGGATCAGGATCGACCATACCAGCAGCGCGCCGGTGGCACGGAACTGCAGCCGGTCTACCAGCTTACCGCCGGCCAGGTTGCCGATGATCGCACCGACGCCGAACAGGCCCACGGCCACCGGCATCCAGCGTTCGTCCACGCCGGTGACGTTGACCAGGGTCGGGGCCAGATAGGTGAAGACGCAGAACATGCCGGCGAAGCCGATCGCGCCGATGGCCAGCGCCAGCCATACTTGGGGGCGGTTGAAGGCGCGCAGTTCGCGCATCGGGGTGGTGCGCACCTCGTCCGGGTCCGGCTGCAGGTGGCGCGCCACCATCAGCACGGTGGCCAGTGCCAGCAGGGTGACCAGGGCGAAGGCGGTGCGCCAGGTGAACTGCTGGCCCAGCCAGGTGGTCAGCGGGTTGCCGACCAGAATGGCCACGGACAGGCCCAGCAACACCTTGGACACGGCCGCGCCGCGCTGCTCCGGCGGGCTGATCGAAGCGGCCACCAGCATCGCCACGCCGAAATAGGCGCCATGCGGCAGGCCAGCCACGAAGCGCGCCAGCAGCATGGTGGAATAGTTCGGTGCCAGCGCGCTGGTCAGGTTGCCGGCGGCGTAGAAGCCCATCAGCCACAGCAGCAGGGTGCGGCGGCTGACGCCGGCGCCGATGAAGGCCAGCACCGGCGCGCCGATCACCACGCCGATGGCGTAGGCGCTGATCAGGTGCCCGACCTGGGTTTCGCTGATGGCCAGCCCGCGGCTGATCTCCAGCATCAGGCCCATGCTGGCGAACTCGCTGGTGCCGATGGCGAAGCCGCCCAGCGACAGGGCCAGCAGGACGAGGGTGCGTTGCCGCGGGTTCAGCATCGCGGCCAGGGAAGAGATTGGGGGCACGTCGGGTCCGGGTGCGGCGTGGAAACGGCCGCCGATTGTACCTGTTGCGGTGCAGCAGGGGATTGTATCGGCGGCGGACGCTGTGTCCGGCGTGATGGGGGTGGCTTGCTCCGGCCGCTCTTTGCGGTGGATAATGTGCGGCTTCCTGCGCCACCTTGGCGTGGGAGTCCTTGCCCCACCGCGATCCAAGCGGGGGGCTGTCCGGCCCGCGAGGGCCACATCCGAAAGGTAGAAAAACATGAGTCGTCATTACGAAGTCGTGTTCCTGGTCCACCCGGACCAGAGCGAACAGGTCCCGGCCATGATCGAGCGCTACAAGGCGCTGGTCGAGAACGGCAACGGCAAGATCCACCGCCTGGAAGACTGGGGCCGCCGCCAGCTGGCCTATCCGATCCAGAACCTGGTCAAGGCCCACTATGTTCTGATGAACATCGAGGCCGACCAGTCGGTCCTGAACGAGCTGACCGAAGGCTTCCGCTTCAACGACGCCGTGCTGCGCAACCTGGTCATCAAGCGTGACGAGGCCGACACCGAGCAGTCGCTGATCATGAAGAGCAAGGACGAGAAGGGCGACAAGCCCGAGCGTGGCGAGCGCCGTCGTCGTGACGACGAAGAAGGTGCCGCTTCCAACAATGATGAAGCCGGCGACGACGCCGCTTCTGCTGAATAAGGAGCACACCCATGTCCAAGTTCTTCCGTCGCCGCAAGTTCTGCAAGTTCACGGCCGAAGGTGTGAAGGAGATCGACTACAAGGATCTCAACACCCTGCGCCAGTACCTGACCGAGAACGGCAAGATCGTGCCGAGCCGCGTCACCGGTACCAAGTCCAAGTACCAGCGCCAGCTGGCCACGGCGGTCAAGCGCGCCCGTTTCCTGGCGCTGATCCCGTACACGGACAACCACGACGTCTGAGGACAGAAGTGAGTGGCGGCACAGGTGCCGCAGAAGTGAGGAGTGAAAGGACATGCTTTTTTCTCACTTCTCACTCCTCTTCACTCATTCCTCGCCGTTTCCCCCGTCCATTCGGACAGCAACCGTTGCGGTGCCGCCTGGCATCGCTAACGAATAACGGAGCAAGAAAATGAAGCTGATTCTCCTGCAGAAAGTCACCAACCTCGGCGGCCTGGGCGACCTGGTCGACGTGAAGCCGGGCTACGGCCGCAACTTCCTGGTGCCGCAGGGCAAGGCCGTGCCGGCCACCGAAGCCAACGTTGCCGCTTTCGAAGCCAAGCGCGCTGACTACGAAGCCAAGGCCAAGGCCTCGCACGACGACGCTGAAGCCCGCGCCGCCAAGTTCGCCGACGCCAGCGTCACCATCGGTGCGCATGCTTCGACCGAAGGCAAGCTGTACGGCTCGGTCGGCCCGCGCGACATCGCAGAGGCCTTCACCGCCGCCGGCCTGCCGCTGGAAAAGAGCGAAGTCATCTTGGGCGAAGGTGCTTTCCGTGCCGTGGGCGAGTACGACGTGATCGTCAAGCTGCACGCCGACGTGGAAGCCACCGTCAAGGTCATCGTCGAAGCCGACGCCTGATCCTCGCGGAAACACGTTGTACCGGAACGGGCGCCGCAAGGCGCCCGTTCTCTTTTGTGCTTCTCTTTTCCCTGGAGTGAAGCAGTGTTGCTTGCGGACCATGGGGCCACGTACGCCTGAATGCCCGGCGCGCTGCGTTGGGCGAGGGCACGCAGCGAGGTGTCGTGCCGGGGAGGATGAGAAACCTCGTGCAACCCGGTGCCACGAGGCTTCGCCCATGCCTTTGCCGCAACACCTCTCCCACGGGGAGAGGAGCTTATACTCCCCGCAGATTGCCGTTCCCGACCCGCGGCGCCCGGATGGCGCGGGGCCGGGGCGGATTCCTCCCGGAAAACCACGGTGCCGCCCGACCGGCCCGGCACTGGAACCCTGCTGCCCCATGCGTCTATCCACGATCAAGCTGTCCGGATTCAAGTCGTTCGTCGATCCCACGACGCTGCACCTGCCGACCAACATGACCGGCGTGGTCGGGCCCAATGGCTGCGGCAAGTCCAACATCATCGACGCGGTGCGCTGGGTGATGGGCGAAAGCTCGGCCAGCCGCCTGCGTGGCGATTCGCTGACCGACGTGATCTTCTCCGGCTCGGCCGGGCGCAAGCCGGTGTCGCAGGCCACGGTCGAGCTGATCTTCGACAATACCGACCACACCATCGCCGGCGAATACGCCTCGTTCAACGAAATCTCGGTCAAGCGCCTGGTCAGCCGCGACGGCA
>Ga0153956_1001726_pt1 | contig 18178 bp, 20 predicted proteins | sample TSFL040MetaG_FD_104704 | JGI IMG/M metagenome (GOLD analysis project Ga0153956, IMG submission 104704) | Attine ant fungus gardens microbial communities from Florida, USA - TSFL040 MetaG | ecosystem: Host-associated > Fungi > Mycelium > Unclassified | place: USA: Florida, Wekiwa Springs...
ATGCGTTCACGCCGTCCACGCTGACTTTGAAAGCGAACCAGCCTTACAAGCTCGTCTTCACCAGCACGGTGATGAAGGATCACGACTTCAGCGCGCCGGAATTGTTCGCCGCGGGGCTGATCAATCCGGAAGACACGGGCAAGGTTTCCAAGGGCACGGTGGAAGTGGATGACGGCGGCACCGTGACGGTGCGCTTCATGCCAACGAAGCCCGGCACCTACAATTTCACCTGCGATCACTTCATGCACGCGATGCTGGGCATGAAGGGCATGGCGGTCATTCAATAGGCAGCCAGATCGTGCAGCCGCCATTGCCGGTGCGCGGATCAAAAGTCGCATTATGGCGTTCGAAGCCCGGCGCTTCGGCGGGCTGGCGGCCGCTGTTCGGAAACCAGTCGTTCCAGATCGCCCGATAGGTCTCGCGGATCTGCGTCACATGGCCATCATGCGTGAAGACCGCATAGGTCTGCGGCAAAAGCGCAAGCTTGATGAGATCCTTCGGGATGGCGCCGAACTTCGTCACGCCCGCGGCGGCGACATATTCGATGCCGTTATCATCGGACGCCGTGGTGATGCCGACCGGCGGTTCGTCGAGCTTGTGTTCGATGTCGCGATAATAATTCTGCATGAAGCGCTGCCACTGGCCTGCGATGTTCTGCATCTCGTTGTAGGCGATGTGTTGCGTCAGCCCGACGAACAACAACTCACCCACTTTCTCGATACGCGGTTCCTTCAGCTTCATGGCTTTGGACTCCAGATGGCGGATGGCATCGACGAGCCTCAGGCCCGCGATGGATTCGGATTTGCGGACCTCTTCCGGCGTCTTGCCGAATTGCGCCTTGAAGGCGCGGGAGAATGCTTCGTGGCTGGCATAGCCCGTGTCGAGCGCGACACCCAATATGTCGGATGCGCCCGCAGCCAGCGCATAAGCCGCTTCGGTAAGACGGCGCGCGCGGCGGTATTCGATCACCGACAGGCCCGCCGCCTCGCCGAAGGCGTGCGCGAGATGGAAACGCGACACATCGCAGAACTTCGCGATCTGCTCCAGCGTCAGGTCGCGGGAAAGATTGCGTTCGATGACGAACAGCGCCTTGTTGGTGAGCGACATGACCCTTCCTCATTCGGCTGAAAGGATACTAGCCGGACGTGAGGCAGTGCGCTTGACCGGAATTGCGGGTCAGGCCTTCGCGGGCGTGGTTTCCATGCCGACCGCGCGCGCATCCCGAAGGCTGCCATGATGCTTGGACCACACATGGGTGAATTCCGCGCCCAGCAGGAATATCTGCGCCGTATAGTAGATCCACAGCAGCAGCACGATGACGCCGCCCGCCGCGCCATAGCGATAACCCACCGTCGCCGAGCCGAGATAGAGGCTGATGAAGAACTCGCCGATGTTGAAGAGGATGGTGGTGCCGATGGCCCCCGCCATCACATCGCGCCACTCGATCTCGCAATCGGGCAGCGCGCGATAGATCGCGGCCAGAAGCAGCGCCACCAGCACGAAGGAGATTCCGAAGTTCAGGACATGCGCGAGGACGGCGCCGACGGGCAGCACATAATCGATGCGTTCGCCCAGCGCGTGAATCGCCGCGGACATCACCAGCGAGGTGAGCAGCAGAAAGCCCAGCGCGACGACAAGCAGAAGGCTCATGAAACGCCCGCGCGCCAGGCGCCACCATATTGTCATCTTCGGCTCGGCCCTCCAGATCTTGTTCAGCGCCGTCTGCATTTCGCCGAACATGCCTGACGCGGTGACGATGAGCAGGACGACGCCGAACACGTTCGTCCAGAAGCCCGTATCGGTCGGGTTGTCGGAATTGCGGATTGCCTTGAAGAGGAGCTTGGCCGCATCGGGGCCGACGAGATGGCCGACTTCATGCGCGATGGCCGTGCCCGCCGCTTCGCGCCCGAAGACGAGGCCGGCGATGGCCGCCGCGATATAAAGAACCGGCGCCAGCGCCGTCATGGCGTAGAACGCGATCGCGGCGCCGCGCGACAGCGCCTCGTCTTCGTCGAATGCGACGAAACCTTCCTTCAGCAATGCCCAAAGTTCCCGCATACCGGATCAAGCCACAGGGTGGGATTGAGTTCCACTCCGGCGGCACAATTCGCGGGCTATGATGAAGGCGGTCCCTTCAATTCGACGGAATTGCCGTCGGGATCCAGGATGTAGATGGAGGGACCATCGCCTTCTGCGCCATAACGCTGGCCAGAATCGGTGACCGTCACATGGTGCGCGGCGAGATGCGCGCGGATTTTCGCCTCGTCGAACGGCGTGATCTGAAGCGCGAAGTGATCGACGTTGCGGCCTTCCTTCTGCGGCCCAGCGCCGCCCATCTTCCCGAGCACGCCATCCAGCGGAATGAGATCGATCAGCGATGAGCCGGCGCGCACCTGCCACAGCCCGATCCCGTCCTGCACCTTGTCCACCGGGCAGCCGAGAACGTCGCGATAGAACGCGAGACTCTTCTGAAGATCGCGGATGCGCAGGACGACGTGATCGATCTGCTTGAGGGTGAAGGGAATGTTCGTCATGCGAAGGAATATGCATCCATTCTGAGCGATCCGAACGTCACGCTGTCGTGAATATGATCGGCTTTGCCGCCTGCCCCATAGGCGACGAAGAGCGGCAGCAGATGTTCTTCCTCCGGATGCGCCTGCGCCGCGAACGGCGCGCGTTCGCGATAGTGAATGAGCGCATCGTCATCGCGCGCCAGCAGCGCCGCGTTCATCCAGTCCGAAAACTGTTTGGACCACTCCGGCTGCGGCGCGTCGTATCCGCGGCGGTCGAGCAGGCGCAAATTGTGCACGAAGCTGCCGGAGCCAATGACGAGGATGCCGTCATCGCGCAGTGGCGCGAGCTTGCGGCCAAGATCGATGTGATGCGCCACGCCCATGCGCGTCTGCACCGCGATCTGCACCACGGGAATATCGTGCGCCGGATACATCAGCATCAGCGGCACCCATGCGCCGTGATCAAGACCCCGGCTGTTGTCGATATCCGCGCCGAGCAGCGATGCGACGCGATCGCTCAATGCCGCATCGCCCGGCGCGGGATAGGCGAGTTCGTATAGCGGTTTCGGGAACCCGGAGAAGTCATGGATCGTGCCGTTCACCGCCACGCGATTGACGGCGGGCGCGTGCGTTTCCCAGTGCGCCGTGGCGATCACAATGCCTTTCGGCTTCGGCATGGACGCACCGAGGCCTTTGAGAAAAGTGCGCGCCGGTATGTCGTCGAACGGCAAGGTCGGCGCGCCATGGGAAACGAAGAGTGCCATCAGACGCGCGTGGGGAACGGGTTGCGTTCCTTGAACTGCTTCTGGTGCCAGTATGGATAAGCGAGCGTCACGGCGCTGGCCTTGTCGAGTTTCTTCACCTGCTCCGGCGTGAGGCTCCAGCCGATGGCGCCGAGATTGTCTTTCAACTGCTGCTCGTTGCGCGCGCCGATGACGAGCGTGGAAACCGTCGGGCGTTGCAGCAGCCAGTTGAGCGCGATCTGCGGCACGCTCTTGCCGGTTTCTTTCGCAACTTCGTCGAGCGCATCGACGACGTTGAACACCAGCTCGTCATTGGCGGGCGGGCCCATGTCGTTGGAGGCCTGGCTGTTGCGGCGGCTCTGCTCCGGCAAGGGCTGGCCGCGGCGGATCTTGCCGGTGAGACGGCCCCAGCCGAGCGGGGACCATACGACCGCGCCGACACCCTGATCGAGACCGAGCGGCATCAGTTCCCATTCATAGTCGCGGCCAACGAGCGAATAATAGGTCTGGTTGGCGACAAAGCGCGGCAGCCCGTAGCGATCCGCCGTCGCCAGCGCTTTCATCAGGTGCCAGCCGGAGAAATTCGAAACGCCGATGTAACCGATCTTGCCCGCGCGGATCAGCGTGTCGAGCGTGGACAACATTTCTTCCGGCGGCGTCTTCGCGTCGTAGCCATGCAACTGGAAAAGATCGATGTGATCGGTGCCGAGCCGCTTGAGCGATCCCTCCACCGCGCGTGTCAGATGAAAGCGCGAGGAACCGACATCGTTCGCGCCTTCGCCGGAGCGGAATGTGGCCTTGGTGGAGATCAGCAGCCTGTCGCGCTTGCCTTTGATGGCCGCGCCGAGCACGCGCTCGGATTCGCCGCCGGAATAGATGTCCGCGCTGTCGAACATCGTGAGGCCGTGATCGAGACACACGTCGATGAGACGCGATGCTTCCGCCTCACCCGTTGTGCCCCATGCCGCCAGGCCGCCCTTGCCGCCGAACGTGCCGGTGCCGAGCGTCAACACGGGCACGTTGAAACCCGAACGACCCAATTGCCGATATTCCATGTGTGAATTCCCTCTGTTTCGCTGAGGGAAACATCGGCCTTGCGCGCGCAGCGTTCAACCGCGCTGGCGTGTCAGATTTCCGGAATTGTCTGCTTCAAACGGCCGCCGACGCGCACGGGATCGATGCGTGCGGCAAGTCCTTTGGCATTGGTTTCGAGGAACACGCCGCAGAGCGTCGCGGGACCGGTCGCCGGCGTGAAGCGATTGCCGGGAAGCTTCTTCGTGAAGCGGTTGAGCGGCTCGAACTTGTCCATGCCGATGACGCTGTCGTAATCGGCGCAGGCGCCCGCATCGGTCTGATAGGCGGTGCCGCCGGGGAGGATCTGCGCGTCGCCTGTCGGGATATGCTGATGCGAGCCGACGACCATCGAGGCGCGTCCGTCGCAGAAATGGCCCATCGCCATTTTCTCCGACGTCGCTTCGGCGTGCATGTCCACCACAATGGCATCCGCCGCTTCGCCGAGCGGGCATGCGTTCAATTCGGAATCGACGGCGGCGAAAGGATCATCCTGCGGCTCCATGAACACGCGGCCGAGGGGCGAGACGACGAGCACGTTCTGACCGTTCTTGGCCTGAAACAGATTGGCGCCTTTGCCCGGCGCGCCCGCCGGCAGATTGCGCGGCCGCAGCACGCGGTCTTCGTCGGCGATGAAATTCAGGATCTCGCGCTGATCGGCCCAGTGGTTGCCGGTGGTGATGCAATCCACGCCGAGCGCGAAGAAATCGTTCGCGATGGCGCGCGTGATGCCGAAACCATGCGCGGCGTTCTCGCCGTTCAGGATGACGAAATCGAGTTTGAGCCGGTCGATGAGACGCGGAAGTTCCGCCGTCACAACATCGCGACCGGGCTTTCCGATGACGTCTCCAATGAAAAGAATGCGCATGGAACGCGTTAAAGCATTGCAGCCATGCGCCACGCAACCGCCGCGGGAGAGGCTTTCACGGCTAATATCGTAAACATCAGGAGGCCAAACCCCATGATGCTGCGCACCGCCCTCACGTCCCTGCTCTGGATCGGACTGATGGGCGTTTGCCTCTTCCTCGCCGCTGGAAACTGGACCTGGCCGCAGGGTTGGGCGTTCGAAGCGATCTATTTCTTCGGCTCACTGGGCTTCGGCGCCTACTACGCCCGGCGCGATCCGGCGCTCCTGAAGGCGCGGATGGAGCCGCTCAACACCAGCGGGACCCCCGTATGGGACCGCATCTTTCTCTTCACCTTCATCGGCATCTGGTTCCTGTGGCTGATCTTCATGGGACTGGATGCGCAGCGCTGGAATCTGTCCACGCCGATGCCGGTGATCGTGAACGTGATCGGCGGGCTTCTCATCGTTGCAGGCTTCATCGCGACAATGGCGGTATTCAACGCCAACAGCTTCGCGGAGCCGACCGTGCGCTTGCAGACCGATCGCGGCCAGCATGTGATCGACACCGGGCCTTACGCGCTGGTGCGCCATCCGATGTATGCGTCGGCGATCCTCTATCTCTTCGGCATGCCGCTGCTGCTGGGATCGAAATGGGGGCTGCTCGTGCCGCCGCTCTTCATCATCGCGGTATCGCTGCGTGCGGTCGCGGAAGAGAACAAGCTGGCGCGCGAACTTCCGGGCTATTCAGATTACATGACGCGTGTGCCCTACCGGCTGGTGCCGTTCGTGTGGTGAGATGCTAGTTTGTTATTCGCCTGGTCGCACATGGCGGTACTGCGTTCGCAGGCACCGGGCTTCTGTTACAAATCCGCATCTTCAAACGGGGTTGGGCATGCGTATTTTTGCGTTGGCGACGATTCTCGGATTGGCGGCCGCTCCGGCGCAGGCCGCGATCTGCCATACACAGAATCTGATGCCGGAATTTCTCACCTTCCAGGCGCAGACCGAAGGGATGGCGCCGGACGCGCGGGCCGATCTGTTCGTGAAAGCCATCGCCAAACGGCATCCCGACTACTACACCAGCGAGGAATTCGGCGACGCGGCGCGGCTGCACAAATCGGCGCTGCGCTTTTTCGATCCGTCCCGCCCGATCGTGCTCGGCGGCTTCGGGCCACTCACGGAAGCGCATCTGCGCGAGGTGTCGCAGGAAGTCATGCCGGCTTTCGACAAGGCGCAGGCCGACTTCACGAGAACTTTTCCCGATTTTCGCTGCGACGCCGACATCGCCTTCGGCGTATCGCTGCTGCATTTCGACGGGCATGGCTACAACGACAAATCGGGCCGCGAGAAAATGCGCTTCGGCATCGACATGATCGCGCTGCTGCATGCGCCGCAAGATATGCCGGCGTTCTTCGCGCACGAGCTGTTTCACATCTATCACGCGCAGGCACTGGGCGTGCATCCGGAAGACGACGACCGGACGTGGTGGGCGATGTGGGAGGAGGGGCTCGCGACCTATGTCAGCCGCCAGATGAACGCGCCGCAAACGGAACAGCAGGTGCTGTGGATCCCGCCCGATCTTGTCGCGCAAATGGAAAAGCCCGGCGTGATGAAAGAGACGGCGAAACAGATGCTCGCCGATCTCGACACCACCGGGCACTATCGCAACTGGTTCACGGTGGGCCATTCCGCGCCGGGGTTGCCCGCGCGCGCCGGCTATTTCATGGGCCTGCGCATGGCGGAAGAACTTGGACAGACGCGCTCATTGCAACAGCTCGCGCACCTGAAACCGGGTGACGTGAAGCCGATGGCCAAGGCGTTTCTGGAAGAACAGGCGCGTTAGCGGAATTCGCGCAGGCCGGTTTCGGTGATCACCGCATCCAGCGGATGATCATGATCCTCGCGCGGAAGCTCATCCACTTCCTGCCCGGCATAGGCGACGCCGATGGCGCGCACGGTGGAGTTTGCGCGCAGGAAATCCAGCGTGCGGTCGTAGTAGCCGCCGCCATAGCCGAGGCGATGACCGGCGCGATCGAATGCCAGCAACGGCACCAGCAATATCTTGGGATAAGCGAGGGGCCAGTCCTTTAGCGGTTCGGGAATGCCAAAGGCACCGCGTTGCAGATTCTGTCCCGGCTTCCAGCGGTGGAACATCAGCGGCTCGTCCTTGGCGGCGACGCGCGGAAAGGCGAGCTTGCAGTTCTGCAGTGTAAGCTTCTTGAGGATGATGTGCGGATCGGCTTCGCCGTTGATCGCGACGTAAGCGCCGACGGTCGCGCCGTCCGCGATCTTCAGCGCCGCGACATGCTCCGCCGCATCGCGCGCAAAATCAGGATATGCGCGCGCAAGTTCGGCACGGCTCTTGCGCATTGCATGGCGAAACTCGCTCTTGGAAAGATGAGCGGACAGGACCGCCTCCACCGTTGGAATCGGATCCTCACGGGCCTGCAAGTGCAGGTGGGCGCCATATGTCCGGAACCACGGCTCCGGTCAGGGACAGCTCCCGGTGAGTACCATTAAGGCCCCTGGGCATCGCTTTCCTGACGCATGGGGCAGTACCTGTCCGACCCTAATCTAGGCGTGACCCAGCCTTGCGGCAATGTCCTCGGTGCGCTTGCTCAGACGTTCCAGCAGATTGATGGCCTGGCCTTCCGACTGATTAAGCTTGCCGCTGATCTCCTCATGCGCGGAGGCGAGATCGCCTGCGTGTTTGGCATAGCCTTCGAGCTTGGAACGCGCTTCGTAAAATTCATCCGTGATGAGTAGCGCGGCCATCAGCAGCAAACGCTGATCGCCGACCTGCCCTACGCTTTCGAGGAGCTCGCGCACCTTGCCGTCCACATGCGCGGCGAGTTCCTTCAGGTGCTCTTCTTCGCCTTCATCGCAGGCGATGGTGTAAGCGCGGCCGCTCACCATGACGTTGACTAGAGGCATCTCTATCTCCCCAGCGCCATGCGGATTTCGCTGATCGCGCCATCCAGCCGGCCTTCGACTTCTTCGGTGATGCCGGCGAGGCTGCGGGTCTCTTCTTCCAGCTCGGCAACCCGGGCGAGCAGGCTTTCGCGCTCGGCGGTAAGCGCAGCGATCTCGGCGGCATCTTTCTTCGCCTGGGCGCGGAGCTGGGCCAGCGGCAGCGCCGTTTCCTCCAGCGCGGCCAGCGCCTTTTCCAGCCGGGCTGCGGCGTCGTCGAGCCTCGTCATCCAGGCGCTTCTCCGAGAATCCTCGCCGGACCATAGGCCGCACGGTCCGGCGCATCAACGAAAGTGCGTTTCAACCGTTGTTTTCCACGGGTTTTTGCCACCTTGACGGGTGGCCGCACCCCTCGCTAAGGCCACACCCCAACCGGAGGTTTCCCGCCATGCCCAGCCCGATGGAACAGGCCGAAGTCCGCAAGCTCGCCAATGCCATTCGCGGCCTGTCGCTGGATGCCGTCGAAACCGCAAAATCCGGCCATCCGGGCCTGCCTTTGGGCATGGCCGATGCCGCGACGGTGCTGTTTTCGCAGTTCCTGAAATACGACCCGGCAGAACCGAACTGGCCCGACCGCGACCGTTTCGTGCTGAGCGCCGGTCACGGTTCCATGCTGCTGTATTCTCTTCTCTATCTGACCGGTTATCCGGGCATGTCGCTGGACGACATCAAGACCTTCCGCAAGCTGGGTTCGCCTTGCGCGGGACATCCTGAACATGGCCATGCCCCCGGGATCGAGACGACGACCGGTCCACTCGGCCAGGGCATCGGCAACGCGGTGGGCATGGCGATCGCCGAGCGTCATCTCAATGCGCGCTTCGGCGATGATCTCGTCAATCACAAGACCTATGTGATCGCGTCCGACGGCGACCTGATGGAAGGCATTTCCCACGAAGCCATCGGTATCGCGGGACACCTGAAACTGAAGAACCTCATCGTCCTCTACGACGACAACAACATCACCATCGATGGCGCGCGCGAGCTGTCCGACACGAGCGACGCCAATATGCGCTTCAAAGCGGCAGGCTGGCAGGTGGATAGCTGCGACGGCCATGACGCGAAAGATGTGTTCCGCGCGCTCACGGCGGCGCAATCGTCCGACAAGCCGGTGATGATCAACTGCAAGACGATCATCGGCTTCGGCATGCCCACCCGCGCGGGCACGCAGAAGGCGCATAGCGATGCGCCGGGTGCCGATGAAGTGGCTGGCGCGAAGAAGGCGCTCGATCTTCCCGCCGCCGCGTTCACGCTGAACGACGGCGTACTGGAAAAATGGCGTGAGATCGGCAAGAGCCGCGCTGCCGCGCATGCCGACTGGAAGAAGCGCAAGGCCTCCGCGCAGGCGTCCAAGGATTTCGACGACGCGATGGCGGGCAATATTCCGCAGGCGCTGCACGCCGCGCTGAACGACTACAAGAAGAAGATCGTGTCCGAGAAACCGACCATCGCAACGCGCAAGGCGAGCGAAGGCGTTCTCGACGTGGTGAACCCGATCGTGCTGTCCACGATGGGCGGTTCGGCGGATTTGACGCCGTCGAACAACACCAAGACCAAGGACATGCTGGACTTCGAGCCGCAGACCTATGGCGGCCGCTACATGCGCTGGGGCATTCGCGAGCATGGCATGTGCGCGGCGATGAACGGCATGGCGCTGCATGGCGGCGTCATTCCCTATGGCGGCACCTTCATGGTGTTCTCCGATTATTGCCGGCCGTCGATCCGCCTTGCGGCCATCATGGGCCAGCGCGTGATCTATGTGATGACGCATGACTCCATCGGCGTGGGCGAAGACGGCCCGACGCACCAGCCGGTCGAGCAACTGGCTGCGATGCGCGCGATGCCGGGTTTGCTGACCTTCCGCCCCTGCGATCCGGTGGAAACCGCCGAAGCCTGGGAAATCGCGCTCAACAAGAAAGACGGACCGAGCTTCCTCGCCCTCACCCGCCAGAACGTGGCGACCTCGCGCACGGAAGCCACGGACAAGAACCTCACCGCGCATGGCGCTTACGAAATTGCCGGCGCCGACAACGCCCAGGTCACGTTCTTTGCCTCCGGCTCGGAAGTAGAGCTTGCAATGCAGGCCCGCGAATTGCTCAAGGCTGACGGAATCGCAGCCCGCGTGGTCTCCATGCCGTGCTGGCCGCTGTTCGAGAAACAGGACGCAACATATCGTGACGCCGTGATCGGAAACTCTCCGGTAAAGGTCGCCATCGAAGCCGGCGTGCGCGAAGGCTGGCACCGTTATATCGGCCCGAACGGCATCTTCATCGGCATGCACAGCTTCGGCGCATCCGCGCCTTACAAGGACGTTTACAAGCATTTCGGCATCACCGCGGAAGCCGCCGCGGACGCCGCGAAGAAGGCATTGAAGACGTAGAGAATGTACAGGTTTCCACCCTCCCCTTGAGGGAGGGTCGAAAAATTCACGGCGCGCGAAGCGGAGCGAGCGCACTGGAATTTTTCGGGGAGGGGTCGAAGCACCGAACGCGGAGTATGACCCCTCCCCGAAATTCGCTTCGCAAATTTCGACCCTCCCTCAAGGGGAGGGTGAACACTGTAGGAGAACCTTTATGGCAACTCGCGTCGCGATCAACGGATTTGGCCGCATCGGCCGTCTCGTTCTGCGCGCCATCGTGGAATCCAAGCGCAACGACATCGTCGTTGTCGGGATCAACGATCTGGGTCCGGTCGAAACCAACGCGCACCTGCTGCGCTATGACAGCGTGCACGGCCGCTTCCCCGGCGAAGTGAAGGTGGACGGCGATCTGATGATCGTGGACGGCCACAAGATCAAGGTGACCGCCGAGCGCGATCCCGCGAAGCTGCCGCACAAGGAATTGAACGTCGACATCGCGCTGGAATGCACCGGCATCTTCACGTCGAAGGAAAAAGCCTCCGCGCATCTGACCGCCGGCGCCAAGCGCGTGCTGGTCTCCGCGCCGGCCGACGGCGTGGACAAGACCATTGTTTTTGGTGTGAACGACAATGCGCTGGCGAAGGATGACATCATCGTCTCCAACGCGAGCTGCACCACGAACTGCCTCGTCCCGATGGCCAAGGTGTTGCACGACGCGTTCGGCATCGAAAAAGGCTTCATGACGACGATCCACTCCTACACCGGCGACCAGCCGACCTTGGATACGCTGCACAAGGATCTCTATCGCGGCCGCGCCGCGGCGCTCTCCATGATCCCGACATCGACCGGCGCGGCGAAGGCCGTCGGCCTCGTGATGCCGGAATTGAAAGGCAAGCTGGACGGCGTGTCGGTGCGCGTGCCGACGCCGAACGTCTCGCTGGTGGATCTGAAGGCGGTGGTGAAGAAGTCCGTCACCGCTGCCGACGTGAACGACGCGATGAAGAAGGCCGCGTCCGGCGCGATGAAGCACATCCTCGCCATCGTGGACGCGCCGCTCGTCAGCCACGACTTCAACCACGATCCGCATTCCTGCTCGTTCATGCTGGATCAGACCAAGGTGATGGAGGGCAACCTCGTCAGCGTCATGGGCTGGTACGACAACGAATGGGGCTTCTCCAATCGCATGGGCGACACCGCCGTTGCGATGGGCAAGCTGATTTAGTTGAAGGTTTCGTTCCTTCGACCCTCCCCTTGAGGGAGGGTCGAAAAATTTGAAGCGCAACGCGCGAGAATTTTTCGGGGAGGGGTCGAGGCCGCGCTGGCCGAAATGACCCCTCCCCGAATTGCTTTCGCAATTCGACCCTCCCTCAAGGGGAGGGTGTAAGGACTGAGCCATGCCGGACTTCAAGACGCTCGACGATCTTACCGTCAAAGGCAAACGCGTGCTGGTACGCGCGGACCTCAACGTGCCGATGAAGGATGGCAAGATCACCGATGCCTCGCGCATCGAGCGGCAGGCGCCGACGATCAAGGAATTGTCCGACAAGGGCGCGCGCGTGATCGTGCTCTCGCATTTCGACCGCCCGAAGGGAAAGGTCGTGCCGGAGATGTCGCTGAAGCCGATCGCGCCGGCGCTGTCCAAGGAACTCGGCAAGCCGGTGGCGTTCGCGAGCGATTGTGTCGGCGAGGTTGCGAAGGACGCGGTGGCGAAGCTGAAAGACGGCGACATCGTTCTTCTGGAGAACACCCGCTTCCACAAAGGCGAAGAAGCCGACGACCAGGATTTCGCCAAGCAGATCGCGAGCCTGGGCGAGATCTTCGTCAACGACGCGTTCAGCGCCGCGCATCGCGCGCATGCGACGACCTCCGCGCTCGCCTATCTGTTGCCGTCGGCGGCCGGGCGTTCGATGCAGGCGGAGCTGGAGCATCTGGACAAGGCGCTCGGCAATCCGTCGCGCCCGGTGATGGCGGTGGTCGGCGGCGCGAAAGTCTCCACCAAGCTCGATCTTCTTCAGAACCTCATCAGCAAGGTCGACTATCTCGTCATCGGCGGCGCGATGGCGAACACGTTCTTCGTCGCGGAAGGCCGTCAGATCGGAAAATCGCTCGCCGAACGCGACATGGTCGAAACCGCGCTCGCCATCGTGCACAAGGCGACCGAGACCGGCTGCGTGCTCATCCTGCCGACCGACGTCGTCGCCGCGAAAGAGTTCAAGGCGCATGCCGAACATCGCACTGTCGAGATCGGCCATGTGCATGCCGACGAGATGATCCTCGATGTCGGCCCCAAATCGATCGCCGAGTTCGCCAACCGCCTGAAGGTCACCAAGACCGTCGTCTGGAACGGCCCGTTCGGCGCCTTCGAGACCCTGCCCTTCGACAAAGGCACAACGGCCGCGGCCAAGGCCGTGGCGGCGGAGACCAAGGCGGGGAATCTGATCTCCGTGGCGGGCGGCGGTGACACCGTGGCGGCCCTCAACCACGCCGGGGTTTCGGCCGATTTCACTTATATTTCCACGGCCGGCGGGGCATTCCTGGAGTGGCTTGAAGGCAAGACCCTGCCGGGGGTAGAAGCCCTCGCGCACAGCAAGGGTTAGGGCACGTCAGGCGGTGAACCGCCGGCGGATGGCCCCAACTTCAACCACGGGGCCTACCACCAATGACTCTCAACAATCTCAGCGACCTCAACGCCATCGCCCGCAAGATGACGGCGAAGGGCAAGGGCATCCTTGCCGCCGATGAATCCACCGGCACGATCCAGAAGCGCTTCGACAAGATCAACGTGCCTAACACCGAAGAGAACCGCCGCGACTATCGCGAGATGATGTTCCGCGCGGCCGACGGCATGAAGCATGTCTCCGGCGTGATCCTGTTCGACGAAACCATCCGCCAGAAGGCGAAAGACGGCACGCCGCTGGTGAAGCTGATCGAGCAGGCCGGCGCCGTTCCGGGCATCAAGGTCGACAAGGGCACCAAGCCGCTCGCGCTCGAGCCCAGCCAGACGGTGACCGAAGGCCTCGACGGTTTGCGCGAGCGTCTTGTCGAATATCACCAGCTCGGCGCGCGCTTCGCCAAATGGCGCGCGACTTACGATCCGACCAAGCCCTCCTACAACGCGATCAACGCCAACGCGCAGGCGCTCGCGCGCTATGCGGCGCTGTGCCAGGAGAACGGCATCGTTCCGATCGTCGAGCCGGAAGTGCTCATGGACTATGACAACGATATCGACGCGTGCGAGCGCATCACCGAATGGGTGCTGAAGGAGACCTTCCAGCAGCTTTACTTCGCGCGGGTCGCGCTCGAAGGCATGGTGCTGAAGCCGAACATGGTGATCAGCGGCATGAAAGCGGCCAAGCGCGCGAGCGTGGAAGAAGTCGCCGAGCGCACGGTGAAACTGCTGCGCCAATGCGTGCCGTCGGCGGTGCCGGGCATCGCGTTCCTCTCCGGCGGCCAGTCGGATGAAGAAGCCACCGCGCATCTGAACGCCATGCATGTGTTCGATCCGAACCTGCCCTGGTCGCTCACCTTCTCCTATGGCCGCGCACTGCAGGCTGCGCCGCAGAAAGCATGGAGCGGAAAGGCCGAGAACGTCTCGTCCGCACAAGCCGCCTTCGCGCATCGCGCCAGAATGAACGGCCTGGCTTCCACCGGTCAGTGGAAGAAAGACCTCGAAAAGGCAGCGTGATCCGTTTCCTCCTCGCCCTTCGACAAGCTCAGGGTGAGGAGGAAACAAGTTCCTCATGCTGAACCCAACTCCTCATGCTGAGCTTGTCGAAGCATGAGCGGCGCAAATCCGAGAATGCATGAGCACCTGCCGCCTCTACCTCATCACGCCGCCGAAGTTCGAGCCGCGCGCTTTCGTGGAAGAGCTGAAGCGCGCGCTCGATGGCGGCGATGTCGCCTGCCTGCAATTGCGCCTGAAGGATGTGAGTGACGGCGAGATCATGCGTGCCGCCGAGATCCTCATGCCCATCGCCCAGAAGCGCGACGTGGCGTTCATCGTGAACGATCGCCCCGATCTTGCGCATATGCTGCGCGCCGATGGCGTGCACGTGGGGCAGGAGGATGCACCTTACGCCGAAGCGCGCGAGATCATGGGCAAGGACGCCATCGTCGGCGTCACCTGCCACAACAGCCGCGATCTGGCGTTCGAGGCGGGCGAAGCCGGCGCGGATTATGTCGCGTTCGGCGCATTCTTCCCGACGCAGACCAAAGAACCCAAGACGGTTGCCGAACTCGAATTGCTGCAATGGTGGGCGGAAGCGATGACCGTCCCCGTCGTCGCCATCGGCGGCATCACCGTGGAAAACGCCAAGCCACTGGTGGATGCCGGCGCGGATTTTCTCGCGGTTTCCGCCGGTGTGTGGAATTATAAAAGCGGCCCGCGCGCGGCCGTTGGGGATTTCAACAAGCTGTTTTAGCGTTTTCTTTTCGGGGCGATTTCATGCGGCACAAGCCGAAAAAGTTTGTCGAAACGCATGAAGAGCTTGAGCACCGCATCCGGGAGCAATTTCCGGCGCTCTACATCACGCTGGTCAGCGTTCTTATCGGCCTTGCGCTCGCCGATCTCGTTGCAGAGGCGCGTGCGCACATGATCCTGTGGCCGCTCACGCTCGGCACCGTGCGCACCTGGGGCCAGTTTTCCGGAAACCTGTTTTCTGCGCTCGCCTGCTGGGTCGTCTACGCGCATCTGGGAATTTCGCGGCGCCGCATTCCGTCCATGGCGGATTCGATCATCGCCTTCACGCTGCCGCTCTATCTCTTGCTTTTGAATTCCTATGTCGGCGTTTCGCCGATGTGGATGTGGCTCTATCTGGCCTGTGGCTTTCTCGTCGTTTCGCTTGCGACGACCTTGTGGAATTTCCGCATCCTGCATCGCGAGACAGAGCTTGCGAGCTTTCGGCGGGTGAGCCGTCTCACCGGCTATACGCTCACCTTCATCACCGGCATCCCGTTCTATGCCACCGCGGGGTGGCTGGATCAGCATGGCTACCTCTCGCCATTGCTCGAAACACTGATCGCCTGGACGCCCGCACCCTCAGCGCTTTTCGTCAGTCACATCTTTCTGCACGACTGGCAGCTGGCGGTCACAGATTCCCATCATTCCCATCAGGACGAAGCCGGATAGCGCCGCGAAATGGCCTCCGTTCCGGTGGGCTAAAGCTCTGAATCTTCTGGCTTTTGACGCAGCGGACCGCCCCCGCTATAACCCGCGCGCTCTTTGACCTCGACCCCAAACAGGACCGTGGCCCGCGAAAGCGGGTCCAGACAGTTTTCATGGCCAAGATTTCCGGCAACGACATCAAGCCCGGCACGATGATCGAATACGAGGGCGCGCTGTGGATGGCGGTCAAGACGCAGAAGGTGAAACCCGGCAAGGGCGGCGCCTACAACCAGGTCGAGCTCAAGAACGTCACCGTCGGCACCAAGCTGAACCAGCGCTTCCGCTCGGACGAGAGCGTCGAGGAAATCTATCTCGAGAAGAAGGACTTCCAGTTCCTGTTCGCGAGCGGCGACATGCTGACCTTCATGGACATGGACACCTACGACCAGATCGAGCTTTCGATGGATTTCGTGGGCGAGGATCAGGCGCGCTTCCTGCAGGACGGCATGAAGACGCTGGTGCAGATGTATGACGGCAAGGCCATCGGCATCGCGCTCCCGCAGAACGTGGTGCTCGAAGTGACCGAAGCCGACCCGGTGCTGCGCGGCGGCACGGCGGCGCCATCTTACAAGGGCGCCACGCTCGCCAACGGCATGAAGATCCAGGTGCCACCCTTCATCGAGGCGGGCGAGAAGATCGTGGTGCAGACCGAAGACGGTTCCTATCTGCGCCGCGCGGATAAGGATTGATGCTTCGAGGCGCCGCTATCGCGGCGCACCTCAGCATGACGAAAATTCGGCACGTCATCCTGAGGTGCGAGCGTAGCGAGCCTCGAAGGATGTTTGAGGAACAGTGAATGCCCTATCTCTCTCCAGCTCTTAACGTGATGACGAGCGCCGCGCGCAAAGCCGGCCGCCGTCTCATCCGCGATTTCGGCGAAGTGGAGAATCTGCAGATCTCCGTGAAAGGCCCCGGCGATTTCGTCTCCGTCGCCGATCAGCGCACCGAGAGCATCCTCGTCGGCGAATTGCAGCGCGCCCGCGCGGGCTATCCCATCCTCACCGAAGAAGCCGGGTTGATCGACGGGCCGGACAAGTCGCACCGCTTCATCATCGATCCGCTCGACGGCACGACGAACTTCCTGCACGGCATTCCGCATTTCGCGATCTCCATCGGACTGGAGCGCGACGGCCAGCTTGTCAGCGGCGTCGTCTACAATCCCGTCACCGACGAGATGTTCACGGCGGAGAAGGGCCATGGCGCTTTCCTGAACGACAATCGCCTGCGCGTCGCCGCGCGCAAGGATTTGAAGATGTCGCTTGCCGCCACCGGCATTCCCTATATGGGCAAGCCCGATCATGCGCGCTTCAGCGCCGAGTTGTCGGCCGTCATGGCGGCCACCAGCGGCGTGCGCCGGTTTGGCTCTGCCGCGCTCGATCTCGCCTGGGTGGCGGCGGGGCGTTACGACGCCTATTGGGAGCGCAATCTGAAGGCGTGGGACATCGCCGCGGGCGTGCTGATGGTGCGTGAAGCCGGCGGCGTGGTGAGCGATCTGGGCAACCAGCAGAAGATGCTGGAGACCGGCGACGTGCTGGCCTCGAACGAGGCGCTTCATGGACAATATCTGAAGCTGCTGAAAGATGCGGGCCGGAGTTGAGACGATGGCGCGCGGCCCCTATTCTCCCCGCCCGATGACCAAATCACTCGCGCTTTTCGCTCTGGCTTCCGCGTTGCTCGCGGCAACGGCGGCATCCGCCCAGACGCAGCTCTATCCCGGCCAGGGCATCACCGTGAATCCGAATGCCATCTATGGACGGCCCGGCGGCAACTATCCCGGCGTGATCCATCTGCACATGCCCGCGCCGAAGAAGGCGAAACGCCATGTCGCGAAGAAGGCCGCGCCGTCTTCCGCCGAGGTTGGCGATGCGCTGCTTGCGGCGCAGCCGGATACGGCAGCGCCTCCTCCTCCGCCGCCCAAGCCCGCGAAGAAGGTGCCGGTGAAACAGGCAGAAGCGCCCGCACCGCAGGAGAATACGGGTGAAGACACAGGCGGCATCCCGCTGTCGCTGGCGCCCGAAGAAGCGCATCCCATCCATCAGCCCAAGCCGCAGAAGCCGATGAAGACGGCATCGACGACGACGCCCGCCGCAACACCGTCTGCCACAAGCAACATCGTCGCGGCGCAACAGACACCGGGCGTCAAAACCAATCTTTCCAAGCGCAGCGAAATCCTCTTCCCGCGCGGCGCGACCGACCCCGGCACGGAGACAATCAACAAGCTGCGCGGCGTGGCCAGCGAATTGAGCACGCTTCTGGGCGCGGGCGCGGCGCGCGTGCAACTGGAAGCCTATGGCGGCGCGCCGGGCGACAAATCCTCCGACGCACGGCGGCTCTCGCTGAAGCGCGCGCTGGTGATCCGCCAGATCCTGATCGAAGACGGCATCCCGTCGGAGCGCATCGATGTGCGCGCGATGGGCGGGATCGACGACAGCGGCGCGCCGGACCGCGTTGACGTCTTTGTCAGTGCGAGCTAGGCGCCGCTCAATTTGATGTCGCGGGCTTCGCGGCCCATCA
>Ga0153956_1001727_pt1 | contig 18173 bp, 19 predicted proteins | sample TSFL040MetaG_FD_104704 | JGI IMG/M metagenome (GOLD analysis project Ga0153956, IMG submission 104704) | Attine ant fungus gardens microbial communities from Florida, USA - TSFL040 MetaG | ecosystem: Host-associated > Fungi > Mycelium > Unclassified | place: USA: Florida, Wekiwa Springs...
CAGGAACTCATCAACAACATCGCCAAGGGCCATGGCGGCACCTCGGTGTTCGCGGGCGTCGGTGAGCGTACCCGCGAGGGCAACGACCTCTATCACGAATTCCTCGACGCCAACGTCATCGCCAAGGATGCCGACGGCAACGCGATCAGCGAGGGGTCGAAGGTCGCGCTGGTCTATGGCCAGATGAACGAGCCGCCGGGGGCGCGCGCCCGCGTCGCGCTGTCGGGCCTGACCATCGCCGAGTACTTCCGCGATCAGGAAGGGCAGGACGTGCTGTTCTTCGTCGACAACATCTTCCGCTTCACGCAGGCGGGCGCGGAAGTGTCGGCGCTGCTCGGCCGCATCCCGTCGGCGGTGGGCTATCAGCCGACGCTGTCGACCGACATGGGGGCGCTGCAGGAGCGCATCACCTCGACCAACAAGGGCTCGATCACCTCGGTGCAGGCGGTGTACGTCCCCGCCGACGACTTGACCGACCCTGCGCCTGCGACCTCGTTCGCCCACCTCGACGCGACGACCGTGCTCAACCGCGCGATCTCGGAACTCGGCATCTATCCGGCGGTCGACCCGCTCGATTCGACCAGCCGCGTGCTGGAGCCGCGCGTCGTCGGTCAGGATCACTACGAGACCGCCCGCGCGGTCCAGTCGATCCTGCAGAAGTACAAGTCGCTTCAGGACATCATCGCCATCCTCGGCATGGACGAACTGTCGGAAGAGGATAAGCTGACGGTCAGCCGCGCGCGAAAGATCCAGCGCTTCCTCAGCCAGCCGTTCCACGTCGCCGAAGTGTTCACCGGCATCCCCGGCGCGTTCGTGCAGATCGAGGACACGATCCGCAGCTTCAAGGCGGTGGTGAACGGCGAATACGATCACCTGCCCGAAGCGGCCTTCTACATGGTCGGCGGCATCGAGGATGCCATCGCCAAGGCCGAGAAGATGGCGCAGGAAGCGTAATGTACTTCAAGCCCCTCCCCTTTAGGGGAGGGGTTGGGGGTGGGGGAGTGCAACAGGCACGGTCGCCCGCGGATAGCCCCCACCCCAACCCCTCCCCTGAAGGGGAGGGGCTATAGGATCAAGGCAATGCTCCACTTCGAACTCGTCACCCCTGAAAAGCTCCTCCGCTCGGAGGAGGTGTATCAGGTGGTCGTTCCCGGCACTGAAGGCGACTTCGGCGTGCTGGAGGGCCATGCGCCCTTCATGTCGACGATCCGCGACGGTGCGCTGCACATCTACCGGACCGACAAGGGCGAGCCCGAAATCCTGCCGATCCAGGGCGGTTTCGCCGAGGTGTCGAAGGCCGGGCTGACGGTGCTGGCCGAACAGGCGGGATAAAATCCGGAGGTTGAGCCACCCGGAACGACGCCGCTTGCAATGTTGGGTTTCACGCGTCAGCCTTCCACAGGCTCTTTCTCATCGTTTTCTCCCCTCCCTTGCGCGCAAGGGCACAGGCGCCCGATCGTGATCGCGATTGGGGGTGATCGTTGCGGTTTTTCGGCAGGCATCCCCGCTTTGCCGGGACAGCCGCGATAGTGTGACCCAAGTGTGACCTTTGGCGTCGCCGCCAGGGCCGGATTCGGCCGGACAGTATCACGTATCATACGGTATCACGCATCATTCAGATGGAGGGAACCCCATCCCAATCCCCAAATGAGCGATCAATTCCCGCCCTGCCGCGCATATTTCCACCCGTAACGCTGGCTGCCGTCCATCAGGCTGATCTCGGCGTTCAGGCCCATCCCTTCGCGCCAATAGTGGATGCGTTGCGGGTAATCGTGGCGCGGATTGGCGAACACCATGTCGCGCGGGCCCGACGAGACCATCGGGAAGACGATCCGCTGCCCGCCCTTGACCGATACGTAGAACGCCAGTCCGCCATCGGCGCCGCGTTCGATCTGCATCGTTTCCCATGACCTGACCTGGTCGCCGCGACCGTTCCGGCCCGATCCCATCATGTGGTCGGCGCGCGGGCCGGTCCAGCATTCCTCGGTCCAATTGGGGCCTTTCTGCTGGAGCCAGCACCCGCTCATCCAGCCCGGCATCACCGGCGCGCTCGACGCCCCCGTCGCCAGCATCGCCAGCCCCGCACATATAACCCGCCGCATTTGCCCCTCTCCTTCATTACCGGCGCGCGCCTAGCGCATCGCCGCCGCACTGGCTTGAACCGACGCGACATGAGATAGCAAGTCGATGCGCTACGCCGAACATCCGATTCCGCCTGCGCTCGACGGGTTGGTCATCGCGATCTGGGCGCTGAACGGGGATGGTCATGCGGACACGCGCGTGACGCATGACGCCACGCCTGACGGATGCGTCGAATTGATCCGGCGATTGCGCGGTCGGTCTTGGTGGAACGGCGAACAGCCTGAGCTGTTCGCAACCGGCCTCAGCGAGGCGCCGATACGGTTCACGATGAGCGGCGATGCGGCGTTCATCGGCATTCGCATGTGGCCATGGGCGTGGGCGGTGATCAGCGACGCGCACATTCGCGATTTCACCGGCCGCTGGATCGGCGTCGACCCGACGTCACACGCGGGCGCGGTACTCGCCGACCCGGCCGAGGCGGCCAGCGCGCTTGAAACCGCATTGGCCGGACATCGTCCCAATGCGATCGCGACGGCAGTGCTGCGATCTGCCAGCGTGGCGGAGATCGTCGCCACAAGCGGCATAGCCCATCGCGGGGTGCAGCGGTGGTTTGCCGCGATCGTCGGATTGCCGCCGCGCCGGTATTTGCGGTTGATCCGGTTCCGCGCCGCGATGCTCGATTTCGCCGATCCGCCCGCCACCCTTGCCGAACAAGCGAGCGCCAACGGCTTTGCCGACCAGGCGCATATGGCGCGCGATTTTCGCTTACTTGCCGGGGTTTCGCCGAGCATCGCGCGCGGACGGGCGATCGGGCCGTTCCTGCCCGGGACTCGCTGATCGCGATCCGATTCGCGCGTGTCGCCGGGCTCTGCTAACCAGGGCGGAGCGACCGGCAGCAGCCGGCGGCCTGGGAGAGAGTGCGCATGCAGCAATTGAGCGCGATGGACGCGTCGTTCGTCTATATGGAAACGCCGCACACGCCGATGCACATCGGGTCGGTCGGCATCTACGACCCGTCGACCGCGCCCGGCGGGTTCGTGCGGTTCAAGGATATCCTGCGCTTCATCGAACAACGGCTGCCGGGCGCGCGCAGCTTTCGCCAGCGCCTCGTCCGCGTGCCGTTCGACGTCGACCATCCCTATTGGATCGAGGACCCGGAGTTCGACATCGAGTTTCACGTCCGCCACATCGCCCTGCCCAAGCCCGGCGACTGGCGGCAATTGTGCATCCAGGTCGCGCGGCTCCATGCGCGGCCGATGGACCTGACCAAGCCGCTCTGGGAGTTCACCGTGGTCGAGGGGCTCGACAACATTCCCGGTATCCCGCCCGGCTGCTTCGCGCTCGTCTCCAAGGTACACCACGCTGCGATCGACGGCATGTCGGGGGTCGAGATGTCGGCGGCGGTCCACGACCTCGACGCCGGCATGACCGCGCCGGACAAGCCCGATACCTGGCAGCCGGAAAATATGCCGCGCGTCGCCGACCTGCTGACCCGCAGCTATTTCAACAATCTGCTCCAGCCGATGCGGATCGCCGAGACGATCGGCCGCTCGCTGCCTGGCATGGCCAAGCTCGCGGTGCAGGCGGGCAAGGGTGACGTCTCCCTCAAGAACACCCGTCCCGCGCCCAAGACCCGGTTCAACGGCAAGGTTTCCGCGCACCGCGTGTGGGACGCGGTGCCGTTCAAGCTCGCCGAGGTGCGCGCGATCAAGGAAGCGGTGCCCGACGCGACGGTCAACGACGTCATCCTGGCGGTCGTCGGCGGGGCGTTGCGCGGCTACCTCAAGAACAAGGGCGAATTGCCCAGGGAGACGCTGACCGCGATGGCGCCGATCTCGGTGCGGCAGGAGGGCGAGAAAGCGGCGCTCGGCAACCTCGTTTCGGCGATGGTGGTGGGGCTCGGCACGCAGATCGAGGACCCGCTGGAGCGGCTGCGCTTCGTCCATGACGACGCGGTCAATTCGAAGGCGATGACCAACGCGGTCGGCGCCAAGACGCTGGCCGATTACAGCAAGCTCATCCCCTCCGGCCTCGCCGGTCTCGGCGCGCGGCTCTACACCCGGGTCGGCGCGGCCAACATGCACGCGCCGGCGTTCAACTGTGTCGTCACCAACGTGCCGGGACCGAAGGTGCCGCTCTATTTCTGCGGCGCGCGGATGGTGGCGATGGCAGGCACCGCGCCGGTGTTCGACTCGATGGGGCTGATCCACCCGGTCTATTCGTATGTCGACACGATCGCGGTATCGTTCACCGCCGATCGCGACATGCTGCCCGATCCGGACGTCTATGCCGCCGCGCTGCGCTCCTCGTTCGAGGCGCTGAAGGCAGCGGCGCTCAAGCCCGTCGCGCCCAAAAAGGAAGCCAACGAGAACAAGCCTGCCCGTAAACCCGCGCCCAGGCGCACCGCGAAAGGAGCGAAGTGATGGCGAAGAAGGTCAAGGACGCGATTGATACCGGCGCCAAGCATGCGAAGAGCGCCGCGGACAAAACCGCCAAGCGCGCGAAGGATGCCACGGACAAGGCCGCCAAGCGCGCCAGGGACGCCACCGATCGCGCGGCGGACGCGGCGAAGGCTGCGGCCGACCGTGTCGAGGCGGCGGGCGACAAGATCAGGAAATCGGGCGAGAAGATCGCCAAGCAGGGCTCGGCGGTCAGCCTCAAGGTGCTCGAACAGGCCGAAACCAATAGCCGCGAAGCCTTTGCCGCGATGCGCGCCGCCGCGGCGGCGGCGGGCAACCCGACCGAAGTGGCGAAGATCCAGGGCGACTACCTCCGCCAGCAAGGCGCGCGGTCGCTGGCGCACGCGCGGGAGATCGGCGACCTGATCATGCAGTTCGGGCGGGACGCGACGAGCGCGGGGACGAAGGAGTAACGTCCATAGCCCCTCCCCTTCAGGGGAGGGGTTGGGGTGGGGGCTATCCGCGGGCGATATCGCTTGAGGCGCTCCCCCACCCCCTCCCCTGAAGGGGAGGGGCTAAAGGCTATGCATGCCCCGCCGACGGATAGACCAGCGCCTTGAACCCGCTCCGCTCGAACGGGTGCCAGTCGTCCTCGGGCTGCGCCAGCCGATCGGCGACGGCGTACAGCACGCTGGCGTTGACCCCCAGGCCGCAATGGCTGCCATAGACTTCGATATTGTCCGACATCGGCCCGATTTCCTCACAGCAATTCTGCCACGCGACCACGCCGTCGGCGCGCGAGTAGATCGCGGTGGAAGGCACCGGCGGGGGCGCCGAAACCTCGTCGAGCTGCGCCCTGGTATGGTCGGCGTCGATCTTCTGCCCGGTCAGCACTTCATAGGCACGCCAGACGTTCGACGCCTTGGGGCTGCCCGCAAACGGCGAGCCGAGCGTGATGACCTGGCGGATCGCGTGCGGGATGCGCTTGGCGACCAGCCGCGCCATCACGCCGCCCAGGCTCCAGCCGACCAGGCTGACCTTCTGCCCGCTTTCCTCATACACCGCGAGCACGCGCTCGATCAGCTTCTCGCCGTGGCGACCGATCGCCCTGGGTCCGAGGTTGCGCCCCAGGTCCCAGGTGTGCGCGGCGTAACCGTGCCGCTTGAGGAAACCGCGCAGGATGCCGGTCGACCGGTCGCTGGTGACGAAACCGGGCAGCACGATCACCGGATGGCCGTCGCCGCGCGGCGCGGTCGCGAGCATCGGCGCCGCCCAGGGCAACGACCCCAATTCGAACAGCGCGCGCGGCAATTCGGTCAGCGCGAGCAGCGCCGATGGCGCCTTGACGCTCGTTGAGGGTGCTGCACTGGCCATTCGTTCTTCTCCTGCCTGGCGAGCGGCATCTACGCGCCGTCCCGTTAATTCGATCCCTATTCGATCCCGATCGCCTGATGCCGCGCCGCGACGCGGGCCGCGTCGTAGCTGAGGATGGCGAGGTCGTGGGTCTTCCCATCGGTGCCGCGCACCTGGTCCTTCAGCATCGCCTCGGCGCGAAACCCGACCCCTTCGAACAGCGCGATCGATCCGGTCTGGTCGACCGTCATCCGCGCAGTCAGCTTGGCGAGCCCGCGATCCCGCGCGATCATGAAGATGCCCTGGAGCAAGTCGCCCCCCAGCCCCGATCCGCGCCGGCCCGACGCCGCCAGCAGCCGCACCTCACCGACATGCGGCGACCAGCTCAACGGATCGCGGACCAAGGCAGCGGTGGCGACGATCTGTCCGCCATCCTCGGCGATCAGGCTGTCGATCAGGCCCGCTTCGATCGCATCGAGCCACGCGGCGACCACGCGCGGCTCGCGAACGTCGCGGCTGAGGAACAGCAGGTCATGTTCGGGCAGGCTCGCGGCGAACGCGATCACCTTGTCGCGGTCGTCGGGACGGAAGCGGCGGATGACGTGGCTCATGTCGATCGCTCTCCCAGCCAGGCGACGAGGTTCGGCCACAGCCGCCTGATCGCATTGCCGCCGGCGACCAGGCTGACATGGCCGCCCTTCAACACGATCTCCCGCTTGTCGGCCGACCCGACCATGCCGATCAGCGGCGCCGACGCGGCGGTCGGCACGATATGGTCATGCTCGGCCGCGACGTGGAGGAACGGCGCGGTGATCCTGCCCAGATCGACCGTCCGCCCGCCGACCTGCAGCGTGCCGGCGAGCAATTCGTTGCCCCACATCAATTTCTTGGTCGTCTGGCGGAAATACTCGCCGGCCAGCGGCAATTGGTCCGACGTCCAGCGATCGAACATGCGATACGACTTCACGAACTCGTCGTTCCACAGGTTGTCGTAGAGCCGGATATTGCCCGCCGCGCGCGCGGCGGGGCGCAGCATGTCGAACGCGGTATAGAGGTAATCGCCCGGGCAATTGCCGAACGTATCGACCAATTTGTCGACGTCGAAGAACCGCCGGTCGGCCCAGGTCTGGAACATCTCCATCTTCGAGAAGTCGACCGGCGTCGTGAACGTCACGAGGTTGGCGAGCCCCACCTCCGGATGCAGCGCCGCCCACAGCAGCGACAGCACACCGCCGAAGCAATAGGCGACGACGTTGATATCCGCCTCACCGGTTTCCGCCTTCACGCGCGCCACCGCGCTGGGCAGGAAATCGAGCACGTAGCTTTCGAGGCTGAGCGTCCGCTCGTCGGCGCGCGGCGCGTCCCAGTCGAGCATGAACACGTCGAACCCGGCTTCCAGCAGATATTCGACCAGGCTTTGCCCCGGCACCATGTCGAAGATGTAGCCGCGATTGGTCGTCGCCATCACCAGCAGGATCGGCACGCGATACACGTCGTCGGTGCGCGGATGGTAATGATAGAGCCGCATCGTGCCACGTTCGATCAGCACGTCCTTGGGCGTCGCGCCGAGCGCCGGGCCGCTCGTCTGGAAATATTCGAGCCCCTTCAGGTTGCGCTGCATCGCCCGTTCGAACTCGACGCGCGCCGCGTCGGCCATGTCGAGGACGGCGGTCGCCATCCCTAATCGTGCTCCTGCGAAAGCAGGAGCCTAGGGCCGCAAGCGATCCGCCCGTGACCCTGGATTCCTGCTTTCACAGGAATGCGAGACCGCGAAACGATCAGTTCTTCTTCTCCGGCGGTTTGCGCGTCCGGCTCGGCCTGGACCGGCCGGCGCGTTCCGGCGGGCCGCCGAGCTTCTCCTCGATCCGGCCCAGGGTCGCCTCCATCCGGGCGAGGCGGGCGGACAGGTCCTCGATCTCGGTGCGGCTCGGCATGTTGGCGGCGGCGAGCGCGCGCGTCATCATCGCGTTGACCGCTTCCTGATTGTTCATCTGCGCGGCGGTCGCGCCATGCATGAATCGCGCGAAATCGTCGGACTTGGCCAGCCCGCCGCCCACGCTGTTCGCCAGCTTCTCCCATTCGCCCAGCATCTCGCGAAACATCGCGGCCGGATCGGTGCTTGTCATGCCCACATCCTGAGTCGGGTTGCCGGAAACGTCAAGCGAGCATTTTGGGACAGCGGGCCGATCGGACCCCGTTACGGGAGACGTAACCGCTTCTTAGGCCCCGCATGTCACTACGACAGCATGGCCGAGTTGCGCTATCCGTTGATCGATCCCAACCCGCCGCGTCTCAGCGGGCATCGCGACGTGCTCAAGCGAGTCGAGGCGTCGGGGATCTATTCGAACAACGGGCCGGAGTTGCGCGCGTTCGAGGCGGAGGCGACCGAGCGGCTGTTCGGCGGCCAGGGCGCGTGCCTCGGCGTCGGCAACGCCACGCTGGGGCTGATGCTGGCGATCCGCCAGGCGATGGGCCGCGAGCCCGCGCCGGGCAAGCTCGCTTTGATGCCCGCCTTCACCTTCGCCGCGACCGCCCAGGCCGCCGAATGGTGCGGGCTGACGCCGCTGCTCGCCGACATCGATCCCGGCGACTGGACGATGAGCGCCGCCGCCGAGGAGCGATTGCTCGACAAATATCGGGCGCAGATCGCCGTCATCGTCCCCTACGCGACGTTCGGCACCGCGATCGACCTCGACCGCTATGCCTGGCTGATGCGCCGGTATCAGGTCGGCGTGGTGATCGATGCCGCCGCCTCGCTCGGGACGATCGACGCCGACGGACACGGCTTCGGCGCGGGCGCGCCGTTCGCGGTGGTCTATTCGCTCCACGCCACCAAGACCTTCGCGGTCGCCGAGGGCGGCCTTATCCATTGCGGCGATCCGGGTGTGATCGACGAATTGCGGTGCATGAACAATTTCGGTTTCGCGGGGAACCGCGCCGCGACGATGCCCGGATTGAACGCCAAGATGTCCGAAGTCGTGGCGGCGATGGCGCGGATCAAGCTCGCCGAGATCGGCCAAGTGGTCGCAAACCGCGCGGCCGTCGAAGCGGCCTATGCCGAAGCGCTGACCGGCGTGACACTGCAAGCCGTCGCGGGCGAACGCCGCGCGACGCAGTTCATGCCCGCCTTGCTGCCGCCGCATATCGATCGGGATGGCGTGATCTCCGCGCTGGCGGCCGACGGGATCGGCTGCGGCGCCTATTTCAGCCCGCACCTCGGGCATCAGCCATGGTTCCGCGATCACGCGCTGGTCGGGCCGACGCCGGTCGCCGACGACGTCGCCGCGCGCGCCATCTCGCTGCCGATCACCGACGCGATGACGGCGGCGGATGCGCGCATCATTGCCGGCCGCGTCGACGCCGCGATCCGCGCGCAGGGCGTGCCGGTGCAAGCCAATCGGGTCGACGCCGTACTGGTGGTCGGCGGCGGCCCCGCCGGCACGGCCCTCCTGACCGCCGCATCGAAACAGGGCAGGCTCGCCGCGCTCGCACAAGCCGGCCTGATTGTGGTCGAGCGCGACGATGCGCTCGGCGGCGGACGGCTCGGGCGCTACGCCATCACGTCGGATTCGACCGCCGAAACCTTCCTGAGCGCGGTCAAGGACACCCCCCACCCCGAACTCGCCGCCCTGATCGACCACCCCGCCGCACGCCAGGTCGCCAGGTCGGTCGGCGCGCTGGGCGTGCCGCTGGTCGAGGCGGGGCCGTTGCTGCGCGTGACCGGCGACCGGCTCGCGCAGATCGTCGCGGCCAATGGCGGCCGCGTGGCGACCGGACACGCGGTGATCGACGCGCGCCGCCAGCCCGACGGCGGCTGGGTGAGCCGCGTGCGGCGGCTGTCGGACGGCGCCGTCAACGAACATCGGTCGCGCACCATCGTGATCGCGACCGGCGGCCACCAGCCGCTCGATCGCCTCGTCGCCGCGAACGTGGCGGGCGCGCCGCTCTACCGACTCGCTGACGGCCGATTGATGCAGTCGGACGAATTGCTAACGCTTGGCGGCCTCGACCGCGCGGCAGATCTGCTGCGCGACAAGCGCAATCCGAAGGTGGTGGTGGTCGGCGGTTCGACCAGCGCGCTCGCCAGCATCGCGCTGATGCTGCGCAGCCGGCCCGGCATCGCGTTCGGCGCGGGCGGGATCACCCTGCTCCACCGCCGGCCGCTGCGGCCGTTCTACCATAGCGCCGAAGCGGCACATGCCGACAATTTCCGCGATTTCGGCGATGACGACATCTGCCCGGTGTCGGGCTTCGTCTATCGTCTCGGCGGCTTCCGGCTCGAAGCACGCGAGCTGGTGCTGCGCATGTTGCAGGTCGATGGCCGCGCCCCCGACCCGCGCGTCGCATCGCACCGGATCGGCGATGACGAGGCGGCCGCGCGCCGGATGATCGAGGAAGCCGATCTCGTCATCGGCGCGCTCGGGTATCGCCCCTACGCCCTGCCGCTGTTCGACATCGCCGGCGCACCGATCGCGCTCGCCGCGCATGACGGCCGGGCGATGGTCGACAGGCATTGCCGCGTGCTCGACGCCCACGGCCAGCCCATCCCCGGCGTGTTCGGCATCGGGCTGGCGGCTGGCTTCGTGCCGTGGGGCCGGCTCGGCGGCGAAGCGAGCTTCCGGGGCCAGGCCAACGGTCTGTGGCTGTGGCAGAACGATGTCGGGCAAATGATCGTCGATCAGGTGCTCGGCGAGCAGGCGCGCGCGGCCGCATGACCGCGCCGACGGTCAGCGTCGTGATGGCGGCCTATAACGGCGCCGCGCTGATCGGTGAGACGCTCGACAGCCTGTGGGCGCAGAGCTTCGACGATTTCGAAGTGATCGTGGTCGACGATTGCTCGACCGACGACACGCTCAACATTCTGCGCGCCTGCCCCGACCCGCGCCTCCGCATCATCGCCGCCGCGCAAAACGCGGGGCCGGTGCGCAGCCGCAACCGCGCCTTCGCCGAGGCGCGCGGACGCTATGTCGCCGGCCTCGACCAGGACGATATCTGCCTGCCCGACCGGTTCGCGCGCCAGATCGCCTATCTCGACGCCAATCCCGGCATCGTCCTGCTGGGGACGGCGGCGGCGGTGCTGGAGGACGGGGCCGTCACGCCGGGCGCCAAGGCCGCGGTGACGACGCCGCAGCTGGTCGAATGGCTGCTGCATATCGAGAACCCCTTGGCCTGGTCGACCGTGATGGTGCGTCGCGATGCCGTGCCGCCCGGCGACTTCACACGGCCGGACTTCCTCTATGCCGAGGATTTCGACCTCTATCATCGCCTGGCGCGGATCGGCGGCATCGCGCGGCTCGACGCGCCGCTCTTGCTCTACCGCCAGCACAATGGCGGCGCGTCGAAACGCTACGCCGATACGATGCAGGCCAGCGCGACGCGCGTGCTCGAAGAGACCTATGCGGCCGCCGGCGTGGCAAATCCCCGCGCCGATGCCCAGCTAGTCGCCGACCACATGATGCGCGGGACGCCCGCCCCGGATCGCGCGACGCTGGAGCGGCTGGGCGCGTTGATCGGCCGGCTGCAGGCGGATTTCCTCGCCAGCCGGACGGTCGATGAGGAAAACCTGGCGATGATCCGGTGGGAGACCGCGTTGCGCTGGGGCAAGGTGCTCCGCACCGCGCTCAGGGCGGGAACGATCGGCCTCGCCGCCGCCGTGACGATCCGTCCTGAGCATCTCGGCCTGGGCTATCTGACGCTCGACGAGTTGCTCACGGCGCGCCTGCTCGGCGGCGCGCGCGGCATGGCCAGCCGCCGCCACGCCGCCTAAGATCCCCCATCTTCGCGTTGGGGAAGTGCCGTGGCTGACGTCAGACTGATTTCGCTCCTCACCGCCGTGGCGCTGGCGGGCTGCTCGGCGCGATCGCCAACGGAAGCGCAGCGCGTATCGACCGAACCCGCAAAAGCCTGCGCGAACCTCGATCGTGCGGCGATGGTCAGGATCGCCGGAGGCACGTTCACGATGGGAGACGATCCCCGCTATCCCGAAGAGGGGCCGCCCCGCCGCGTGTCGGTCAAGACGTTCTGGATCGACGCGCATGAACTGACCAATGCCGAATTCGCGCGCTTCGTGGCCGCGACCGGCTATCGCACGGTCGCCGAGCGCGCGCCGCCGGCGACGCCCGATACGCCGCCCGACATGCGCCAGCCCGGATCGGCCGTCTTCGCGACACCCGACCAGAACGACCCGCGCTGGTGGCGATGGTCGGTCGGCGCGCAATGGCGTCATCCCTCCGGCCCGCGCGATACGATCGCCGGCCGCGACCGCGAACCGGTGGTGCAGATCGCCTATGACGATGCGGCGGCCTATGCCCGCTGGGCGGGCAAGCGGCTGCCAACCGAGGCGGAGTGGGAATATGCCGCGCTGGCCGGCGGCAAGGCGATGCCCGAGCCAGTCGACGCCGGCGGCACCCCGCAGGCCAATTACTATCAGGGCGTGTTTCCGGCGCGCGACCTGGGCCTGGACGGCTATCGCGGGCGCGCGCCGGTGGGGTGCTTCAAGCCCAACGCCTATGGACTCTACGACATGATCGGCAACGTCTGGGAATGGACCGGCGACGCCACCGGGCCGACGCGCGACACCGGCATCATCAAGGGCGGGTCGTTCCTGTGCGCCGCCAATTATTGCGCGCGCTATCGCCCCGCCGCGCGTCAGTTCGAGGAACGCGGGCTGGGCACCGATCATATCGGCGTCCGCTTCGTCAGCGATCGGCCCGTCCCGCCGCGTTGACCGCCCGGCAATGTTATAGCACCTATAATGCCAATAGATTGCCGTCAGGGGGAACGATAGACATGCATGTGCTGAGGACGCCGGACGCGCGCTTCGCCGATCTCGCCGATTATCCGTTCGCGCCGCACTACCTGACCGTCACCGACGCCGACGGAACCGACCTGCGCATCCACTATGTCGACGAAGGGCCGCGCGATGCCGCCCCCGTTTTGTTGATGCATGGCGAGCCGAGCTGGTCGTATCTCTATCGCAAGTTCGTGCCCCGTCTCACGGCGCGGGGCCATCGCGTGATCACCCCCGATTTGGTCGGATTCGGCAAGTCGGACAAGCCCGCCGCGCGCGAGGATTACACCTATGAACGCCATGTCGCCTGGATGAGCGATTGGCTGACGCAGCTCGATCTGACCGGGATTACCTTGTTCTGCCAGGATTGGGGCGGGTTGATCGGCTTGCGGCTGGTCGCGGCGTTCCCGGATCGCTTTGCCCGGTTGGTGGTGTCGAACACCGGGCTGCCGGTCGGCGCGGGATCGTCCGCCGGGTTCGCCGCGTGGCTCGCGTTCAGCCAGAACGTCCCGCAATTCCCGACCGGCATGATCGTCAACGGCGGCACGATACGCGACCTCAGCGCGGCGGAAATCGACGCCTATGACGCGCCGTTTCCCGACGAAAGCTACAAGGAGGGTGCGCGGCAATTTCCAACATTGGTGCCGGTCACGCCCGACCATGCATCGGTCGCCGAGAACCGCGCGGCCTGGGCGGTGCTCGAACGCTTCGACCGGCCCGTCCTCACCGCGTTCGGCGACAAGGATGCGGTGACCGCCGGCGGCGAGAAAGCCTTTATCGAGCGGATTCCCGGCGCGCGCGGCCAGCCGCATCGGATCATCGCCGGCGGCGGGCATTTCATCCAGGAAGACGCCCCGGAGGAATTGTGCGCGATGATCGACGCGCTGATCCGCGCGGATATGGCGGTGGCGGCATGAACGTCGTCGACGCGGTCTTTCCCGGTCCCGACCAGGCTGCGGCGTTCTTCGGCGGCGTCGAGGACGGCCCGTTCGTCATGGTCAACCTGCTCAAGTTCAAGCCCCACGCCGAATATCCCGACGGCGCGGACGCCGACCTGACGGGGCGCGAGGCCTATGCGCGATATGGCGTCGGGGTGCAGGCGTGCCTCGCGGCGGTCGGCGGCAAGTCGCTTTATGCCGGCGCGGTGACCGAGCTGATGCTGGGGGAGGTCGACGATTTGTGGGACATGGTCGCGCTGGCGCACTATCCGTCGCGCGCGGCGATGATGGCAATGGTCCAGTCGCCCGAATACCAGGCGATCGAGAAGCACCGTGTCGCCGGGCTCGCCGGGCAGCTCAACATCCGTACCAAAGCGATCGGCTGATTCAGCCGATCGGCAAGCGGGTGAAGTCGATCGTCCGCGACCCGGCGGGCAGGCTGAACATCATGCCGTCCTCGCCCACCGTGATCGGGCCGTCATAGAGGCTGCGCGCGTCGCCCAGGAACGCCGGATACATCATGCGCGAAGGCAATTGCGGGATGATGTGGCTGAACACCAGATAGCGTACGCCCGCGGCTTGCGCCTCGCGCGCGACCGTTTCGGGCGACGCGTGATAGCCGAGGATGTCGCGCGTGATCTGCGCGGTCCCGCCGACGCCGCGCGCGGTCAGCGCCCTGGTCATCAAGGCGACCAGCCTGGGCTGGAGGCCTTCGTGCACCAGCAGGTCGACCTTGTCGGCCGCCGCGACCAATGCGGTGCTCGCACTGGTGTCGCCGCTGATCACGGCGGATCGCCCCTTGTAATCGAAGCGGTAGCCGACCGCCGGATCGATCGGCCCGTGATCGACGCGGAACGCCGTCACGCGCAGGCCGTCGCGGTCATAGACGACGACACGGTCGTTCGATCCGCGCGGCGGGATCGCGAACGGCCGGGCGATGCCCCCCGCCCCCGACGGCGGCGCGATCACCGGCCCGTGATGCGCGGTGCGATACCCCGAATCGAGCGCATACCCCGCATCGAACCCCGCGACCACGCGGGCGACTCCGGGCGGGCCATAGATCGGCAACGGGCTGGTCGCCCCGTTGCCGGTCCAGCGCAGCAGCAGCATCGGGCCCAGCCCGTCGATATGATCCGAATGGAAATGCGTCAGGAAAACGCCTTCGATCCGCCCGTTGGGAATGCCCATCAGCGAGATATTGCGCGCACCGCCCTCGCCCGCGTCGACGACGAAGATGTGCTTCCCGGCGATGACCACGGTACACGCGCCGGCGGCGGCGGGATTGGGCAAAGGCGAGCCGGTGCCGCACAACGCGACGTGCAATCCGTCGGGCAAGCCGGCCGTCCGGTCCACCCCGGCCCGCTGGTCGAACACCGCGCCCAGCACCGCCGCGCCGACCTGACGCTGAAACGCCGCCGTCAACGCGACCACGGCGATCAGCAACGCCACCCCCGTAATGAGTTTCGATCGCATCCGCTTTCCCCTCGGACACGAAGATGCCGCGATATATTGGCATTAGCAATGCCGAAACATTGCACTATACGCGAACACTGCTAGGCTGGTGTCAAACGGCGGGGGAGCGGGATGCGAAACGTGGCGCGCGCGATGGTCGGGCTGGCTGGGCTGTTCAACCTCATGCTGGGAATCGGCTTCCTGATCGATCCCGCGCAGGCTGGCTTGCGGTTCTTCCTGGTGTCGCTCGGCACGCAGGGGCTGGCGACGATGCGCGCCGACTTCACCGCTTTCTTCGTGACCGGCGGCGCCTTCGCGCTGGTCGCGGCGTGGCGCGCCCGGCGCACGCCGTTGCTGGTGCCGCTGATGCTGCTGGGCATCGCGATCACCGGGCGCGCGATCAGCCTGATCGCCGACGGCGCGCCGGGCAGGGCGTTTCCACCGATGGCGGCCGAAGCGCTGATGATCGCCATCCTGGCGCTCGGCTGGCGCTATTTCGATCGGGAGGTCGCGCGATGAAACGCTGGGTCAAGGTCACGCTCGGTACCGTCGCGGCGCTGGGTGTCGCGGGATATCTGTCGAAGGATTATGTCTTCCTGCACCTGCCGGGCTGGATCGCGCCGCACGTCGCCGAAAACCGCCCAGTAACCTGGCAGGCCGGCCCACAGACGGCGGCGATGCCGATCGACCAGCGTCCGCCCAACATCGTGCTGATCGTCGCCGACGACCTGGGCTATAACGATATCAGCTTCAACGGCGGCGGGGTCGCCGGCGGCCTGCTCAAGACGCCCAATATCGATGCGTTGGGCCATGAGGGTGTGACCTTCGCCGACGGTTATGCCGGCAACGCCACCTGCGCGCCGAGCCGCGCGGCGTTGATGACCGGCCGCTATCCGACGCGATTCGGCTATGAATTCACGCCGGCCGAAGTCCGGCCGCCGAAATGGTTTCCGTCCGGCCTGATCCGCACCGATGTCGCCTTCTCGCGCAACATCGCCAACTTCCCGACCGACTGGGAGCATAAGACGATCTTCGACGAGGATGCGGCGCGCGCGCCGGCGACGGTCGGCGACAAGGGCGTGCCGGGCAGCGAGATCACCATCGCCGAACTGCTGCGCGGGCGCGGCTATCACACAATCCATCTCGGCAAATGGCATCTCGGCGAGGGCAAGGGGATGCGGCCCGAGGAGCAGGGCTTCGACGAAAGCCTGGGCTTCATGATCGGCGGCCAGATGTACCTGCCGGAAAACAGCCCCGACGTGGAGAATTCGAAGCAGGACTTCGATCCGATCGACAAGTTCCTGTGGGCCAATTTGCCGTTCAGCGTGCAATATAATGGCGGCGAGCGGTTCAAGCCCGCCCGGTACATGACCGATTATCTGACCGATCAGGCGGTGGCGACGATCGACGCCAATCGCAATCGGCCGTTCTTCCTCTACCTCGCCTACAACGCGCCGCACACGCCGCTTCAGGCGTTGAAGGCCGATTACGACGCGCTGCCCCGGATCGCCGACCACCGCACCCGCGTCTATGCCGCGATGATCCGCGCGCTCGACCGCGGCGTCGGGCGCGTGATGGCGGAGCTGAAGGCGAAGGGGCTCGACAGGAACACGCTCGTCATCTTCACCAGCGACAATGGCGGCGCGCATTATATCGGCCTGCCCGACATCAACCGGCCCTATCGCGGGTGGAAGGCGACGTTCTTCGAAGGCGGGGTGAAGGTGCCGTTCTTCATGCGCTGGCCGGCCATGATCAAGCCAGGCACGACGATCGCCGGGCCGGTCAGCCATTTCGACATCTTCGCGACAGCCGGCGACGTGGCGGGGGCGACCATGCCCAGGGACCGCGCGATCGACGGCGTCGACCTGCTGCCCTTCATCGAGGGTCAAAAGACCGGTATGCCGCACGATACTTTGTTCTGGCGTAGCGGACCGTATCGCGTGGTGCGCGACGGCGACTGGAAACTACAGATGCTCGATTTGCCCCACGTCTCGTTGCTGTTCGACATGAAGGCCGATCCGACCGAGCGGCGCGACGTCGCGGCGCTGCATCCGGACGTGGTGGCGCGGCTGCGGGGCCTGATCGAACAGCATGACCGCGAGAGCATGAAGCCGGCCTGGCCGTCGCTGATCCGCTCGCCGATCGCGATCGACCGCCCGCTCGGGACCAAACCGCGCGCCGGCGAAACCTATATCTACTGGTCGAACTGAATGTCCGCACCCGACACGCCCGCCAAGGACGGCCGCCGGCAGCGGTCACGGATCAGCCGCGACAGGATCGTCGCGGCGATGCTCGAGCTGGTCGCCGAGGGGCGCATCTCGCCGAGCGCGGAGGAAGTCGCCGCCCGCGCCAAGGTGGGCCTGCGCACCGTGTTCCGGCACTTCGCCGACATGGAAAGCCTGTACGCCGCGCTGACGCACACGCTGGCCGAACAATATGAGGGGTGGCTGATCCCGTTCGACTCGAGCGACTGGCGCGACCAGCTCGTCGAAGTGATCGAACGGCGCACCGCGACCTACCATCGCCTGCTGCCGTTCAAGCGCGCGGGTGATGCGCATCGCCACATGTCCCCCGCGATGCAGGACCATTATGCCGGCGTCCTCGCTTTGATGCGACAGCGGTTGCGATCCTTCCTGCCGCCGTCGATCACCAACGATCATATGCGCTTCGAAACGATCGACCTGCTGCTCAGCTTCGAAGTGTGGCAGCGCCTGTGCGACGAGCAGCAACTGTCGAGCGATCAGGCACGCGCGATCATTCTGGCGGAAGTCCTGCGGGTCGTGGACGCGGCATAGGTCCGCGGGAGTCTGATTGGATTCATCTCTAGCGGTACCGTGCCTAAAATCGGGATCACCCATCCCCGTTCGTCCCCGGACTGGATCCGGGGTTGTCGAAGCACTGCCCTTTCTTCAGGCCAAGAAAGACAGCCCTTCGACAAGCTCAGGGCGAACGGTTGGATACGTGACCCCGATTTAGGGCACGGCACGCTGGGGCCGCTACGCGAACCGGATGGAGACGAGCGAGGCCGGCTGATGGGTAAGCGTAGCCTGGAGGCCGCCTTGCGCGGCGCGCGCGTCACAGGCTGACTGCCGCTCTTTTGGGGAGCGGCGAAGTTGGGCGATGACGAGGGCGATGGAGCGAGTGGTCATTCGAGCGGTC
>Ga0153956_1001728_pt1 | contig 18171 bp, 16 predicted proteins | sample TSFL040MetaG_FD_104704 | JGI IMG/M metagenome (GOLD analysis project Ga0153956, IMG submission 104704) | Attine ant fungus gardens microbial communities from Florida, USA - TSFL040 MetaG | ecosystem: Host-associated > Fungi > Mycelium > Unclassified | place: USA: Florida, Wekiwa Springs...
CTGCGTTGGCCTCCCGCCCGCAGGCGCCGCATCCCGCTCCGCTCAAAGACGCCTCATGAAGCGCCCCTCACGAACAGGACGACGGGGATATTGTCCTGTTGAGGATTTTTGTCAAGAACGAAATGAGAACATTTTTGAAGAAAATTTCCCGCTGCGGCCATCATGTCCCTCCCGCCGCGCGGGAAAGCGTCTTCGCGAAACCCATCCTCTTGCGACACCGATACGCATGTTGATGGGTTTCGTTTCGGCGCTACGCGCCTGCACTCTACTCATCCTACCAGTCTGTGAATCTTTTGTTTTGAGCCGTAGGGCGGATGACGGCGGAGCCGGCATCCGCCGCCGTCGCCTGCCGCAAGCGCTGCGGCGGATGTGCTGCGCTCATCCACCCTACGGCTTCATAAATTCACACGCTCTACGCACTCACCGGATCAAAACGTCTTCAGCCACCCGCCGATCTCATGCAGGGCGTCATTCGCTTTCGGCAAGATCTTGCCCATGGTGATGAAGCCGTGGAATTGGCCGGGATAGGCTTTGTGCGTCACGGCCACGCCGGCATCCGCAAGCCGCCGGGCATATTCGGTGCCCTCGTCGCGCAGGGGATCGGCGCCGGCGATCAGCACATAGGCGGGCGGCAGGCCCTTCAGGTTTTCCATGCGCGCCGGCGAGGCGCGCCAGTTGTCGATGTCGGCGGGGCCGGCGAGATAATGATCGGCAAACCAGCGCATGACGCTGTGGGTCAGCAGGCAGTCCGTTTCCGGCTCGCTGTGCGAAGGGTGGCTCATGCGGAAATCGGTGGCGGGATAGATCAGCAACTGGCCCGCCAGCTTCGGCCCGGCATGGTCGCGCGCATCGATGGCGACGATGGCGGAGAGGTTGCCGCCGGCGCTGTCGCCGCCGACGAACAGGCGGCCGGTGTCGATCTCGAATTGCGCGGCATTGTCCGCGATCCAGCGCGTCGCCGCGACGGCATCGTCGGCGGCGGCGGGAAACTTGTGCTCAGGCGCGAGACGGTAATCGACGGAGATCACCAGCATCCCGCCTTCATGGGCCAGGAAGCGGCACACGACATCGTGGCTGTCGAGGTCGCCGATCACCCAGCCGCCGCCGTGGAAGAACACCATGCAGGGCGATTTGCCGTTTGGCCGGCGCAGCGTTTTCGGCGTGTACAGGCGGGCAGGGATGGGTCCGGCAGGGCCGGGAATCGTAAGCTCCTTCACCGCGGCGAGTTCGGGCGGCTCGGGATGGGCGACGGGTTTGGCCTGGAGATAGAATTCGCGCGCTTCCGCCGGGGTCAGCGTTTCATAGGGCGGGCGGCCGGCTTCGCGGAACGCGGCGAGGACGGCGCTGGCATCGGGATCGAGAACGACGGGCATGATCTGCTCTTGCTTGTTGTTGGTTATGCGGAGGTGCGGCCGCCATCGACCGTGTAGGCGGAGCCGGTGACGTAGCTGGCGTCGTCGGAAGCGAGGAAGGCGACGATGGGGGCGACTTCCCGGGCAAGGCCGAGGCGGCGCTGCGGGACGCGATCGACGACCTTCTCCACCGGCGCCGGCGAACCGCGTCCGACGCGGGCATCCACGATCGCCGACAGCATGCGGCTGTCGATCAGGCCGGGGCACACGCAGTTCACGCGGACCCTGGTGCCGGTGCATTCCTGTGCGGCGCTTTTGGTGAGTCCGATCACCGCATGCTTGCTGGCGCTGTAGACGGCGACTTCCGGCGATCCGATCAGGCCGGCGATGGAGGCCGTGTTGATGATCGAGCCGCGGTCCTGTTTCAGCATCACCGGCAGCACATGCTTCATGCCGAGGAAGACGCCGACCACATTGACATCGAGCACCTTGCGGAAGTCGGCGAGCGAGGCTTTCACGATCGGCGTGATGGTCCCTTCGATGCCGGCATTGTTGTAGAAGATATCGATGGTGCCGAAGCGTTTGACGGCGGTTGCGACATAGCCGATCACGTCTTCCTCGCTGGTGACGTCGGCGGTGACGGTGAGGGCTTCGGCGGAGGCGGGGAGGTCCGCAACCGCGCGCTGCAGGGCGCTCGCATCGCGGTCCACGGCCACGATTTTCGCGCCGCGCGCGGCGAGCAGTTTGATGGTTTCGGTGCCGATCACCCCGGCTGCCCCGGTGACGACAGCGATCCTGCCATCCAGACGAATTCCGTCGGCCATGAAGGTTCTCCCTGATGCGCCGGTTACCCCGGCTTGTCCGCCGGTCCTGCCGGCTCTGCGCAAACTATTTCATGTGTCGCGGGGGCTGACCAGACGGTGATATCGGGCGCATGGCGCCCTTCCGCCGCCGCATTCGCCGTGTTAACCGGAGGCGATTGCGCGGCCATTCCCTTACAATGTCGCGAGCCTGATTCTCGGTTGAGCGCCGTTGCATGTTGCGAACCCTGACGATTGCCGGATTTGCGGCGCTTGTTGCCGCCACCTCGCTGTCCACCGTTCCGGTGCACGCGCAATTCGGCCCGCTATTCGGCGACCCGCCGCCGCGCCCGCCGGGCAGCGTGCCGCGCGGTCAGCAGCCGGCACCGCCTTCGGACGACGATGAGGACGTGCCCGATCTGCCGCAGGGACGGCTGCTGCCGGCGCGCCCCGCGCCGGGCATGGGTGCCCCGCCGCCGGGCGCCGTGCAATCGCAGCCGCTGGCCCCGCCGCCGGGCAGCAACGTGACCACCATTCCACAGACTGCGCCGCCGCCTGCCGCAGGCACGGCGCCGGGACAGCCGCAGCAGCCTACCATCGCCAATGCGCCGCCCGCAGCGGCGCCGAACGGCCGTCAGGCCCCGAAGAACGCGCCGCCGCCGGCGGCAACCCTGCAGCCGGGGGACGAGGTGGTGACCGAGCCGCCGGCGCAGAAGATCGTCAACAAGAAGGCGGTGTTCTCCGGCCTCGACAAGATCACCGGCCGCATCATCAATTTCGACGCCGATATCGGCGAGACCGTGCAGTTCGGCGCGCTGCGCGTGAAAACCGACGCCTGCTACACCCGCCCGGCCACGGAAGCGGCCAATACCGATGCCTTCGTGGAGGTGGACGAGATCACGCTGCAGGGGGAGGTGAAGCGCATCTTCTCCGGCTGGATGTTCGCGGCGAGCCCCGGACTGCACGGCGTCGAACATCCGGTCTATGACATCTGGCTGACCGACTGCAAACAGCCGGACGTCGTGGCCGCCCAGCAGGAGACGCGCCCGGCGCCCGCCGTGGTGCAGCAGAGGCGCTCACCGCCGAGGCAGCCGCGTCCGCAGCCGGTGCAACAGCCTCCAGCCCCGCCGCCGGGCTTGCCGCCGTTCCGGCAGTAATCGGGTGAGATTGTAGGGTGGGCAAAGCGTAGCGTGCCCACCACCTTCGGTGCAGCCAGTCACGGTGGGCACGGCGAAGACGCCTTTGCCCACCCTACATGCTCGCTGCTCAAACAGTGTCATGATCGACGGTCCCTGCAATGAGCCTGCTGCCATGACTCGAATATGGCATTCGCCTGAATCGGGAAAGACCTGATCGGAGTTTGGTTTCATCGACCGTCAGCCCGGCTTTGATTTTCGCAAACAGTCCCGGCGGAATAAAGCCGTAGGCGAATTCGCCGCGCTTGCCGGGAACGGGCGATAGACCGGCGTTCGGCCATTCGTCGACATTGTGTTCTGAAACGATGATCCAGCTCGGCTCGTCGTCGATGTCGATCGCCTGCTTCACCTTCGCCGGGATTTCGATGGCCACGGTGCTGCCGGATGGAGGTGTATGAGTGATCGGGAGCAGCACGACATATCGAGGGCTAACCGTGGTATCGGTGGCGGCGACGATGCAGGTCGGCCTGTCCTTGCCCTGAAGTTGTCCTGTGTATGAGATGCCGCCGACGAGCCCTTCCGTAAACGTGTTTTGGCGCGACGTCGCCGCCGATCGGCGTCGTAAGCCGTAGGGCGGATGAGGCGAAGCCGCATCCGCCGTCCGTTTCACATCCTCCGCGGCGGATGTCGTTTCACGCCATCCGCCCTACGACTGCGGGAACCTCGCAATGACGGTGAATGGAAAACCATCGTTCACTTGTCGCCGAGGATGTCTCCGAACAGCTCCCACGACTTGCCGTTGAAGCGTGCCATCTGCATCTGGCGGATCGGGGTGACGTTGTTCTTTTCGGTGTGCACGGTGATCCCGGGCAGCAGCATCGGCAAAGCGAGGTGATCGAGCGACGTCGCCTGCTTGATGATGCAGTCGCGCGTCAGCGTGTCCTTGCAGCCGGCGAGCACCTTTTCCATGACCTGCGCCACCGTATAGCCCTGCACATTCAGAAGATCGCTGGTGGAAGCGTCCGGTTGATACTTCTTCATCCACGCCTGCCACTCTTTCATCCCGGCATCGTCCTTCCAGGAGGGATCGTTGGGGTCTTTCAGATACAGGCCCGTGACAACGCCGGTCGAATTTTCCAGCCCCGCGGGCTCCAGCACGGCGCCGTAGGAATTCGATACGGTGGGAAGAATGATCAGCGGCTTCCAGCCCATGCTGGCCGCCTTTTTGATCGCCTGCGCGGCGAATTTCGGTGTCGCTTCGGCGAAGAAGACGTCGGCGCCGGAATCCTTCATCAGCACCATCTGCGAGTCGATGGTCGGGTCGGTGGTGAGGTAGGTCGTCTGCGAGACCAGTTGATTGACGTGTTCGCCCAGTCCGTCCTTGAAGCCTTTCAGGTAGTCCTTGCCGGCGTCCTCGCTGGGAATGATGATCGCGATCTTGGCGTCCGGCCTGGTCTTCAGGATGTATTGCGCGTAGATGCGGCCTTCCTGTTCGTAGGTCGGGTTGAAGCCGACCGTCCACGGAAAGTGCTCTGGATCGTTCCAGCGGGTCGCCCCGGATGACACGAACAGCTGCGGCACTTTCTTGATATTGAGATATTTCTGTACGGCGATATTGGGCGCGGTGCCGACCGAGGAGAACATCGCCAGCACTTCGTCCTGCTCGACGAGCCGCCGCGTCTGTTCGACGGTTTTGGCAGGCGCGTAGCCGTCATCGAGCGTGATGAAATCGATCTTGCGGCCGCCGACTCCGCCGTTCTCGTTGAGCATCTTGAAATAGGCGGTTTCAGCCCGCCCGATGGTGCCGTAAGCCGAGGCCGGGCCACTGTAAGGGGCGGTGTTGCCGATCTTGATAGCGTCGTCTGCGGCCTGCGCTGAAGCGAGCGGAACAAGGGCTGTCAACAGAGCAAAGGCGTAAAGCGCGCGGCGAGGTTGCATGGGCGTTTCTCCTGTTTGTTATTGGCCGCGAGTATGCGCGCAGATCGCGGAAGGCGACAGCGACATCGGCGAATATCAGACCGGCAATCGGGACGGTGTTGCGGTGTGGTCGAAGCCGCAAACTCTCCCCTCATGCTGAGGGGCCGCGCAGCGGCGTCTCGAAGCATGGCCGCAGGCGACGGAGCCCGGCCAATTCATGGTTCGAGACGCACGCCTTCGGCGTGCTCCTCACCATGAGGGCGGTGTGCGGCCGGAGAGGATCGCGAGCGCATCGGCGCCCGACATCGCTGCCGGCAGTGCATCGAAGTCCGCGACATCGTCCAGTGCCGCATCGAGCAACTGCCGATAGCGCTCCCGCGGCACCTCGATGGCGCCGAAGCTGCGCAGATGGTCCGTCACATATTGCGTGTCGAGCAGCCCGTAGCCGCCGGCGACCAGCCGCGCGACGAGATGCACCAGCGCCACCTTGGAGGCATCGCGTGCATGGTGGAACATGCTTTCGCCGAAGAACGCGCGGCCGAGGGAGACGCCATAAAGGCCGCCGACGAGATCGTCATTCTCCCATACCTCGACGCTGTGCGCGTGCCCCATGTCGTGCAGCGCGCCATAGAGATCGCGGATCCGCTTGTTGATCCAGGTTTCCTCGCGATCCGGCTTCGGGGCGGCGCATTCCGCCATCACGCGCTTGAAAGCACGGTCGGCGGTTACCGTGAAACCATCCGCGCGTACCGTGCGGGCGAGGCGGGAACTGATGCGAAACCCATTCAGCGGGATCACCCCGCGTATCTCCGGTTCGACCCAGAACAGGCCGGGATCGTCGGCGCTTTCCGACATCGGAAAAATACCGCAGGCATAAGCGCGCAGCAGCAGTTCGGGCGTGACGTCGGACGAGACGGAGTCGCGAGAGCTCATATCGATAGGCTAACAGAATAGAGCGATAAGCGCGACCGGCTTGCCAAGCGCCGCATCTGTCATAATCTGCGGGATCGGGTAGGGGGATGCGAGCCATGACGGTTGTGTCTGATATGACCGATGCCGCGGATCATCGCATTGTTGTCGTCGGCGCCGGTTTCGGCGGGCTGGAGACGGTGGTTCGGCTACGCGGCGTCAAGGCCCGCATCACGCTGATCGACCGTCGCAACCATCATCTGTTTCAGCCCTTGCTCTATCAGGTCGCCACGGCGTCGCTGGCAACGTCGGAAATCGCCTGGCCGATCCGTTATCTGCTGCGCGGCCGCAAGGAGGTGACGACCTTGCTCGGCACCGTGGCCGGCATCGATTCAACCGCGAAACATGTTCTGCTCGATGACGGTCAAAGGTTGCCTTATGATACCCTGGTGCTCGCCACCGGTGCGGGCCATGCCTATTTCGGCCACGACGAGTGGGAACGGTTCGCGCCGGGCCTGAAGACACTTGAGGATGCGACCACGATCCGCCGGCGTATCCTGACGGCATTCGAGCGCGCCGAAGCCACCGGCGATCCGGATGAGCGCGCGGCGCTGCTCAACTTCGTCGTCATCGGTGCCGGGCCGACCGGCGTCGAGCTCGCCGGCACGATCGCGGAAATGGCGCGGACGACGTTGCCGGATGATTTTCGCAACATCGACACGCGTCAGGCGCGGGTGTTGCTCATCGAAGCCGGGCAGCGGGTGTTGTCGAATTTTCCGGAAGACTTGTCCGCTTATGCGCAGCGTTCGCTCGAACGGCTCGGCGTCGAGGTCGCGCTCGGCCATGCCGTGTCCGAGTGCAGCGCCGGAGGTGTCGTCTATGGCGACACACGGTTGCCGGCCCGCACCATCATCTGGGCAGCCGGCGTCCGTGCCTCACCGGCAGCGGAATGGATGGGCGCGGCGGCGGATCGCGCGGGCCGGTTGCAGGTCAATCCCGATCTCACCGTACCCGGCCATTCCGATGTTTTTGCCGTCGGCGACACCGTCAGCATCGCCGCACCGGACGGCTCGCCGGTGCCGGGCATCGCGCCGGCAGCCAAGCAGGAAGGCCGCTATGTCGCCGATGCGATCAAGCTGCGGCTGCGCGGCGGGACGCCCGCACCGTTTCGCTACCGGCATGACGGCAGCCTCGCGCAGATCGGCAAGCATCTGGCGGTGATCGATTTCGGTCGCTTTCAGTTGCGCGGCACGATCGCCTGGTGGATCTGGGGCATCGCGCACATCTACTTCCTGATCGGCCTGCGCAACCGTCTCGCCGTTGCGCTCAACTGGCTGTGGATCCACATGCTCGGTCAACGTGGTGCAAGGCTGATCACGCAGGGCAGGGCCGTGCTGGAGCGCGTGAAGAAGAAGGAGGCGGATTAGGGCGCCGTTATCCCTGTTCAGGCGCGCGATGCGGCCTTTTCCCCTCGCCCGCTTTGCGGGAGAGCCCATAGCGTTGCGCTTATGCCGGCTACGATATCGCCCTACCTGGTTTGTCCCGCCAGATACTGCTCAAGCCAGTGGATGTGATAATCGCCTTCGATCATGTCCTGCTCGCGGGCCAGCTTGCGGAACAGCGGCAGCGTCGTCTCGACACCGTCGACGACGATTTCGTCGAGCGCGCGGCGCAGGCGCATCAGGCATTCCGGGCGGTTCTTGCCGTGCACGATCAGCTTGCCGACCAGGGAGTCGTAATAAGGCGGGATGCGGTAGCCCTGATAGACCGCGCTATCGATGCGGACGCCGAGGCCGCCGGGCGGATGGTATTGCGTGATCGTGCCGGGCGAGGGCCGGAAGGTCTCCGGGTTTTCCGCATTGATGCGGCACTCGATGGCGTGGCCGATGATGTTCACTTCGTCCTGCGTGCAGGGCAGGTCGCCGCCGGCGGCGATGCGGATCTGCTCCAGCACGAGATCGATGTCGGTGATCATCTCGGTGACGGGATGCTCGACCTGGATGCGGGTGTTCATTTCGATGAAATAGAACTCGCCGTCCTCGTAGAGGAATTCGATGGTGCCGACGCCGAGATACTGCATCTCCTGCATCGCCTTGGCGCAGATGCCGCCGATCTTGTCACGGGATTCCCTGGAGAGGATCGGCGAGGGGCCTTCCTCCCAGACCTTCTGGTGGCGGCGCTGCAGCGAGCAGTCGCGCTCGCCGAGATGCAGCGCGCCGCCGCGGCCGTCGCCGAGCACCTGGATTTCGATGTGGCGCGGCTTGGTCAGGTACTTTTCGAGATAGACGGATGCATCGCCGAATGCGGCCTTCGCCTCGGTGGCGGCCGTCGACAGCGCCATCTCCAGGTCGGCCTCGGTCTGCGCCACCTTCATGCCGCGGCCGCCGCCGCCGGCGGCGGCCTTCACCAGCACCGGGAAGCCGATCTCCCTGGCGATCGCCATCGCGTCATCGTCGGGACCGACACCGCCGTCCGAACCGGGCACCACCGGAATGCCGAGCCGCTTGGCTGTCTTCTTGGCTTCGATCTTGTCGCCCATGGTGCGGATATGTTCCGCCTTCGGGCCGATGAAAGCCAGATTGTGGTCGGCGAGGATTTCGGCGAAGCGCGCATTCTCCGACAGGAAGCCGTAGCCGGGATGCACCGCGTCGGCGCCGGTGATTTCGGCGGCGGCGAGCAGCGAGGGGATATGGAGATAGCTGTCCTTGGAGGCCGGCGGGCCGATGCACACGCTCTCGTCGGCGAGACGGACATGCATGGCGTCGGCATCGGCCGTGGAGTGCACGGCCACGGTCGCGATGCCGAGCTCCTTGCAGGCCCGCAAGATGCGCAATGCGATCTCGCCGCGATTGGCGATCAGGATTTTCTCGAACATGTTTTGAACCGGCGAATAGTGAGTGCGAGTGGCGAATAGTGAGTAGCGAATAGCGAGTAGTGAAGCAGGAGGCAGGAGCAGAATCTATTCGCCACTCCCTATTCGCTATTCGCCCTCACTCTATAATAACCAGCGGCTCGCCGTATTCGACCGGTGCGCCGTCCTCAATCAGGATCTGGGTCACCGTGCCGTCGCGCGGCGCGGGGATCTGGTTCATGGTCTTCATCGCTTCGATGATCATCAGGGTCTGGCCGGTCGTGACCTTGGTGCCGACACTGACGAAAGGCGGCTTGCCGGGCTCGGGGGAGACATAGGCGGTGCCGACCATCGGCGAGGGCACGACGCCCGGATGCTTGCTGTAGTCGGGGCCGGCCGGCGCGGCCGGCGCCGCAGCGACCGGGGTCGGTGCAGCGGACGGGGCGGCAACCGCAACCGGCGGCGGCGCGTAAGCAGGCGCGCTCGCTGTCATATGGATTTCGCGGGCGACGCGCACGTGCAGACCGTCGCGATCGACTTCGATCTCGGTGAGATTGGTTTCGTTCAGGAGCTGCGCCAGTTCGCGAATGAAGGCGCTGTCGCTGGAAGCGGCTTTCGGTGCGGCGATCTCAGGAGTGTTGGGCTTGCGGGCCATGAGCTGTCCGATATCTGCGGGAGTGGGTTTGAAGCGATGTCAGGTGAGCGCGGGCTTGCCGAGCCTGGCGGCAAGGCCGGACATCGCAAGGCGATAGCCCTCGATGCCGAAGCCGCACAGGCTGGCAAAGGCGGCACGGGCCGTGAAGGAGTGATGGCGGAAATCTTCGCGGGTGTAGACGTTGCTGATATGCACTTCCACGGTCGGCACTTTCACGCCGACCAGCGCATCATGGATCGCGATCGAGGTGTGCGAATAGGCGCCGGCATTGATGATGATGCCGACAGCCTTGGTGCGCGCCTCGTGGATGAAATTGACCAGCTCGCCCTCGACATTCGACTGCCGGCAATCGGCGGCGAGGCCGTATGTCGCGGCTGCCGCCACGCACAGCGCCTCGACATCGGCGAGGGTCGCGTGTCCATAGGTTTCAGGCTCCCGGATCCCCAAGAGGTTGAGGTTCGGGCCGTTCAGAACGAAGACGGTGTTGGCGGCGGTGGTGGCCATCGGGTGTCCCGGACAGGCGACAGGGCGCAAAACTGCGGTTCTGCCGGGGGTTATAGGTAACCTCGGCGGGCAGGGGAAGCCTTACCGGCCGCGGTTCCCCCAGCCAAATACCTTGGTTGACTGATAAAATGCCCTGCGGAACAGGTCATTTCGTGCGTTAACCACGGTCTGATCCGCCACGCGGAATGCCGCTCGCGCGGCGGGAGCTTCACCCCCGCTGGCGTAATATCCTTGTCGAAAGCCGCGCCCCTTTTGCGGCTTTCTCCGGTTCGTGCCGGCGTTCCCGGTCAACAATCGTTTTCCGGGTGAGCGGGGACCGCCGTGGCGTTACGAGCAGGTCGCCTTGCCGCAGCGGGTGAGGTTGATCTTTTCCTTCAGCGCCTCGGCGCCGACCGCGCCGATCACCACCTGATCGCCGATCACGTAGCTCGGCGTGCCGTTCATGCCCATGCTTTCGGCGAGCTTGAAATTCTCCTCGATGGTGGCGCGCACCTCGGGGCTGGTCATGTCCTTCTCGATCTTCGCCATGTCATAGCCGGCCTCCTTGGCGGCGGCGAGCGCGCGCGCCTTGTCCGCCTGGCCGCGGCCACCGAGCAGATTCTGGTGGAAGTCGAGATACTTCTTGCCGGCCGGATCCTGCATGCGCACGGCAACCGCCACCTGGGCGGCTTCCACCGAGCCGGGGCCGAGCACCGGGAATTCCTTCAGCACCACCTTCAGCTTGGGGTCGGCCTTCATCAGGCCGATCATGTCGCTCATGGCGCGCTTGCAGTAGCCGCAATTGTAATCGAAGAACTCGACGAAGGTGACGTCGCCGTCCTTGTTGCCGATGGTGACGCCGCGCGGCGAATTGAAGATCAGACCGGCATTGGCGGCGACCGCCGTCTTGTGCTTCTCCGCTTCGGCAGCCGCTTGCCGCTTCTGCAATTCGGCCGAAACGTCTTCCAGGATTTCCGGGTTCTGCAGCAGGTAATCCTTGACGATCTTCTGAATCTCGCCGCGCTGCGCGTCATTGAAACCCTGCGCCGAAGCTGTGAGCGGCGCCCCGCACAACGCGAGAGCCACAGCGGCGGAGGCAAGAAGGCGGAGGGTGCGCATGAGAAGATGATCCTTTGGATGGAAAACCGAATTATTCGGGAGAATCCATAGCATTCTGCAAGGCAATTGGGCGGAATTTATGAATACCGGCGCTTTGTCGTTGGATTGGATGGCGGATTTCAGAGAGCGAGTATGGTGTCAGGCGTCAGCAGCGTAATCCAAATTACGGTAATCAAGATTACGTTAGCCGAACCATTGGGGTGAGCGCGAACTCAAGCACCGCCTACAAACATCCGTCTACTTCATCTTCGCTGCGATGATGTCGTCGGCCTTGAGCCAGCCGGGCGTTCCGACCGCGAAGCGGGCCTTGGCGCGCGATGCGAGATCGCGGGCGGTCTTGTTGTCGCCGCTCAGGAATGCGGCCTGCGCGGAGGCGAGGTCGGCCTCTGCAAGTTCGCCCTTGCGGGCATAGGCCATGGCGAGTTGCTGATAGCCGGTCGGCGCCTCGCCCTCGCGGGCCAGGGCGGCCTTGAGGATACGGATCGCGTCGTCGGTATAGGCCTTGTTCCCGGACGCGACGAGGGCCTGGCCGAGCAGCATCTCGATCGGGGGCGCATTGCGCGCGAGCTGCACCGCACGGCGCAGCGGCGGAATGGCATCATTGGGTCTGCCGCCTTCCAGCAGTGCCTGGCCGCGGAGTTCGTGGAAATAGGGATTGTTCGGCTGCGCCTTGATGAGCGCATCGATCTGTTCGATGGCAACCCGCAGGTCGCCATGGCGATAGGTGGCGATGGCGCGGGCATATTGCGCGGGCAGGCTGGTGTCCGACGGCGGGTAGCGCCGCAGCACGGTGTCGCGCTGCTCCATGAAGCCGGATGTCTTGGCGCGCATCAGGTCGTGGCGGAGCTGCAGGGCAGGGTCGTCCTTCTTGTCCCAATAGGGGCTCGCCTTGGCGAGGGCTTCGAGCGCGGCGACGCGCTCCTGCGGCATCGGATGCGACTGCATGTATGGATCGCTGCCGTGAGCGGCGAACAGGCTGTCCGCCGAGAACCGCTTGAAGGTGTCGTACATGCCCTTGGCGGATTGTCCGGTCTGGGTCAGGTACTTGACGCCGGCGCGGTCGGCATTCTCCTCCTGCTGGCGCTGATAGGACAGCATGGTGTTCATCACCATTGCCTGCGGTGCGGCCACGGCGGCTGCGCCGATATTGCTCATCCCGCTGTTGGAGTTGCCTCCGCGCGCGCCTGCGACCATGGCGCCGACACCGAGCAGCATGGCGACGATCATCTGCGTCTGCGCCTCGGCGAGCCGCTGGCGCAGCTTCGACAGATGGCCGCCGGCGAGATGGCCGGTTTCATGCGCGAGCACGCCGATCAGCTGGTTCGGCGTCTGCGACTGCATCAGGGCGCCGTAATTGACGAAGATGCGGCGACCGTCGGCCACGAAGGCGTTGAAGGTCGGATTGTTGATGATGACGACCTGGATGTTCTGCTTTTCCAGCCCCGCGGCACGCAGGATCGGGCGCGCGTAGTCGCGCAGCAACTGCTCGATCTCGGCATCGCGGAGCAGGCGGGGACCGCCGCCCTGCTGCGCGCCGGCAGGGAGCGGCGCAACCACGATGGCGACGGCTGTGAGCAGCGCGATCAACCGGGACAGGATTCGGATCGCAGCTTGTCCGCGCTGCACGGGCAGGTCTTTCATCATTGGCCGGGATCAGGATTCGCGATAAGCCGTCACAATCCAATATTGCGGCAGGAGCGCGGCGCGGCTGACCTTCCGCAACAGGCAGTGGCCGCGCAGATAGCAGATTTCAATGTCCGATACGATCCTCCACGCCCGCGCGAGCCGCCTCCTTGCGGCATCCGGACGCAGCGATGTTCCTCCCTTCATGGTGATGGATGTGATGGCCGCCGCCGCCCGCATCGAGGCGGCCGGCGGCCATGTGGTCCATATGGAAGTCGGCCAGCCCGCCGCGCCGGCGCCGCAGGTGGCGATTGCCGCCGCGCAGGCGGCCCTGGCGCGAGGGCAGGTGGACTATACCTCCGCGCTCGGAACGCCGTCGTTGCGTGCCCGCATCGCGCGGCATTACCGCGACAGTTACGGCTGCGCGGTCGATCCTGACCGGATCGTGGTGACCACCGGATCGTCGGGCGCCTTCGTGCTCGCCTTTTTGGCGCTGTTCGAGCCCGGCGATCGTGTCGCGGTGACGGTTCCCGGTTATCCGCCGTATCGGCATATCCTCACGGCGCTCGGCTGCGAGCCGGTGCCGATCGAAACCCATCACGAGACCCGCCATGCGCTGACCGGCGAAGCCTTGCTCGCGGAGCATCGGCGCAAGCCGCTGAAGGGCGTGCTGGTGGCAAGCCCCGCCAATCCCACCGGCACCATGATGTCGCGCGAGGCGCTGAGCAGTTTGATCGCGGCCGCGGAAAGCGAAGGCATCCGCTTCATCTCCGACGAGATCTATCACGGTCTTGATTATGCCTTCCCGGCGGTGACGGCGGCCGAGCTGTCGCCCGATGCGCTGGTGATCAATTCGTTCTCGAAATACTTCTGCATGACCGGCTGGCGTGTCGGCTGGATGGTGGTGCCGCCGCCGCTGGTGCGCGCGATGGAACGCCTGCAGCAGAACTTGTCCATCTCGGTGCCGACGCTGTCGCAGATCGCGGCCGAAGCAGCGTTCGACGGGGCGCCGGAAATGGAGGAGATCAAGCGCGGCTACCAGGACAACCGCCGCATCCTCACCGCCGGATTGCCGCAGGCCGGACTGACCGATTTTCTGCCGGCCGACGGTGCGTTCTATCTCTATGCGGATGTGTCGAAGTTCACCAAGGACAGTTTCGATTTCGCCAAGCAGATGCTCGAACAGGCGCATGTGGCGGTGACGCCGGGCAGCGATTTCGATCCGATCCACGGCAAGTCCTTCATCCGCTTCTCCTACGCCCGCTCCAGTGACGAGATGCGCGACGCCGTCGCGCGGATCTGCAAATGGCTGGGGTGAGGGCGGGCGCGATCAGCCGATCTTCTGGCCTCAATCGCATTTTCGTAGGGGGATAGACGTTTCGCGGGATGTTCCCTTGACCCGTTAAACCGACAGCGCGCAAGTCCGGTCGTCACATGCCTTGGGAGACCGCGCGTACCCTTCCTGGTAAATGCGCAAGTATCGGCAGGTGCCCGCGCACTTCTGCCGTTGGCGACCGTTCGGGCCGGGTCAGAAGCTCGGTGGAGTATTGATGACGATCAGCCTGACATGGGCCGAACCGTTGTTGCGATATCCATGCGGCAACTCGGAGCGATAGCAGATGGAGTCGCCTACCTTGAGCTGGAAGTGCTCATCGCCGACGATGAATTCGATTTCTCCCTCCAGAATATAGGCAACTTCCTCGCCCTCATGCGAGACGAGACCGCCATTGCCGCCGGGCGCGATATTATGAATGCTGCCTTCGAGAAGGTGGGATTGATGATAGGGGATCAGCCGTTCGAGCGTCAGTCCCGGGCCTTTGCGCAGCGAGTCGACTTGCACGATCGGGCGTTCACCGGCGCGCGAGACGAGCCCGTTCAGTTCCGCGCGTTGTGCGAATAACTGTCCAATCGTCAGGCCCAAGGCTTCGCTGATACGGTGCAGGGTTTTCAATGACGGAGCCGCGCGGCCGTTCTCGATCTTCGACAGCATGCTTTCGGAGCATTCGGCCATTTCGGCAAGATCGCGCAGCCGCAATCCCTTGGTCATGCGCGTGTGACGCAGCTTCACGCCGAGATGTTGATCCTGGGCAAGTGACGGGGTGGTTGTGTCGTTTGCGGTTTGGCTCATTTGCTCAGCATCTCTTGTTCGTACTTACCATCGCTCTCATCGGCCGGTGGAATGGTCTGAGCCTTGTCGAGTCTGGGATACACCATGTGGGGATATGCGTAGATAGCTCGTCTCTGGAGCGCGGTCGTCCAAATAAAATCGATGGAATTAAATTCAAGCCACTTGAATAAGTGGAAAGACCTGTTACCGTTCGCAGGCTGGCAGCGACGAATGGTCGATGCGAGGCGCGATAAAAAGAAAAAAAACCGATACGAGGTAACGGAGCTTGCGCGGTCATGGCGGAAGAGTTTCTGATTGATCAGGTCACAGATGTCGAGCATGGCATCTACCAGCCCTACGGCTGGCATCATTGGCCGAAATACCCATGGATGAGCTATCAGTTCCGGCGTGCGCTGGGTGAAACCCAGGAGGGAGGCGGAACCGTCTCCGAATGCTTCCTCGCCGCCAGTCGGATGATTCCCGGCGATCACGAGAGCTGGTACCGCGAGTGGAAGCGGATCGCCGACTTCAATCAGGCTCGTGGTGACGAGGAATTTGCCAAGGGTCATGTTCGCACCGCCATGAATTGCTGGCTGCGCGCTGCGAATTACTATCGTCACACCGAATTCTGGCTTCCTTATTCCGATCCGCGTCGGCTTAAGGAATTCACCAATATGGAGGTGTGCTCGCGGAAATACATCGAGAATCTCCAGCCGGCGGGGGAGGTTGTTGAGATTCCTTATGAGAACGGCAAGTCGCTGCCCGGTTATTTTGTGCGCGCACCGTTCAACACCGGGAAGCAGCCGGTCGTCATCTGCATGGGCGGGCTGGACTCGATCAAGGATGAGATGTGGTTCATGCAGGCGCATGGCGCGTTGCAACGCGGCATTTCTGTTCTCATGATCGATGGTCCAGGCCAGGGCGGCACGCTGCGCCGTCACAATATCCCGACCCGGCCGGACTACGAAGTGCCGATCGGCAAATGCGTCGACTATCTCCTAACGCGCGATGATATCGATGCAGCGCGGATTGCGGTGTGCGGTTCGTCGCTTGGCGGATATTACGCGGCGCGCGCGGGATCCTATGAACCCAGACTGGCGGCGGCGATTTCCCACGGTGCGATTTGGTCGATCCCGGAGCTGTGGGGCAATGTTGGCGAAGATCATGGTCTTGCCGATCACATCAAGGCCGTGTTCGGCATCAGCGTAATGAAAGACGCGCAGGAAGCGTCCAGACCCTTCGTGCTCGAAGGGCATCTCGATAACATGAAGTGTCCTTACCTGATTGTCCACGGCGGTCATGATGTGCTCGGCGTCACCGCCGCGCGGAAGGTTGCCGACTACGCCAAGTCGAAGGGCGTCAATGTCACGCTTCGTCTTGTCAACGAGGAAGAGACCGGCGCAGATCACTGCCAGCATGACAATCCGACTATAGGTCAGGAATTGATGATGGACTGGCTTGCGGGTGTCTTCAAGATCGACGAGCGCGAACTGGGCAAGAAGGCTCTAACCTCTCTGATCTGAACCTGGCTGCAACCAAGGGAGGACACATCGATGCCTGTAATCAAATCATATGATGACGCTTACTATTCGATGACCTGGTTCGGGCCGAAGGGGTATCCCGAGAATGGTAATGCCGGCCGCTGCTATTTCACCGGACTGCTTGGTATGTTCCGCCTGCATGGCGAACGCGATGTGTTGTTCGCCGATGGCACTTCGGGCGACGGCTTTTCGTTCCGCTGGTCGCCAGTATGGGGGGCTCCGGCCTTTAACGGTGGCACTGGTCCATTCCATGAGGTGTGGGAATATACGCCGCACGCGCTGGGCTATCGTGGTCACTGGCAGCAGGACCACGAGGGCGGCTTCGACGAAGCCTTCGCGAAGCTTCGTGATCTAATCGATCACGGCATTCCCGTGCAGGTCGGCCTGCATTACTCGCTGATGTTGCCTTACGGCGCGAAGACATCGCCTCGACTTAAGTTCCAATACGAGACATTGGGTAGGGCTGGGTTCGGTCATCACGTCGTGGTCGCCGGTTACGATCTCGATCGCGGAACGGTCACGATTTTTGAGCCGAACGATGTGATGCCGCATTCGCGTTACGAGGCACCGATCGATGTGTTCCGCGCAGCCTGGGAGCAGTCGGTCCAGCGTGGTCCGACCGGCTATGAACCGTGGGAGCATCACCTTCCGTTCGGCGGGGAGTGGAGTCTTCACGACGGCTACGGCCCTTACCTCATGGTGTGGGTCGAGCCCGAGCGCGATCCCGAATGGAATATCGCCAAATCGATCCGCCACTCCTTCCGCCGCAACACGAAAATCCTGTCCGGCGAATATCCGAAGCCTTACGCGCTGTTCAGCAACCAATGGCAGATACCGCGCTTCGAAACCGGCGCTCCCGGCATGGCCGCCTTTGCCGCGCAGATCAAGGACGGCAAGGTGCAGGATACGGTCGATCCCAACGGCAAGCGGATTCCGCTGTTCGTGCTCGGCAACATTCCCAATCACGGCGTGCTCGGCCGCGCCGGCGCGGCGGGTTATCTGCGACGCGTTGCGGAGGAGCTTGGCGTGCGCGGACTCGACGCCACGGCCACCGCGTCGGCGGCCGGACATATGCAGGCGTCGTCGGAACTGTTCAAGGTGTTGCGCTACGAGGATGATCTGCCGAAAGCGGGCTTGGTTCTCGAACAGATCGCCGCGCATGAGGTGGCGGCTCTCGATAACATGACCAAGGCGTGGACCGAGGTCAAATACATTACCGAACGTACACCGACGGTGAGCAGTCTGGCGGCTGAATGACCCTCCGTCATCCACGTCGTGGATTGGTTCATGAAAAGATGAAGCCACGACGGACGGGATGCGGTGAAAATAACGACATTGCCGCTGCACGATGCGTGGCAGTGCTGGAAGAAAGTGCCGTCGGTGCAGAGCCAGCAAGGTGCGCCAGGTGACTGACACACGTTGCATGATCGTCACTCTGAATAGTCGTCTTCAGTGGTTTTTCGCCGAAAGCGCCAAGCTGCAACAGTTCGGTTGCGGGAGAAAGACCGCACGACAATGACATGGTGGAAGACAGCAACTTGCGGTCCAGTCGTTGTGGTCCGGCGCTTTCGGTTCGGCCGGCTGATGTTGAACGGCTGGCCTGAAAACAAATTCGGCACTCAATCACGCAAATCATAAACAGCGAAGTCTGTATCAGAGGGAGGCTAATCGTGCAGAA
>Ga0153956_1001729_pt1 | contig 18170 bp, 14 predicted proteins | sample TSFL040MetaG_FD_104704 | JGI IMG/M metagenome (GOLD analysis project Ga0153956, IMG submission 104704) | Attine ant fungus gardens microbial communities from Florida, USA - TSFL040 MetaG | ecosystem: Host-associated > Fungi > Mycelium > Unclassified | place: USA: Florida, Wekiwa Springs...
CCGTCGTGCCTCCGCCAGTCGAGCCGTTACCGCCTGACGCGCCGTTGCCGCCCGCCGTCGTGCCACCGGCAGTCGAGCCGTTGCCGCCCAACGAACCGCTGCCGCCCGCCGTCGTGCCTCCGCCAGTCGAGCCGTTACCGCCTGACGCGCCGTTGCCGCCCGCCGTCGTGCCACCGGCAGTCGAGCCGTTGCCGCCCAACGAACCGCTGCCGCCCGCAGTCATGCCACCGGCAGTCGAGCCGTTGCCGCCCGACGAACCGCTGCCGCCCGCCGTCGTGCCACCGCCAGATCCGCTACCGAAATTTCCTCTGACAGACGGGCCAGCGTTCGCAAGGCTCACGCTTCCACCTTGTCCCGAGCCGCCGCGGCCGGTCTGCCCGTTCGCGCCGCCTTGCGGGTTGCCGCCCGTACCGGTGCGGCCGCCCTGACCATTCGCTCCCATCTGCGAACTGGCACCGGTGCCGTTGCGACTGCCTTGCCCGTTCGCACCGGCATGTGCGCCTTGTCCATTCACACCCGCCTGCTGGCCAGTCCCCGCGCCTGCGCCGTTGCGCGCACCCTGACCGCTCACGCCCGCCTGCTGGCCAGTCCCCGCGCCTGCGCCGTTGCGCGCACCCTGACCGCTCACGCCCGCCTGCTGGCCAGTCCCCGCGCCTGTGCCGCTGTGTGCGCCTTGTCCGTTCACGCCAGCCTGTTGGCCAGTCCCCGCACCCGTGCCGTTGCGCGCGCCTTGACCGTTCACACCGGCCTGCTGGCCAGTCCCCGCGCCCGTGCCGTTGCGCGCGCCCTGACCGCTCACACCCGCCTGCTGACCGGCGCCCGCACCTGCGCCGTTGCGCGCACCCTGACCGCTCACGCCCGCCTGCTGACCGGCGCCCGCGCCCGCGCCCGCGCCTGCGCCGCTGCGTGCACCCTGACCGCTCACACCCGCCTGCTGGCCAGTCCCCGCGCCTGCGCCGCTGTGCGCGCCTTGACCGCTCACACCCGCCTGCTGACCGGCACCCGCGCCTGCGCCGTTGCGCGCACCCTGACCGCTCACACCCGCTTGCTGGCCATTCCCCGCGCCTGTGCCGCTGCGCGCACTTTGACCACTCACGCCCGCCTGCTGGCTTCCATTCCTGACCGGCGGACGTCCCTTCGCGTTCGTCCCGGGAGCAAGCATGCTCGGCGGCAACGAGCCGTCCGGCACGTCGCCATGCAATTGGTCATTCAGCCGGGCCTGTTCACAATCGTGATTCGACAGTCGCCTGCAATCCACCGCCCCGCCGGCCCCCCCTCCTCGCGGCGATGGATCGTGCCGTCCCGGATTTGGCGTCCCCGGTCGCGGCGGCGTGTTATCCGCTCGTGTCGGAGGCTGCTCGCCGGGAGCGCCGCGATCGCCGTCGTCCGGCCTGTCGGAAGCATCCGCATCGCCACCACCGCCGGATCCAGGTTGATCGTGCAGCGCGCCGTTGATGTCACCGCTGCCGTAGCTTGACGATTCCGCACCGAGATGACGAACCGGGCCAAAGCTCCTCAGATAGGGCCGTCCAGTCCCAGCCGCGGCAGGCGGATTGGGAAGAATGCTCGACGCCGGAGGCTCATCGAAATCGAAATAGCGCCGGATACTGCTCGAAGCGCCGCTGCTCTTCAGATCGTTTTGCGCAAAAGCCGGCGTGAGGAAGACCGTCGCCGCCGCGGCAAACCAGAAGAGCTTCGCCCGCATCATTGTCATTTGCCGCTCACAGCGCGCCGAAGACAAAAGGGATTCCCTTCGCCATCAGATAGAACGAGAAGCGGGTCGCCTGATCCGTGACCGCTTTCGGCACGACGAATTGCAGATTGCCGAAATAGATCTTCTGATCGGGTCTGTTGCGAAGCGAACCTTGAATCGGTTTGGCTTCGTCATAAAGCCAATCGATCCGCTGTTGTCCGGGTTTCGGCCAGTAGACCGCAAGGCCGAGCCAGTCGAAATTGATCGGATCACGGACGATATCGGCGGATCGGGTGCCGTTGATCGAAACCTTCAGGAACTTGATGTCGAAAACGTAGTTGGCGCCCACATCCTTGCAGGTGGCAATGCCGTCGATATAGACCCACTTGCCGTCAGCGTTGGCCAGCTTGACATAGCTGCCGTGGGGGCCCGGACATTTGGCGACCTTGCTGGCGCCGTTCGTGATCCAGTAGTCCCATTCGGCGAAGGCCGCCGTCGGCATGAGTGCCGGCTGCAGCAAAACCGCCGCCGCGATCGCTCCAAGCCATTTGACGGCTCGCATATCCGCAAGACGGAGACAGACCCGCGCCATATCAAAAACGCATCCGAAATATGATCACAAAAAATACCGGGGCTTGCGCCTTCCCAAGACTAGCGCAGCACAACCCGACCGTCAGCATTAATTTCGACCGTCCCTGCCAGCACGCGAAGCTGGCCATTGCCCACCGTCTTGTCCGGCAACGGCTTCTTGCCGCTCTTGTCGAAGACGATGCCGGTGACCCTGACGGCACGCCCGGGATCGCTTTCCACCACATATTCGATCTTGTAGGTGCCGGCCGCCGCCGCGGGAATCTGCCAGACCTCGACGCCCGGCCCCCGAGTGGTGTCGGCGCTCAGGCGTCCCTTCGACGAGGGAAACGTCGTCCCGTTCCGGTTGGACTTCCGGAAAGAGAATTCGTTGCCCTGCGGATCGGTGACATGCAGATCGACGTCCGCGACGTCGTCCCATCCGACCTTGACCAGAAGGAAAGTCGCTCCGCGCTCGATCTGGCAAGCCGCGAGGCCCTGCTTGCACTGGTTGAGCTCGACCTGCGCCAACTGCACCTTGCGGATCTCCGCCTTGGTGTTGTCGTTCTGGTGTTCGAGCTTTTCAGCGGCAGCCTTGGTCTTGTCGACGTCCTCCTGCGTCCGCTTGAGTTCGGCGATCTCCGCGTCCAGCTTTTCCTTGATCGGCTTGTTTTTCTGATAGTAGGGAAACAGGATGATGGCGACCATGATGAACGCGCCGAGCGCCGACGCGAACATGTCCAGCACCGACATGCTGAAGATTTCAATGTTGCGGCTGGGACGGCGCATTTAAAAGCCTCAGTTCCCTGTCGTCTGAAGCGTGACGATGCCGCCCGGACTGACGTAGAGCGAAGCGACCTTCGTCTTCGTGTTGTCGCAACGCATCGTTCGCACCGGCAGTTCGCGCCGGCCGGAACGATCCATGATGACACCCTTGATCGTGACCGTGGTCGTTTTGTCGCTCGAACGAGGTTGATAGAAAATCTCGTAAGGCCCGACCGCCGCGACAGGAGCCTGCCAGATTTCGACACCGGGCCCGTCCAGCATGTCGAGACTCATCTCCGCGTCCGAACCTGGAAAGGTCTTGTTGCTGAACGAATATTCCTTGCCGGCAGGATCCTTGACGTACAGATCGACATCGGTCCGCTCCGTCCATTCGGCCGACACCACGAGGAAGGTCTTGTCCAGCGAAGCCCGGCACGCGATCGCATCGGCCCTACATTGGTCGAGCGCCGCCGTCGATGTCTGCGCCGCGCGCAATTGCTGCTGAAGCTGCTTGTCGGTGTCCTCGTCCTCTTTCACCCGCTGCTTGGCGGCCTTGAGATCCTTCTCGGATTTCCTGATCGCCTCCCTGGTCTTCTCGATGCTTTTTTCGAAGTCCTTGGATTCCTTGTAGTAGGGGAACAGAATGATCGCGCACATGATGAACGCACCCAGCGCGGACGCGAACATGTCCAGCACCGACATGCTGAAAATCTCGATGCCTCGTTCCGGGCGCCTCACAGGCCGTTCCTAGCTGGGAGCGAAAAAGAAATAGTAAGCGGCAATGACGGTGAGAAAACCCGCCAGCGCCGACGCCGCGACAGGAGCTGTGGCGGCGAAGATTTCCGCGGGCGATTTCAGCGACGACAGAAATCCGGTCGTTCCGGCCGACGAACTCTCCGAGACCGGAGGCAGGGCGATGACGAGCGAGCAGTTGTCCTGGTTGGATTTCTGGTACGCGGCGACGCCGTGCAACAGCGCGTTCGCGATCGACTGGGTATCCCTGGCGGCGTAGCGGCCCACAATGTCGGCGATTTCGCCCTCGCTCAGGGTCAGAATGCCGTCGGACGAGAGCAACAGGATATCGCCTGCCTGCAGCGCAAGCGGTGCCGCGTGACAGTCCACCATCGGGATCGGCTGACCGTTCAACACCGATTGAAGCATGTTGCGGAGATTCTTTGCGTTGCCCGCGAGCTCACGCATCGAATGGTCTTCGTTCAGCCGATGCAGATGCCAGTCGCGAAACACCCACATCGGAGAATCTCCGACGCTGACCCAGGACACGCCGGCGGACGAAAGATACGCGGCGACGATCGTCGTCCCCATGTCCGCAAGCTCGAGCTGGGCCTTCTGCATCTGCGCAATGCGAGCGTTGGCGTCACGCAGCGACTCGAGGAAGGCATCTTCCAGCGTCGCGCCACCGCTTCGTTGCGAGGTGAATGCGGCGACAAAGCCGTCGACCGCGATCCTGCTGGCAAGACCGCCGCCGGCATGGCCTCCCATGCCGTCGGCGAGAACGAGAAGCCAGGCGTTTTCCTTCTCGATCCAGCGAAGGCGATACGCGTCCTGCTGCTCGGAGCGAGCGCCCTGTATGGCCGCACCGGACACATCCGGCAGATCGACCTTTGTGGCGGCAGCTTTCCCGGACATCAAGACCAGCCGAATTCGGGTCCGCAAAAAGCGACAAACCGAAGTTTTGTCTGTCCAACGAGAATGGTCTCGCCGCCCTTGAGCTCCGTCGGGGACAACACCAGTTCGTCGCCGATATAGGTCAGGTTGCGGACATCGCCGCTCTGGATGAAGAACCGGCTCGATCGCGGATCGAAAATCAGGATCGCATGCTTCTCGCGCGAGATATGCTGATCGCCGAAATCGATGCGCAACTTCTGGCCTTTCTCGCGCCCGATGGAATTCGCGCCGATCCCGATCTCGATCGACGATCCCTTGCCCGGTCCTTCGACGACAACGAGCCATCCCACCACGGGATCGGCGCTCCTGTCGTTCGGCACCGACGGAGCATCGCTCCTCGGCGCCGGCGGAACGGCATCCAGAGCCTTCGCGGCCGCCGCCACCGCGGCCGGATTGTAGAGTCTCGTTCGATCGTCGTCCTGCGCCGAACCGGACACGGCCGCTTTCGGCGCCGGCGGCTGCTTTTCATGCTCGAATCTGTTGAGATCGCGAGCAGGCCAGCTCAGCCGCGGCGAAGGGTCCGGCCTCAGACGCCCGGACGCATCCGCGTCCGGAGAGCCGGTGGCGGCATCACCCACGAATGTGGTCTTTCCGTCATTGGGCGCGGGCGGAAAGTCGACCGCGGTCGTCTTGCCTTCATCCGCAGATGGATTGGCGCCAAACGGCGCCGGCGTCCAGCGGCGCCCCGATCCGAGCATCACCGTTTTATCGCTATCGCCCGGAGGCGGCGGTGGGGGCGGCGGCGGTCGTTTCGAATTCATGGCTCAACCTCATTTCATGCGGCGGCGCTGAACCGCCGACATCGACAGGCTATCTGATGACGTAAAGGCGATTGATGAGATTATCGAGGCAGTACTGGGCACCCAGATTGAGCGCATGCTCTTCCTTTGACTGAATGACGTTCTGAAGAAAGACCAGGATGGACGCCAGCACCAGGGCGAGGAACGTACCCTCGAAGGACACCGCCAGTTTTCCCGTGACCGTGTTCAGCAGATCCGTCGCGGCCGCATTTTTCGGATCGCCCGCATATTCGAGCGCAGACCCGATGCCGATCACGGTGCCGATGAAGCCGAGGGACGGAATGACCCAGCAGATGTACCGCAGCATGTTGTAGCGGAGATCCACCTCATGAATGAACATCTCGACGCTGGTGTTCAGCAGCGAGGCGCTCTGGTCGCTCGAATTGCTCGACTGGAATTGCAGAATGCACCGGTCGATCAGGCGCGGAAGAAAGCAGCGGCGCAGGTCCGGGCTGTTGCGCAACTCGCTATAGATGCCTCCGAGATCCTCGGCGACGAGAACCGTGCGCTCGTCCTCCGGCAGATAGTTCATCTTCAGTTGCCGGGCTTCCATGCTGGCGGAGACATAGCGGGCGAACAGTTCGCCGAGCCCGACGAAGAACACGATCCACATCGGCACCTGCACGCTGAAGGGAAAGCGTCCCGTCTTTTCCTCCTTGGGAGCAATCACCTGCTGCGGCTGTTTGGCCGCACTTCCGGGGCTTGGGCTTTCCACAGTTGGTCGAACGCTTTCCACCTTGTGCGACCCCCTGTCTAGGTCCAGCAAGGTCTTGGCCATGTGGTCCGACAGCGTCGCGGCGAGAATGACGATCACGACAACGCCGATAAGCGCGGACACCAGCGCGATGATGGGACGGCGATCGTCTATGGTCTGGTTCGGGCCAAGTGCCAACATCTCTTATCTGCGCTCGATTTCGCCGGTCTTCGGATTGCGGGTGACTTTCAGCTTGCTTGTGGTTTCGACCGCGTTGACGAGCAGTTGCGAGACCGTGGTGACATACGTCCCCAGCCGGATCTGGTCGCCGGCTTTCACGCGCGTGCTGGTGATCTTGCGCCAGCCGCCCGGCTCCTTGACGAACGTTCCGTTGGTGCTCGTATTGTCATCGAGCTTGTAGATTCCATCGCCAAGCGACGAAATTCGACAGTGGTTCGATGAAACGGTTGTATCCCCGGAAATCACGACATGCGGACGTGTCGTATCCGGCCGGCGCCCCACAATATACTCGGCCATCGCCTGACCTAAATCATTCAGAAAAGAAATACGGGTCGGAGAAAGGTTAACTCGTTCTACGGCTTAAATGCTATACGCCAATCTTCGCGAATTCAAGCGGCGAAAGCATTATCGGCCGTAGCGCGGGTTCGATTTCCCCGAGTGTAAATTGCCGGTCAGTTTGCGCCGGTGACCTGACGCAGACGCGCCAGAACTTCCAGACCCGGATAGCCATCCGGCCTTGGAAAATCCTGCTTGCGCTGAAAGTCGGCGACCGCCGCGATCGTTTCGCGTCCGACACGGCCGTCCCTGTGGAAAGTGTCGTAGCGGAGACGGGTCAGCCGGGTCTGCAACTCCTCCATTTCGCTCAGTGTCAACGCCCGCTCTCCTCCGGGAAACAGACGGCTCAGGGGCGGCCTGCCGCGGAGCCGGTCGGCGAGCAACGTGACCGCAAGCGCATAGCTCGACGACGGATTGTACGATTTCACCGCGTGGAAATTCTGGCAGAGCAGAAACGCCGGACCGTTCCGTGCCGGAACCCAGAGCCGCGCCCTGACCGCGTCGCCCGCAAGAGCATCGCCGCTTGCCGACGTCACGCCGATGTCCTTCCATTGTCCGATCGTGAGGGTGCGGCCCTCACCCTGGCTCCCGGCAAGCGACGGCGGAAGCCGAACTTCGCCGCCCCATCCCTCACCCCGGCGATATTTCCCGCGCTCAACCAGATATCTGGCCGTGCCGGCCAGCGCATCGCCCGGCGAGCCGAAGGGAGAAATCCGTCCGTCGTGATCGAAATCGACTCCGATGCGCAACCACACTTCGGGCATCCACTGGGTGTGCCCCATGGCGCCCGCCCAGGAGCCGATCATGTCCTCCGGCGCCGCCCAGCCGCGCTGGACGATCGTCAGCGCGTTGAGCAGTTCCTGTTCCCAATAAGCGCGCCTGCGGGGCTCGCCGTAGGCCAGCGCGGCCAGGGCCGGAATGACCGGACGCATGTATCTCCGGTCGGTGACCAGTTCGCCAAACGCCGACTCGTTTCCCCAGATGCCGGCCAGCGTGAAGCGATCGACCCCGTAGCGCGCCTCGATCCGGTCGAACAGCGCCGCGGCGTCGCGCGCTTTCTTCCGGCCGAACTCGACCCGCCACGCCGAGACCCGGCGGTTGAGATATTTCCAGAGGGGCTCGCGAAATTCGGGCTGGAAACGCTGCTGCTCATAAACCGCCGTATCCGGCTTGATGTGTTCCATCACCGACGAATAGGTCGCATCGGAAATTCCGCGTGCCCGTGCTCGCGCGCGGAAGGATGCGACCCACTGCTCGAATGTCGCGCGCGCTTTCGCGGCCCGGGACGATCCGCCGCTGAATACCGTGGCCCCAACTCCGAGCGCAGCCGCCAGTGCCGCGCGCCTCGTCACCGGACCGGACCAATTCCCTGTCATCGCCGCACCGCCGGTAAAGAAAGAACATGCTTGAGGATTTGTTCGGTGGGATTTCCATCCGCACGCCAACCGGCTTTGGCCTGCACGTCGCGAATGGCATCGCGCAAATCGAAATCGATCTGCCCCTGAAAATTGTTCACCGTGTAGCCGAGCTCGGACAACCTGCGTTGCAGAACGATGCGGTTGTCGCGCGACAGGGGGAGATCGTTTGCCGGCCACGGCGTGACGATGGCTTTGCCTCCACGCATGCGGTCGGCAAGGTGCGCCACCGCAAGCGCGTAGGCATCTGAATTGTTGTACGCCTTGATCGCCAGATAATTCCCGGTCACGAGAAAGGCCGGACCATCGGCGCCGCTTGGAAACAACATGACGGCATCATGGCGTTCGGGCAGCGGCTGGCCGTCGGCACGCTTCACGCCAAGTCGCTTCCATTCGGCGAACGACGCCCGGCTGCGCCGATAATCGAATCCGTTCGGCACCATGACCTCGAAGCCCCACGGCATGCCGCGCTCCCAGCCCGACTTGGCGAGATAGTTCGCGATCGACCCGAGCACGTCCGGCACCGTCGTCCAGATGTCACGTTGTCCGTCGCCGGAGAAATCCACCGCGTATTTGAGGAAACTCGATGGAATGAACTGCGCCTGCCCCATCGCGCCGGCCCATGACCCCCGCATCTTCTGCCGCGGGATATGGCCCTCCTGCATGACATGCAGCGCGGCGAGGAATTCGTCGCGGAAGAAGGTGTCGCGATATCGGGCGTAAGCGAGCGTCGCGGTCGACCGGAAAACATCCTTCCGGCTCGGAACCTTTCCGAATTCCGTTTCGATCGCCCAGATGCCCAAAACGACGAAACGATCGACACCGAACCTCTTCTCAACCTGCCCAAGTGTATCGGACCAGGTCTTTGCCAGTTGCGCGCCGCGCGAAATCCGCGATGCCGAAACCGTCGTGCCGATATACGCGCCGAGGGGACGGATATATTCCGGCTGGCGGCGGGTCAGGCTCAAGACCTCCGCGTCGGGCGACAGGCCGGACGTGGCGCTGTCGAAGGTCGTCCTTGAAATGCCGCCGGCGCGCGCCTGCGGCCAAAGACTTTCAATATACGCGCCGAACGACTGAGGCTGCGCCATGCCGGGGACCGATAAGGCCACCGCGAACGCGCAGGCGGCCATCGGGATCGGCCAAATCGCTCGCCGGTGTCTCGCCGTGGCTCCGGGTTCGATCATGAGGCCTCCGTGATTGAGCGCCCGCATCGCACTCGGCTTGAGATTCCGGAAAATCGCAATAGTATTAGCCCGTTTGCGAGTCAGGATATATTCGAAATGTTTTTGTCGCGGGTCCGGCGCTGCGGCTATATTGTCGCGACGTTATGGGTAGCAGTGCCGCCCGTTCCGGCCGTTTCCGCTTTCCATCGGGATTCCGGTTCAACGGAACACACGCCGCCGGCGACCCGCGCGGCCATCGCATCGCTTGGCGGTCTCCGGATCGCAGCGCGATCATCGGACATGGCGACGTGCGACTTTTCGTGGCTCACCGAATGCAATGCTTCGGAAGCCACGGATCAAGCGGCCGCATCCGGCCCGTCGCCCGACAGCACGGTCGGACCATCTGAAACCCTGAATGTCGGCGGCATCGATTTGGAAACCGGACCGTGCGTCGATCGCCCATGGAGCGACTGCGGGACGGTCGAGGAACTGCCGGGCAGCGAACGGATTTCGGCAACGGTCGACGACATGATCGACCGGATGATCCGCGATTCCAAAGCGGCCGCGACGCCGTTCAGCCCCTTGAAACTGCGTACGGTTGGCCATCATGTGCCGAAGGGGCAAATCGTCATCCTCACGTCGGAACGGCGACTGCTTTATTTCTTTCAGGACGACATCGCGATCGAATTCGCCGTCGGCGTCGCGCGACGGAACCTGCAGCGTCTGGGGTCGACGGTGGTAACCCTGAAGCGGCGTGACCCGACCTGGGTTCCAACCGCCCAGCAGCATCGCGTTTACCGAAATCTTCCTGCCTCCGTTGGGCCCGGCCCCAAAAATCCGCTCGGCACCCGCGCTCTCAATCTGGCGATCCCGAACATTCGCATTCACGGCACCAATGACGACGGAACGATCGACAAATCGCTATCCGATGGATGCTTCCACATGTACAATCGCGACATCGAATATCTTTTCGAAATCGTTCCGGTCGGCACCCGAGTGACAATTCTCAAATAGTCAGCACAGGCGCGACGGGGCCGGCCGCGGCACCAGATGAAGACAGCCAATTCCCGATATGCCTCCGATTTCATCCCGTCGCCAAATCACGATGCGCGTGAGGGCAACGTCGTCGATATTCTCGTGTTGCATTACACGGGGATGAGCAGCGGACTCGCCGCGCAGGATCGGCTTTGCGATCCGGAGGCGAAGGTCTCGTCGCACTACCTGATATACGAAGACGGCAGAACCCTTCAGCTCGTCGACGAAACGCGGCGCGCGCGTCACGCGGGCGTATCGTCCTGGCGCGGCTGGACCGACATCAATTCACGCTCGGTCGGAATCGAAATCGTCAACGGCGGTCACGATTTCGGGTGCCCCGAGTTTCCGCTCGTCCAGATCGAGGCTGTCATTCGCCTGTGCCGCGATATTCAGTCCCGCTTCCCGATTCAGCAGCGGCATGTGCTGGCTCATTCGGATGTCGCGCCCGGCCGCAAGCGCGATCCCGGCGAAGCATTCCCATGGCGCGCCCTGCACGAAGCCGGCGTCGGCCTGTGGCTGGAGCCGGAAACGATCGTCCCCGGACCGGTACTTGCTGTCGGAGATCGCGGAGATGGCGTTCTCCGGCTGAAGGCGAATCTGCGGGACTACGGATACGGCCTCAACGCGACCGATGTCTTCGACCATGAATTGACCGACGTCGTCACCGCCTTTCAGCGCCACTTCCGCGCGGAAAAGGTCGACGGCGTGGCCGACTTTTCCACGCTCGGAACACTGGAGCGCTTGCTCGCCATCAGCCGCGCGGCGGACAGTCGGTCATGACCATCGCGCCCGCACGCGTGATCCGCGCTCTGCGGCTTTCGATATTCGCGGCCTGCGCGGCGGGATTCATGCTGTCGCCGGACGCGACGTCCGCCCAGACGCTCGCTCGCGTCAAGCAACGCGGGTTCGTGACCTGCGGCGTGAGTCAGGGCCTGCCCGGCTTTTCGACGCCGGGAGATGATGGCGCATGGACCGGTATCGACGTCGATCTGTGCCGTGCCCTCGCGGCGGCGATCTTCAACGACGCGACGAAAGTCCGATTCGTCGGGCTGCCCGCGAAAGACCGTTTCAGCGCGCTGCAAACCCGGCAAATCGATGTGCTGTCGCACGACACCACCTGGACATTGTCGCGCGATGCTTCGCTCGGCCTGAATTTCACCGGCGTGACCTACTACGACGGGCAAGGTTTCATGGTGCGAAAATCGCTCCAGGTGAAATCGGCAGCCGAACTCGATGGCGCGTCCGTCTGCACGCAAACCGGAACGACAACCGAGTTGAACGCCGCCGATTTTTTCAAAACCAACCATATGAAGTACGAAATCGTCGCCTTCGAGTCACCGGACGAAACCGTGAAGGCCTATGAATCGGGACGGTGCGACGCCTTCACAAACGACATTTCGTCGTTGTTCGCGCAGCGGCAGAAGCTGGCGCATCCGGACCAGCATGTCATTCTTGGCGACGTCCTGTCCAAGGAGCCGCTCGGGCCGGCCGTCCGCCAGGGCGACGACGAGTGGTTCAGCATCGTCAAGTGGACCCTGTTCGCCATGATCGACGCGGAAGAACTCGGCATATCGTCGCTGAATCTCGATCAGGCCATGACATCGGAGAAACCCGAGATCAGGCGCTTTCTCGGCGTGGAGGGTGACCATGGCACGCGGCTCGGGCTGACGCGGGACTGGTGCGCCCGCATCGTCCGCCTTGTCGGCAACTACGGTGAAATTTTCGACCGCAATGTCGGCGCCAAATCGAAACTTCAAATTCCGCGCGGGCTCAATCGCCTGTGGACGCAAGGCGGCATTCAATTCGCGCCGCCGATACGCTGACGCACCGCCGGGCACGCCTGCGACCGGGATATCGGCCCGGCGTTCAGACCGCCATGCTCACGGATTCAACGTCCAGGTATAGGTCGGCGAATCCACCATCTTGCTGAAGAACGACTCCAGCTTTTCGCCTCCCGAGCACTTGTAGCCGGATGAGTTGATGCGGTCGAACCGCCTGGTCTGAACACATAGCTTGATCGCGTTTCCGCGCCAGACGTACGAGGCGTTGCTGTAGCCGCGCGCCATGTAATAGACATAGCCCTTCAGGAATTTTCCGATCGAGCTGCATTCGCCGTCGACGAAATTGTACCACCCGATGACGTGCCACCCGCCGCCCTCTTCCTTCCGCCCGCTGACGGCCATGGATATCTTGCGGCCGCTGTGATTGCAGACCTCAAACGTGAAAAACTTGGCGTCGTGCTGGATCTTTTCGACGGCGGCCTGTGCCTGCGATTTGTATTCGCACGCGCTGCAATTCTGGATGTAGTGGTTCAGGCCATATTCGTTGCCACGCGCGTTGTTGTACTCGGTCTGCTCCCGCTGCTTGAGTTCGTTCAACTCCCGCTTCTGCTTGAGCGTCGTCATTTCACGGCGCGCCACCTCGGAATAAGAACAGACGCTGCAGGCGGACAGATAGCTCCTGAGTTTGTCCTCATTGCCGCGCGCCGCTTCGTATGTCACGGATTCCGCCATCGCCTGATCTTGCTTCTTGCGCACCTCCATCTGATTCACGGCGACGCCGGCCTCGACCTTGTAGACGCAGGCGATGCACTCCTTGAGGTACTTCTGCATCTTGACGAGGTCTGTGGCCGCAGCCGAGTAGACCGCATCCTCGGCGTTGACCGTCGCCAAACGGCTATTCACGGCCTTGACAAGGTCCGGCGAGCATCTGCTTCCGCAGGTCGTCAATATTCCCTGCAACGCGACTGCGTTGTAGTTCGCCGCCGAAAGGGCTTGCCACATCTGCTTTTCAAAGGCAGCCGCGCGTTGCTGCCAGAGCCAACCGCCGCCACCGATGCCGGCAAGAACGACGACGATGGCGCCCACAATCGCGGCGATCTTCCCATACGATTTCGGAGGCCTGGCAACCTGCGGCTTGCTGAACTCCGGCCACACAGCCGTTTCTTCGATGAGACCGTTCCGTGACGACGCCTTGACCCGCGCACCGCTGTCGATGGCCCGAAACAAGGCAATGTCCGCGGTAAACCCGGCGGCTCCGTTCCGGTCCTTCCCGCGCACCAGTTCGAAATAATGCGGCTCGGCTTGCCAGCCCTTGTCGCCGAGATAATTGCCGGGGGGTGTCGCCATGAACGCAACATCGACCTTGTCGGCGTCGATGGAAGCATTGAAGGCAAAATGCAGGGTCTCGCCGCCGGATTCGCTGACGATGAAGTCCGGCGGAGATTTCGCCTGATCGCCGGACGCCGCTTCAAACGGCGTATCCAGCATCCGGTATATCTCGGCAACCGAGGATGGCCGCTGGGCCTCGTCCACCTGGAGCATCCAGTCGATGGTCGCCAGCAGTTGGGGGTCGTATTTCCCTTTCGCCGCCTCCTTCGCCGGCACCATCGGGTCCGACCTCAATCGCCTCAGCGAATCCGGCGGTGCATTGCCGGTCACCGCACGATAGGCGATAGCGCCGAGCGCGTAGAAATCGGTCCAGGGTCCAAGCTGGCCGCCGATTCCGTACTGCTCCGGCGGAGAATAGTTCGCGCTGGCGATCGTGGTGATGCTGCGGCTATGGCGAGACTGGAAATCGCGCGCGGCTCCGAAATCGATCAGAACGGGCGTGCCATCATCCCGCAGAATGACGTTGCCGGGCTTGATATCCCGGTGCAGAACGGCACGTTTATGAGCCTCGTCCAGTCCCTGCAGAATGCCGCCGAGAAGCTTGCGGATCTCGGGTTCGGGGATGGGACCGTCGGACAGACGGTCACGCAGGGTCCACCCCTGGATCAGATCGAGCACGATATAGCCGGTGCCGTTCATCTCGAAGAAACGGCGCACGTGGACGATATTGGGGTGCCGGAACCGCGCCAGCAGCCGCGCCTCTTCCAGGGTCGCGGCTAACCCGCTCTGGAACGTGCCGGAGTCGCTTTCCGACTTCGTTTTAACGGTCGAATCGGAACTCCGAACCGCAATGTCGTTCGGCAGGTATTCTTTGACGGCCACGGTTTCCTGAAGGAGCGTGTCGATCGCCAGATAGGTGATGCCGAATCCCCCGTGGCCGAGCACCGACTGGATTTCGTACTCGAACAGCTTCGCCCCCTTCGGAAGGGCGAAGATATGCTGGGTTTTGTCGTCCCGCGTAACGTCATCCATCGCAGTGGAATAGCCTTTGTCCGAAAAATGCTATAAGCATCGCCTGGTAATATCAGAGTTTGAATTATTTGGTTTTCCCGTTGATTTGCAATCCGGTAAATGACCGAGCGGCCACATATCTTCACCGAAAGCATGCGGCCCGAGCGCCTGTCGTCCCAGAACGGGGCGGGCGGGTCGTCCGGACGGACCGGCCCGGATTCGACGGGAGTATAAGCCGCTCGCCCATGGTTTTTCTCATCAGCCGATCGGAACACCGGCGCTTCCTGCGCGCTGCGGTTCTTCAAATAGCATTGGTTCTTGCTGGCGCTCGGGCCACATTTGCCGGTGACGGCATCGAAGCCGTTCTCAGGCAGGCGCGCGTGGATACCGGGAGCCATACCCGGGATGCACGTTCAGTCGTGCCGGGAAGCCGCTGCGATATCATTGACAGGTAGGGTGCGCCGTGAAGGATCAGGAGGCCCGCGACGGCGACCACTACTATGCGTTTCCACCCGGATCGAAGCTGCAGGAATTCGAGATCGAGGCCGTGTTGGGCAGCGGTGGCTTTGGCATCACCTATCGGGCGATGGATACATTTCTCGACGAGGCCGTCGCCATCAAGGAATTCCTGCCCAACGAGATTGCCGTCCGCGCGTCAGACCAGACCGTCCGCGCAAAATCCAGCCGGGATCGGACGGATTTCCAGACCGGGTTGATTTCGTTTTTGAATGAAGCACGGGTGATGGCGCGGCTCAGGCACCCGAACATCGTTCACGTCCGGCGATTTTTCGAACTCCACGGCACCGGTTATATCGTTCAGGATTACGAGAAGGGGAAGACTCTCGGAAGCCGGCTGCTGGAAGGGCCGGTCAGCGAGATGGAGCTTCGCAAACTGCTCCACGGCCTTCTCGACGGTCTCGAAGTCATTCATGACCATGCGATCCTGCATCGCGACATCAAGCCCGATAACATCATCATGCGGCCCGACGGCACGCCCGTTCTGATCGATTTCGGAGCCGCGCGCGAATTTTTGGGACGCCACAGCAAGAGCATCACGGCCATCGTCAGCGGCGCTTATGCGCCGCCGGAACAGTGGGGCGCCGGCGGTCAGCAAGGGCCGTGGAGCGACCTCTACGCATTGGGTGCGACCGCCTATCGATGCGTGACGGGTGCGGCGCCTCCGGTTTCGCTGCAGCGGTTGAGGAACGATTCCATCGTACCCGCCGCCGTCGCCGCGCGAGGGCGATACGCGCATGGTCTGCTTGAACTGGTCGACTGGATGCTCGAACTCGACGAGGCCAAACGCCCCTCATCGGTCCGCGTTGTACGCGAAGCGCTGGACGGCTCATCGCATTCGCAACCCGCCCCTGCGGACATGCCTGCCGCCGAGATACCCGTTGCCGCACAGCCGGGCCCGCCTCGCAGACGGCGCACGGCGGTTATCGCCAGCCTTCTTGCCGTTCTCGTCGCGATCGCAGCCGGCTCGTACGGATTTTATCTGGTGCGGCAACAGCAAATCGAGACCGAACTCAGACGCAAACAGGCGGCCGAGGAACAACGGCTCGCAGCGCAACTCCACGACATTGGCTTCGCACGCGATCGGCTCGAGCAGTTCATCGTTGCCTGCGGCGCGGCCTGTCCCGGAGAACTCGCCCACGAGGCCCATCGGCGGCTGGACCAAATCGCCGCTGAAGAAAAGACATATCAAGCTGCGGGCGACGACATGGATCGGCTGAAGGCCTATCAGCGCGAATGCCGGGCGTGCGCATTCAAGGATCGCGCCGCTGCCAAGATCAGCGAAATCGGCCGGCAGCGCGAAGCGGCCAAGGCCAGACTCGAAGCTGCCAATCAGGCTATCCGCGATGCATGCGACCGGCTTGCCGCAACACCGGAAGATTCCGACCTCCCGGCTGGGATTTCCGGCGTCGCTTTCGCGGCGATCCAGCCGCCGCAAGCGGTTGCCGCATGCCGCCGCGCTCATGACGTTTATCCCCACGATCCGCGCATCGCTTATCAACTCGGCCGCGCCCTGCACGCCGCCAAACAATATAGCGAAGCGATACCGCTTTATCGCCTCGCCGCCGATCACGGCAACAGAAACGCCGTGACAAACCTCGGCGTGCTCTATGAGGGCGGGATGGGCGTCACCAAGGACCACGCGGAAGCCCTGCGCTTTTTCCGCCAGGGCTCCGATCTGGGAAGTCCCATCAGCATGACGAATCTCGGCAAGATGCATCTGAACGGCGAGGGCGTTGCGAAAAATGCCGAAGAAGCCGCGCGGCTGTTTCAAATGGCGGCGAGCCTCGAAAACGCCGACGCGATGACCAGCCTTGGAAATCTTTATCGCTACGGAACGGGCGTTACAAAAGACCCGGGCGCGGCGATGCGCCTCTATCGAAGAGCAGCCGATCTGGGCGACAGCTTCGCCATGCTGTTTCTGGGCGGGATGTATCAGGAAGGCGAAGGCATCGCGAAAGACAACGTCACGGCCGTCGCGTTTTACCGCCGGTCGGCGGATATCGGGAATGTCGCGGCCATCGTCAGTCTTGGCGGCATGTACCAGAACGGCTTGGGCACAACCAAGGACGATGCCGAGGCCGCGCGCCTTTATCGAAGGGCTGCGGACATGAACAATGGCGCAGGCATGATCAATCTGGGCGTGATGTATGCGAACGGCACCGGCGTCGAGAAAAATCCGGGCGAAGCGGTGCGCCTTTTCCAGAGGGCGGCGGATTTGGGCGAACCGGTCGCGATGAACAACCTGGGCATTTTCTATCAAGGCGGGATCGGCGTCGGACGCGACGACGTGGAAGCGGTCCGGTGGCTCCAAAAGGCATCGGATCTCGGATTCGGCGATGGCACAACAAATCTGGGGGTTTGTTATATGAACGGCCGCGGCGTCCGACGAGACGACAGAAAGGCTGTGGAATTATTCCGGAAAGCAATCACCCAGGGCAACATCCCTGCAAAAGCCTACCTGAAATTCATGATCGACCACGGACGCGCCCGGTAGGCGCAGACCCTGTGCTTCTGACTCTCGCGATACCGACTCGTCGCCCCTGATCGCGCTGGGGTGGATCACGGGCCCGTAAAATTAAAGACCAGGACATCCTCCCGGTATCCGATGACATGGCATTGCGCATCCAGCCGAGGCGCCTGACCGGTCATGGTCACCGATCGCTGATCGGCCGAGATCGGCCCGCTCACTTGATAGGGACGCGGCCCGCATCTGCGGTTGAAGATATAAGCGGTGCCTGTGTAGGTATCGCCGCTCTTCCTCCCGCTGAACAGCAATGATCCGTGCGCGGCGCCGGCCGTGATCATGCCGGGACGTGGATTTTCGTAGAAGAACTCGCGACGAAGACCATTGGCCACCAGTGTCACCGTCGATCCGTTATGATCCCACTGACCAGGCGTCGTTCCGGTGACTGGCGGGCCTACCGGCTGGTCCGGCGTCACCGGCGCGGCGATGGGAGGGGTTGTTGTCGTGTCGGGCGGATCGGTGCGCGGGGGCGGCGTCACGGCGGGAACGGCGGCGGGCGGCGGATCGGCGGGGTGCCGGCGCGCGTCCGCCGCGGCGCAGCTCGCCCTCGCGCGCTCGACCATGCTGCGGGCGACGATGGCGTTGCGGCTGTTCGGGCTGGAATCGATC
>Ga0153956_1001730_pt1 | contig 18157 bp, 14 predicted proteins | sample TSFL040MetaG_FD_104704 | JGI IMG/M metagenome (GOLD analysis project Ga0153956, IMG submission 104704) | Attine ant fungus gardens microbial communities from Florida, USA - TSFL040 MetaG | ecosystem: Host-associated > Fungi > Mycelium > Unclassified | place: USA: Florida, Wekiwa Springs...
CGCCGACAATGATCCATGTCTGCGGAATATGAACGAGCACGGCCGCGTAGATCAAACCGGCAAGCAGGACAATGAATCCCACGATATAAAGCATGAAAGCGGACATGGCGCGTCCCCGAATGGCTCCGGGGATATAACGGCAACGCGGCGCGCAGGTTCCGGCTCCCTCTCGTTGTCATTGCCCGGCTTGTCCGGGCAACCCATTTTCCTTTTTGAAAGAAGAAGGAAATTGGGTCGCCCGCATAAAGCGGGCGATGACAAATTAGGGTGTGGCGCGAAGCGTTTTCAGAGCGACTTCAACCACGGAATCAGCCGCGCATTCACCTCTGCGGGACGTTCCTGCTGGGTCCAGTGGCCGCAGCCTTCCAACACGTCATGCCCACGCAGATCGGTGAGATGTTCCTTCATCGGCGTGACGAAATCGTTCTTGCCGAACATGGTCAGCACCAGATCGCGGCTGCCGCCGATGAACAGTGACGGCTGGTTGATCTTGCGATCCGCGAATTGCTTCAGATACGCGAAGTCGCGGTCGTGATTGCGATAGCGATTGATCGGGCCGCGGAAACCACTCTGCTGGAACTCGTTCACGAAATAGCTGAGGCCATCCTTGTGCAGCCATTCGGGGAATGGATCGGGGTCCGGCAGACGGTGGAGCAGCGTGTCGCCGACCACCTTGTCGCGCGGCCAAGTCCCGTCCGGCGCGTCGCCACTGATCGCGTAATAGAAGCGGCGCAGGAAATCGCGCACATTCGCTTCGGCTTCCGCTTCGGCCACGCCCTCGTCCTGGAAGTAGTGCTGATAGAAGAACTTTCCGTTTTTCGTGAAGATCGCTTCATAGGCTTCGCGGAACGACATCTTCGCCGGGCCGGTATAGGGCACCGATAGTCCCGCCACGGCGCGCACGCGATCCGGCCGGACCAACGCGCTGTTCCAGACGATGGGCGCGCCCCAATCGTGACCGATGAGCACGGCCTTGCCGTCATCGCTCAATTTTTCGATCACGCCCGCAACGTCGGAAATCATATGCTCCATCGCATAGGCTTCGACGGGCTGCGGCTTGCCCGAGCCGCCATAGCCGCGCACATCGATGGCGCAGGCGGTGAAACCGGCGTCCGCAATCGGCCCGAGCTGATGCCGCCAGGAGAACCAGCTTTCGGGAAAGCCATGCACCATCACCACCAGCGGCCCTTCGCCCTGCACCACCGCGCGAATGCGGATGTCCGGCAGATCGATGAATTGGAAGTTGCTCATACTCTGTCCCCATTCCGCCCTCCCCTTGAGGGAGGGCCGATAAAATTCGCAGCGTAGCGAAGAATTTTTCGGGGAGGGGTCCGCGCGTTGACCCCTCCCCGGATCGCTTCGCTCTCCGACCCTCCCTCAAGGGGAGGGTAGATTCTTCAACAACAGCTCCAGTGCCCCGCGTGCAAACGCGCGCATGTTTTCCACGCGATCGGCGCTTGCGGTTTCCAGCGTGATGGCGCGTTCGATGTCCGGTCCCGCGAGCGCAATGCAGGTGTGGCCGGCGGCATCGCCATAAGGATTGCCGGTGGGACCGGACGCGCCGGTTTCCGACAGGCCCCAGGTCGTGCGGAAGCGGTCGCGCGCAGTTTTGGCGAGCAGCAGCGCGTAAGGCTCACTGGCGGAGCGCATGCCGGCGATAGCGGCGCGTGGAATGTCCATCAAGGTGGCGCGGGCGCGCGGCGTGTAGACCACCGCGCCGGACACGAAATAGGCGGACGCGCCGGGAATGGCGAGCAGCGCCGCCGACAGCAAGCCGCCGCTGGAGGATTCGGCAATGGAGATGGTTTCTCCGCGCGCCTTCAGGCGTTCGGCGATCGTCTCCGCGAGCGGCAACAAGGTCTGCATCGGCACTCCCCCGGTCCCGCAGACTAATGACATTCGCTCGTACCTCAACTCCCTCTCCCCCCTTCAGGGGGAGAGGGTTGGGGTGAGGGGGCGGCATAGAGCGCGGTGCTGAAGGAATGGCATCGGCATGGGAGTGAAAGAGACAATGCATTTGCTTTGCATGCCCCCTCACCCTGCCCTCTCCCCCTGAAGGGGGAGAGGGATTCTTTTTATTTATGCGTGGATGCGAGACCGCGCTGTGGGGATAAGACGCAGCGTCTCTGTGGCCTGCACCTGTTTTGCCATTTCGGGCGGAAGCGCGATGGGCTTCGCATCCGTGCCGTCGAACAGCGTGAACGCGATAAAGACATGCTCGCCTTCGCGGATCGGCAGGCGCGGGAAGTTGTTTTCCACATCGGCGGTGACGCAGGCGGAGAGGAATTTGCCGCCTGCCGCCGCGATGCGCGCCGGCATCGCTTCGCTCCACGCGGAGACGAAACCATCCGGCACAGATGCACCGAAATAATGCACCTGCGCGATCACCATGCCTTTCGCCGATCCGGTGGTGCCGATGGGCGCACGCTCGCCATATTTGGGGAAGTCCGCGCCGCTCCATGCCGGTTTCAGCAACAGCACATTGTCGCTGTCGATCATGGTGTCGTTCGCGACATTGCGATGCGCCTGCCACACCGGACCATAGTAGAACGCAGGCAGCGCCTTGCCGCGCGCATCCATATCCGCGAATTCGCGCAGCCAGACGAAACGGTCGGGCCTGTCGGCATCACGAAACATGCCGGGCAGAGTCATGCCGAGCGTTTCCTGCCCTTCCACGAAGTTCTTCTCGAACACATCAATCAACGTGTCGCGCTGGCCGGGCTTGAGCGTGTATTGGCGCAGTTCCAGCACGGGGCTGTGCGTGCGGGCGAACTGCATGATCCAGTTCGTTTCCCAGGTCTTGCCGCCATCGGCGGAGAACGCCTGCTCCCACTGCGCGGCGGTCGCGCCTTTCGGCGTCCAGATGAAGCGCACCTTGGTCGGTTTGCCGTTGATCTCCTGATCGGAAAGAAACGTGCCGACGCCGTTTTCGAACTTTCCCAGCATCGGCGGGTCGATCAGGCCCGTGGGCGTGCGGCCATCGATCCACCAGATCGCCCATGTGTTCGTCTTCGGATCGAAGGCGCGGATGGTCGCGGCGCGATAGGGATCGCCCGGCTTGTCGAGGAAGTTGTCGTCGACATTGCCGAGCCCGTTCAGCAACGGCTGCGCGCGCGTGGTGCCGTCGAATTCCAGCCATTCGGTGCTGCCGGCGAGACGCGCCTTCAGGTAGCGGTGATGCACCTTCCAGTCGCCGAAGAAGAAATCGAAATCATGGGAATGATCCTGCACGGCATTGTCCTTATGTGTGGCTGCGAGAGAAGAGTTGAAGGGAACGGCACCCATCGCCGTCGCCAGCAGCGACAGGTGCATGAGATCGCGGCGGTTGATCGTCACGGGCGCGGGCCTTCAGTGGTTCGGACGAAATCCGTGGTCCAGTTGGTTTCCCACGTCTTGCCGCCGTCGGCGGAAAACGCCTGCTCCCAATGGCTGGTGTTGTGCGTCTCCGGTTTCCAGATGAAGCGCACGGTGATGGGCTTTCCGCGCAGCGTGTCTTTTGCGTAGAAGGTGCCGACGCCGTTCACGAAGCGGCCGCGCACCGGCGGATCGAGCGGGCCTTGCGGCGAGCGGCCGTCCAGCCACCAGATCGACCATTCGCCCGTTTTCGGATCATAGGAACGCAAGGTCACGCCGCGATAGGCGCCGCCCGGAATGTCGAAGATATTGTCGTCTTCATTGCCGTAGCCGCCCAGAACGATGCGCGCATCCTGCGTGCCGTCGAATTCCACCCAGTCGTGGCTGCCGGCGAGGCGTTCCTTCAGCTTGCGGTGATGGGCGCGCCATTTGCCCGCGATGAAATCGAACGCATGCAGGCCGCTGAGATCGGGCTTTGCCGATGCGGGCGGCGGCACATCTTCATTGGCGTGCGCCGTGCCGGCGGCGGCCAGCGCGGCGGCGAAAAGAACGGATGCGAGCTTCATGGGGCTTTGTCCTCCAGGTTGCGGTTGGAGGTGTAAGGCCTTAAACATGACATCGAATGTCATGTATTCGTGGTAGCCTGAAAAAATGTTGGCGAGCCGACTTCTCTCGATCCTGATGCTGCTGCAGGCGCGCGGCCGCATGAGCGCAGCCACGCTGGCGGCGGAGTTCGAGGTTTCGGTGCGCACCATCCACCGCGACATCGACCAACTCTCAGCGGCAGGCATTCCCGTCTATGCCGATCGCGGGCGCAGCGGCGGCTTCGCATTGATGGACGGCTATCGCACCAAGCTCACCGGCCTCACGCAGCCGGAAGCGGAATCGCTTTTCCTTGCAGGCCTGCCCGGCCCCGCCGCGCAGCTTGGATTATCGGATGTGTTGCATGCGGCGCGGTTGAAGCTGATGGCGGCCCTGCCCGCGAACATGCAGCCGAATGCGGAGCGCATCGCGTCGCGCTTTCATCTCGATCCGGTGTCGTGGTTCAAGGGCATCGACCCGCTGCCGCAACTGCAGACCGTGGCGCAAGCGGTGTGGAGCGAACGCTTCCTGAAGCTGCGCTATCGCAACAGCGGTGAAATCTATGGCCGCAAGCTCGGGCCGCTCGGCCTCGTTCTGAAAGGCGGCGTCTGGTACCTCGTGGCGATGAGCGGCAAGTCGATCCGCACCTATCGCGTGGCGCAGATGCTGGACGTGGACGTCGCCGAAGAACCGTTCACGCGCCCCAGGACGTTCGATCTGGTGGAACATTGGGAGCAATCGTCCAGCGCGTATGAAGCGGGCGTTTATCGCGAAGAGGTGCTGGTGCGTTTGTCGCCCAAAGGCATGGACCGGTTGGAAGCGCTCGGCCCGTATGTTGCCGCCGCGGCCACGAACTCCGCGCAAAAACCGGATCGCGACGGCTGGGTGCGCTGCCGCCTGCCGGTGGAAAGCTTCGATCTCGGCGTGCGGGATGTGCTGCGGCTGGGCGAGGAGGTGGAGGTTCTGGAACCGCCCGCCTTCCGCGCGCAGGTTGCAAAGACGCTGAAAAACCTGGCCGCGCGCTATCGCGATTGACGCAACGAAGTCTTTGCCAAGTCCGGATGGAACGCTTTCTCCGGATTTCTTTCCAATCCCGCCATGCTAGCGTGGATTCGAGGAACGCCGGACTTGTCGACAACAGAAGCCACATCGACGCCTTTCTTCCATGCGCCGCGACGCGACACACCGCTCGCGCTGCGCATTGCGATCACCTGCGTCATGGTCGGCATGTTCATGCAGATGCTGGACAGCACTATCGCGAACGTGGCGCTACCTTACATGCAAGGTTCGCTGCAGGCGAGCCACGACCAGATCACCTGGGTGCTCACCTCTTACATCATCGCCTCCGCGATCATGACAGGGCCCATCGGCTGGCTGGCGGCGCGTTTCGGGCGGCGCGAGATCTTCATGGTTTCGCTCATCGGTTTCACCGCGACATCGGCGATGTGCGGGCTGGCGCAGAATTTGGACCAGATCGTCATCTTCCGGCTGGCGCAAGGTGCGTTCGGCGCGGCGCTGTCACCGCTCTCGCAAGCGATCATCCTCGACCGCTATCCTATCGAGCAGCGCGGCAAGATCATGGCGGTGTGGAGCGCGGTGATCATGCTGGGCCCGATCCTGGGCCCGACGCTGGGTGGATTCCTCACCGACAATTATTCGTGGCGCTGGGTATTCTACGTGAACGTGCCCATCGGCATTCTGTGTTCGCTGGGCGTGTTCTTCTTCCTGTTCGAAGACAAGCTGAAAGCGCCGCCGGAATTCGACTGGTACGGCTTCGCGTTCCTTTCCATCGCGCTAGGCGCGCTGCAGCTCGCGCTCGATCGCGGCACGGACCAGGGCTGGTTCGACTCCACCGAGATATTGGCGGAAACGGTGATCGCGGGGTTGGCGTTCTATCTGTTCCTTGTGCATCAGTGGACAACCAAGCATCCGTTCCTCAACCCCGATCTGCTGCGGGACCGGCAATATGTGTCCGGCCTGTTGCTGACCTTCTTTGTGGGCCTTCTGCTGCTGGCGACGAGTGCGTTGCTGCCGCCTTACTTACAAAATCTCGGTGGCTATTCGGTGCTGGACACCGGCTTGCTGCTGGCGCCGCGCGGGCTGGGCACCATGATCTCGATGGTGATCATCGGCCGCCTCGTGATGCGCAGCGACCCGCGTTACTACATGGGCATCGGCTCGCTGGTGCTGCTGTGGACGATGTGGGAGATGGCCGGATGGACGCCGGCGGTGAGTTTCTGGACGCTGGCCAGCATCACTTTCATTCAAGGCGTGGCGATGGGGTTCATCTTCGTGCCGATGAATATGTACACCTACTCCACGCTGGCGCAGAGCTATCGCACCGAAGGTTCGAGTATCCTGAACCTTGTGCGCAATGTCGGTTCGGCCATCGGCGTGTCGCTCACCACGACGGTACTGACCAGCCAGACACAGGTGAACTACAACCAGCTTGGCGAGAACGCGACACCGTTCAATCGCGCGCTGTCGCAGAACGCGCCGAGCCTGATGCTGGGGCCGCAACTTCCCTTCGGCGCGCAGAATTTGCACGGCATGATCCTGGAGCAATCCACGATCATCGCCTACACAGACACGTTCCTATTCATGTTCTATGCGAGTTTGCCGGTGCTGCTCGTCATTCTCACCTTGCGCAAGGTGAACCTGCTGCAAGCGGGACAACAGAGCCAGGAACAGCACATGGAAGCGATGGAATGACGAAACCACCCTCCCCTTGAGGGAGGGTCGGAGAGCGAAGCGATCCGGGGAGGGGCGAAACTGGCTCTTTCCGCACCATGCCCCTCCCCGAAAAATTCTGCGCGCTCGCTTTGCTCGCTGCTCGAATTTTATCGACCCTCACTCAAGGGGAGGGTGATTTATTTCAACGAATATCGAAAATCATATTCGCTACCCTTGGCGTTGCGCGCGTGCAGGACCATCTCGCCTTTCGCACCGACATATTTGCCGGTGCCGCCGGTGACGGCCATGGTCGTGTCGCCGGAATCGTGGAACGGACCGTCCGTGGCGATCTGACCGTCCTTCAAACTCAGCGTCCAGTGGCACCCATAAGCTTTGCCGACGACGGTGCGGATGCAGAAGCCATTGTCGGTGCCGACCTGCTTCTTGTTCGCGGCATCGAACACCGGATTGGCGAAGGTGAGGATGTCGCCGGCATTGTCTTTCGCCTTGCCGACAGACGCGGTGGCATCGGTGGCGGCGTGTTCGACGACGGTAAAGCTTTCCGCCAGCGCAGGTGTGGCGATGAGAAGTGACGCGGCTAATGGAAGAATGAATTTCGACATCCTGTTTCTCCTCCTGATCCAAAACCGTCATGGCCGGGTTTATCCCGGCCATCCATTTTCCAGAGGCGGATCAAGTTGAACCGACTCTGGAAAATGGGTCCCCGGCACAAGGCCGGGGATGACGAAGTTAGTGCTTCGTCAATTTCCACGCATCGCCCGCGGGCGCGGTGCCGTGATCGTAGGGGCGCGCGAGCAGCATATAAAGAACGCCGACGCCGATGATCGCCAGCCACGTCACGCTCATGGACCAGTCGATATACCACGGCGCATCCGGCGTGCGCGGCCAGGCCATGTCTACGATGGCGCCGACGCCATAGATCAGCGCGACGATGTTCACCGGCAGCGCCCAAGCGCCGAGGCGGAATTTGCCGCCGGGCACCCAGCCGCGCAGCCGCGCCGCCAATGCGCCGACAACGATCATCTGGAACGCGACATAGATGCCGATGATGGCGGAGGCCACGATCACCGCGATGGCGTTGGCGAAGATGAGGCCGAGGCAGATGATGATGCCCGCGACGATGCCCGACATCACCAGCGCGCGCACCGGAACATGCGTGTGCGGCGAGACAGTGGCGAAGAAATCGCTCGCCACCACCATCTTGTCGCGCGCATAGGCGAAGACGAGGCGGCTGGTCGCGGCCTGCAATGAAAGAATGCAGGACATGAACGACACCAGCACCACGACGATCACGACCTTGAAACCCGTCTCGCCGAACGCGCCGGTGAGAACCGCCGCGACGGGATCAGCAACCTTGCCGGAGATCGCGCCCGGCATGTCCGGCTGCGCAACGATCAATGCGAGACACACGAACGCCGCCGCGAGCATGCCGATATAGATCGTCATGCGCATGGCGCGCGGAATGGCGCTGCCGGGGTTCGGTGTTTCTTCCGCCACATCGCCACAGGCTTCGAAGCCGTAACAGGTGAAGAGGCCCGTCACCGCGGCCGCCATGAAGGCGGGCCAATAATTGCCCGCACCGATGTTGAAGGTGTCGAGCACCACGGTGAACGGCTGATGGCGCTGGAAGAGCAGCAGATAACCGCCGACCGCGATGGCGCCGATGATCTCGCAGATGAAACCGAACATCGCGACGCGCGCCAGAACCTGCGTGCCCGCGAAATTGACCAAGGTGGAAATCGCCACCAGCACCAGCGCGATGATAGTGACGGTCAGTGGCGTGGATGCGAAGCCGAGCAAGGTGGCGACGAACGGCCCTGCGCCGACCGCGACAGCAGCGATGGTGGTGAACAGCGCCCAGCCATAGATCCAACCCGCCATCCACGCCCATTTCTTGCCGACGAGACGGCGCGCCCACGGATAAAGCCCGCCGGAAATCGGAAACTGCGAAACCACTTCGCAGAAGATGAGGCAGACAAGGAATTGCCCGGCGGCGGCAAGGAAGTAGGACCAGAACATCGGCGGCCCGCCCGTGGTGATGCCGAGCGTGAACACCGAATAAACGCCGACGACCGGCGAGAGATAGGTGAAGCCGAGCGCGAAATTCTCCCACAGCGACATCTTGCGGTCGAAATGCGCGGTGTAACCGAGCGCCGCAAGTTGAGCCGCGTCGTCGTCCTGTGTGGATGCCATTCCCTGCCCCCAGCGGATGCGGCGCTATTTGTGGGCCAGAGTCGGACGAAGCGTCAATGTGGGGCCGTTTCCGCGATCACATCCCGAAGGAACGCCGCGAATCTGCTTTCGGACGTCGCGCTGGCGGTAACACGCCGGACGAAAAATTCTCGCGTGGCGGGGTACGCCTCCAAGGTTCGCACCATGCTCGCGCGCGAGCGCAAGAATTGCTCCTTGCTCACAAGGCCGTCGTCCCATTGCGTGAACATGTCGTCATACTGGATGTAGAGCGCGGTACATTGCAGCGAAAATTGCCGTTCGGCGATGGCGTCCGGCGTCGGTGTCTGGCCGTTTTGCTTGATGAACGCGGCCGCGAGATTTTCGTCCGCCAACGCCAGGCTCAAGCTCACGCCGCGCTCCGCCGCACCCTGCCAGAGCAGCGCGCGCGTGTGCCGGGTGTTCTGCCGCGTTTGGAGGCTGAGATAGATAAGCGAAATCAGTACCGCGACGCCGCTGACGACCGTGGCAATGCTGGCGAAATCCGAAAGCGTCATGGCTAGCCCCGCCGATGCGGCGCTATTTGTGGGACAGAGTTGGATGGAGCGTCAAATCCACCCTCCCCTTGAGGGAGGGTCGATAAAATTCGCAGCGCAGCGGAGAATTTTTCGGGGAGGGGTCAGGCGCGGTGGCAAGCGCTTCGCGCACCCCTCCCCGGATCGCGTCCATACGCTGTCGCTATGGACCTCTCCGACCCTCCCTCAAGGGGAGGGTGGGATTCTACGCAAGTCTTTGGTCTAGTCTCGCCCGGCAGTCGGAGACTCGCATGGATACCCAACTTCGCATCGGTGGAAAATTTGAGAGCGGCAAAGGCGCCGGCGAGAAGGTTCTCAATCCGCGCACGGGCAAGCTGATTGTCGAGGTGCCGGAGGCGTCGAACGAACAGGTCGACAACGCCGTATTCGCCGCCGATGCGGCGTTCGATCAATGGTCGCGCACCACGCCGGGCGAACGCTCGGGCCTGTTGCTCAAGCTGGCGGACAAGATCGAAAGCGATGCGGAAGCCTATGCCGATCTGGAAGCGCTGAATTGCGGCAAGCCGCGCCATCTGGTTTTGAACGACGAAATCCCCGGCGTGGTGGATTGCTTCCGCTTCTTCGCGGGCGCGATCCGCACCATGCATGGGCCGGTGGCGGGGGAATATCTGGCGGGTTTCACCTCGATGATCCGCCGCGATCCTGTCGGCGTGGTGGCGCAGGTGGCGCCGTGGAATTATCCCTTGATGATGGCCGCGTGGAAACTCGCGCCCGCGCTCGCCGCCGGAAACACCGTGGTGCTGAAGCCGAGCGAGCAGACGCCGCTCACCGCGCTGAAGCTGGCGCAGCATATTGCGGAGATTTTCCCCGAAGGCGTGTGCAACATCATCACCGGGCGCGGCGCGTCCGTTGGCGACCGGCTCATCAACTCGCGGCAGGTAGCGATGATCTCGCTTACCGGCGATGTTGGCACGGGCCGCAAGGTGATCGCGGCGGCGCAGGCAACGCTGAAGCGCACGCATCTGGAGTTGGGCGGCAAAGCGCCGGTGATCGTGTTCGACGATGCCGATATCGAAGCGGTGGTCGCGGGGCTGCGTTCCTTCGGCTTCTACAATGCGGGACAAGATTGCACGGCGGCGTGCCGCGTCTATGCCAGCGAGAAAGTGTACGACAAGCTGGTGTCAGAACTCTCCAGCGCCGCATCATCGCTGAAATTCGACCAGAAGGATGACGGCGAAAACGAACTCGGGCCGCTGATCTCCGCGCGGCAGCAGGAACGTGTTGCCGGTTTCGTGGACCGCGCGAAGAGCATCAAGCACATCGAAGTCACGGCGGGCGGCAAGGCGGGCAAGAACGGTTTCTATTTCGAACCGACGGTGATCGCGGGCGCGACGCAGGACGACGAGATCGTGCGCAAGGAAGTGTTCGGGCCGGTTGTGTCTGTCACGCGGTTCAAGGATGTCGATACCGCGGTGAACTGGGCGAACGATTCCGATTACGGCCTCGCCTCTTCCGTGTGGACGAAAGACGTCGCGCGCGGCATGGCGACGGCGGCGCGGCTGCGCTACGGCTGCACCTGGGTGAACTGCCACTTCATGCTCACCAACGAGATGCCGCATGGCGGCATGAAGCAATCCGGCTACGGCAAAGACCTCAGCATGTATGCGCTGGAGGATTACACCGTGCCGCGTCATGTGATGGTGAATTTGACGTAGTGGCGTTGAAACCACTCTCCCCTTGAGGGAGGGTGGTTGTGTGGCTGAAGGGGATAGAGAATGAGCGACGACAGCAAGAAGTGTCCGTTCTCAGGCGGTATCGACCGGCGCGATTTCCTCAATGGCGTCGCGGTGAGCGCGGCGTCACTGGCGATGATGCGCGAAGCGCAGGCGCAAGCCACGCCCGGCACGCAGGACATGCCCGGTTACTATCCGCCCGCGCAACACAATCTGCGCGGTTCGCATCCCGGCTCGTTCGAGACGGCGCACAGCTTGCGCGACGGCACATTCTGGGATCATGCCAAGAAGCCGGAAGACAGCCACGCGATCTACGATCTTGTCGTGGTCGGCGCGGGCATCAGCGGACTGTCGGCGGCCTATTTCTTCCGCAAGGCCAAGCCCAATGCGAAAATCCTGATCCTCGACAATCACGACGATTTCGGCGGCCACGCCAAGCGCAACGAATACAATCTGAACGGCCGCATGGAGCTGCTGAACGGCGGCACGGAACTGATCGACAGCCCGCGCCCCTATTCCAAGGTGGCCGCAGGCTTGCTCAAGGATCTGGGCATCGATCCGGTGAAGCTCACCGCGGAGTGTGACCGCGACGAAACCTACAAAGGCCTCGCGCCCGCCATATGGTTCGACAAGGGCACGTTCGGCAAGGACGCGCTGGTCGTTGGCCAGGGACGCGGCGGCGATGAAGGCAAGATTCCGTGGAAGGCGTTTCTCGCCAAATGCCCGCTCGATGCGCGCACGCAAGCCGACATTCTGCGCGTGCAGGAGGGCGACACGGATGTGATGCCCGGTCTCACCTCCGATCAGAAGAAGGACAAGCTCTCGCGCATGTCCTATCTGGTTTATCTGCGCGACCACCTGAAATGCGGGCCGAAGGCGCTCGCCTTCTATCAAACGATCACGCATGACGAATACGGCACCGGCATCGACGCGGAGCCGGCGCTGGATTGCTGGGGCTTCGGGCTTCCCGGTTTCAAGGGATTGAAGCTCAAGCCCGGCTCGACCAAGCGCATGGGCAACACGGCGGCGGGGTATCAGGACAATCCCGATCTGCCGACCTTCCACTTCCCCGATGGCAACGCGACCATCGCGCGCGCGCTGGTGCGCAAGCTTATTCCCGGCGTGCTGTCCGGCAGCACGGCAGAAGATATCGTCACCGCGCACGCAAATTACGCGGCGCTGAACAAAGCCGGCGCGCCCATTGCGATCCGCTTGAGCAGCACCGTGGTCGGCGTGAAGAACATCGGCGATCCGAAGAATTCCAAAGGCGTCGAAATCGCCTATGCGAACGCCGGCCATGTCTATCGCGTGCATGCCGCGAACTGCATTCTCGCGGGCTACAACATGATGATCCCGTATCTGTGCCCCGAATTGCCGGAGGCACAGAAGGATGCGTTGCACAGCCTCGTGAAAGTGCCGCTGGTTTATACCGGCGTCGCTATCCGCAACTGGCAGAGCCTGCACAAGCTCGGCATCCGCAACATCTCCGCGCCCGGCGGATATTTCACGTCGATCCAGCTCAACTGGTCGGTGGATGTCGGCGCTTACAAATCGCCGAAGTCGCCGGACGATCCGATGCTGCTGTTCATGGTCAAGACTCCCGTGTCGCCCGGCCTGCCGGAGCGTGACCAGCATCGCGCGGGACGGCAGGAATTGCTCGACACGAGTTTCGAGACATTCGAAACGAAAATCCGCGACCAGCTTCAGCGCATGCTGGGCGGCGGCGGGTTCGACGAGAAGCAGGACATCATGGCGATCACCGTGAACCGCTGGCCGCACGGTTACGCCTACGAGTTCAATCCGCTGTTCGACGATTTCTCCATTCCACCGGAAAAGCGCGCCAACGTCATCGGCCGCCAGCGCTTCGGGCGCATCGCCATCGCCAATTCCGACTCAGGCGCGGCCGCCTACACCGACTCCGCCATCGACCAGGCGCACCGCGCGGTGGGCGAATTATTGGCCGGGTGATGCGGAAATAGCGCAGCGAATCCCGCCGGTTGCGACGGTCCGCGACACAACCATTCTTGACGCTTTTGTCATGAAACCCCAACATGGGCGCGCCCTGGGGGAATTTCCATGCAAAAGATTCTTGCTTCGCTCTATCTTTCTGTCGCGGCGGTTTCGCTTACTTTGTCCGTAAGCACGCTTCCGGCACACGCACAAAGCGCCACTGCATCCAGCGGCGGCATCGAAGAGATCGTCGTCACATCCGAGCGCCGCGAAGAAGCGTTGAGCAAGGTGCCGCAAAGCGTCAGCGCCTTCACCAACGAGAAGATGGATCAGCTCAACATCAAGAACTTTTCCGATCTTGTGAAATATACGCCGGGCGTGACCTTCGACGACGCGTCGAACAACATCTCCATCCGCGGCGTCAATTCCAGCGCCGGCGACGCCACCACCGGCATCTATATCGACGACACGCCGATCCAGATCCGCACACTGGGCTTCGGCTCCGACAACGCGCTTCCGGCCGTGTTCGACCTGCAGCGCGTGGAAGTGCTGCGTGGACCGCAGGGCACATTGTTCGGCGCGGGCAGCGAAGGCGGCACGGTGCGTTACATCACCCCGCAACCCAGCCTCACCGAATACAGCAGCTACGCAAAAGCCGAACTCTCCACGACGAAATACGGCGCGCCCTCTTATGAAGCCGGCGCCGCGTTCGGCGGACCGCTCATCGACAACGTGCTCGGTTTCCGCGTCAGCGCCTGGTACCGGCGCGATGGTGGCTATATCGACCGCATCGACTATCTGACCGGCGACACGATCGACAAGAACAGCAATCATGGCGGAACCTTCTCCGCCCGCGCTGCTTTCGCGTGGCAGGCCTCTCCCACGCTGTCGATCACGCCGAGCGTGTTCTATGAGCAGAAGAACATTCACAACAACGATCAATACTGGGTGGGCCTCTCCGATCCGGGTGACGGCCGCTACATCACCGCCACGCCCGAGCTGATGGGCGACAAGGATCGCTTCACCCTGCCCTCCCTGAAGATCGACTGGGCGCCGGGCAGTGTCGAAGCCATCTCCAACACGTCCTATTTCGACCGCCACCAGACGGTGCAGGATTATTCGGGCACGCTTTACAATCTCTCCTATTTCCAGAGCGCGCTTGAGGGCGGCACGCTTCCCGACTACGCAACGGATTGCACCGGCAATGCGGGTAGCCTTTGCGCGACGCCGGGATCGGGCTATCCGCTGCTGGGCGCGGACAGCATCAACCTGCCGGGTTTCGGGCATTACAGCTCGCGCAATTACATCATCAACACGCAGGAGAACTTCACGCAGGAACTGCGCCTGCAATCGGCCGATCCCGACTCGGCGCTGACCTGGGTGGCTGGCATCTTCTATTCGCGCCAGAGCCAGCTCAGCGTGGAGCGCATCAACGATCCGCAATTGCCCGCGCTGACCCAATATCTGTGGGGTGAGTCGATGATGGATGTGTGGGGTGAAGAGCTCCTGCCCAATGGCGACGATTATATCAATCACACCAACGGTCACGAACGGCAGGCAGCCATCTTCGCCAACGTCACCTATGCGATCACCCCGGCGGTGAAGTTGCAGGCGGGCGCGCGCTATGCCCACACGCATTTCGACTTCAGCAACTTCTCCGACGGCGCGCAGAATTTCGGCCCTCTCACCGGCAACACCGGCAAGGAGAACGAAAAGCCGTTCACGCCGATGGGTGGCGTGACGTGGCAGATGAATGACGACGACATGGTCTATTTCAGCGCCGCCAAGGGCTATCGCATCGGCGGCGCCAACCCGCCGGTTCCGTTTGTCGCTTGCGGACCGGATCTGACCGCGCTCGGCATCACCAGCCTGCCCAGCGACTATGGCTCCGATACGGTGATGAGCTACGAAGCCGGCACCAAGGACAAGTTCTTCGGCGGCCGCCTGCAAGCCTCGGGCAGCATCTATTACCTGAAGTGGAAGAACATCCAGCAGGACAACTACCTGCCCGGTTGCGGATTCAAATACACCAGCAATCTCGGCAATGCCGAAAGCAAGGGCTTCGACCTGCAGGGCGAATGGCTCCTCACCGACGCGATCGATGTGGATTTCAGCCTCGGCTATACCGACGCGCACTTCACGACGAACGCGGCGACGGGCCCGGCGGTCGGCGCCCCCACGCTGGCCGTCAAAGGCGACCGCCTGCCCGGTTCGCCGTGGACCTTCGCGGTTGGCGCGCAATACAACGCCAATGTCTGGAATCACGATTCCTTCCTGCGGCTCGACTACGAATTCGCCAGCCGCGAAATCGGCATGACGGCTGCGCGCGACCCCGCCAACTCGCTTTATGATAGCGGTCTGGAAGGCGAACCGGAGACAAATGTGCTGGGCCTGCGTCTGGGCACCACCATCGGCCAGACGAGCATCGCGCTGTTCGCCGACAATTTGCTCAACGCGCATCCCAAACTCGATCTGAGCCATCAGGACAGCGATACGATCCTCTACGAAGCGCAGACCCTGCGCCCGCGCACGATCGGCATCACGGCGACGTACAGAAACTGAACCACACTCGAGTTTCCTCCCCCGCTTGCGGGGGAGGTGCCGAACGAAGTGAGGCGGAGGGGGTGGCTGCAGCCGTGAAATACATGCACCGTCCTCGCCACCCCTTCCGTCAGGCGCTCCGCGCCTGCCACCTCCCCCGTAAAACGGGGGAGGAAAATCAGAGAGCGCCATGAACACAGATTTGAAAGCCGGATCGCTCTCGTTCATCGAGTCGATGGTGATGGGTGTTGCGGGCAGTGCGCCCGGTTACACCATCGCCGTCACCACCGCCGTGTTGCTGGGCATTGCGGGCACGCTGTCGCCCGGCGCGCTCATCATCTTCGCAGTGCCGATGCTGGGTATCGCCATCGCTTACAAGGCGCTGAACCGGCAAGCGGTGTCCGCCGGCGCGGCCTATCAATGGACGACGGTGGAGTTCGGAAAATTCTGGGGCTTCTTCTCCGGCTGGGCGCTGATGGTGGCGTCCATGGTGTTCATGGTGACGGGCAGCCTGCCGCTGGCCACCTCCACGCTCGACTTCATCGATCCGGCGCTGGCGACGAATGTAGTGCTGAGCGCCGCCGTGGCGAGCGCATGGTTCCTGGTGATCGCAACCGTGCTGATCGTGGGCATCGAAGTGACCAGCCGCGTGCAGATGGTGATGACGACGATCGAGCTCATCATCCTGACCGCCGTGGCCGTGGGCGCGTTCGTGCATGCGGCGCATGTGGGCCTCGCCAATCCCTTCTCGTGGAGCTGGTTCGGCTTCGGCTACAGCGCGGGCAGCTTCTCCGCCACGGCGCTGGTGGTGGTGTTCTTCTATTGGGGCTGGGACGTGACGGCGAACCTCGCCGAAGAAACCCACAACGGTCACGAGACGGCCGGCAATGGCGGCTTCGTCAGCATCTTCGTCACCATCGCCTATTACATCGCCTTCGTGCTGGCGGCGCTGTTCCTGTTCTCGCTGAAAGACGCGAAGGGCATGGACGCGAACATCATCTACAACATCGCGGTGGGCGCGGGCTTCGGGCGCACGGGCGGATTGCTGGCGAGCGGGGCGGTGATCCTCTCCAGCATCGCGACGCTGGAAACCACCATGCTGCAATTCTCCCGCACGCTGTTCGCGATGGGCCGCGACGGCGCGATGCCATTTGCCTTCGGTGTGGTGGACCAGCGCACCAAGACGCCGGTACGCGCCATGCTGGTGCTGATCGGTATGGGGCTGCTGCTGCTGTGGGGATCGAGCCTGATGCCGACTGTGGGCGTCATCATCGCGGACAGCGTGCGCGCAGTGGGCGTGCTGGTGGCATACTACTATGGGCTTGCGGGATTGGTGGCGGCGCGGGTGTTCAACCCGCTGCGCCGCGAGCATTTCGGGCGCTGGCTGATGCTCTGCGTCTATCCGGCGCTGAGTGGCATCGGGTTGATCGTGCTTGGCATTTATGCGCTGACGACGTTCGATACGATCACCAATATTGTCGGCATCGGCGGGCTTGTCGTCGGCATCGTGTTCTTCCGGCCCAAGCGGTTCAAAAGCCCGCATCTGATAGAGCCGGTGGTGGGATAGAAAAGCGCCCGCTGCTACCAGCGGGCGTTTTCATTTCAGGAATAACGGCGGCGCCAGGACCAATCCCAGACCGGGATGTAGTTGGCTTCGCGCTCGCGCCCGCCTTCTTCCGCGGCGAACCACGACACCGCAAGGCCCAGCACCAGCGCCGCACCGACCATGAAGGCCTGCAACACGGCGGCGACGCGACCCTTGTGGATCTCATCCTTCGATTCCGCGATCACGCGATTGACGCGCGCATCGGCATCCGCCGGCGACAGGCCGGTGATCGTGGCCGTCATGTTCGAAAGATAATCGCGATCCTCGCCGCTGATGCCCGCATGGCTGGAGGATTTGAGCAGAATGCGGCCCGCTTCGGCGCGGCGATAGGTGAAGTCCGCATCCGTCAGCGTGCGGTCGGTGCGGAAGAGTTCGTCCAGCTCCGATGCGACGATGTTTTCGCTCGCCACGGAAGACGCCGCACCAGCGGCGCCGGTGGATGGCGCGATGGCGCGCGAGGCAGCAGACGCACCGGCAACCGCGATCACGGCGCCGATCAGGATGGCAAGACCCCAGGTGACCAGGCCATGCATGCCGTCGCGAAATTCGATTTCAGCGGCCACAACGGGACGCAGACGCGAGCGCATCCGCCCGGCGACATAACCGCCGAAGCCGAAACTGCACAGCGCCACGAAGACAAGATAGATGCCGGACAGCGTCCACAGCCACGCACTGGAATCGCGCCAGGTCGGCGCGGTGGAAGCGATGGAAAGGCCGATGGCCGATCCGAATGCCACCAGCGTGACGGAAATTCCCGCCGCCACGACCGCGCCCGCAATGATGGCGCGCCAATCGATCAACGGCGCTTCGGCGACATTCGCCGGAACGACGACGCCGGGGCCGCTCATTAGCGCAGGCCCAGCAGCGAAAGGATAAACATGATGACGACCACGAGGCCGACGAGATAAATCAGACCGCCCATTTGCGTTCTCCAATAGCGTTCGATCGCTAGTGGAACGGGCAATCACACAAATCGTTCCGGGTTTTGTTAC
>Ga0153956_1001731_pt1 | contig 18155 bp, 18 predicted proteins | sample TSFL040MetaG_FD_104704 | JGI IMG/M metagenome (GOLD analysis project Ga0153956, IMG submission 104704) | Attine ant fungus gardens microbial communities from Florida, USA - TSFL040 MetaG | ecosystem: Host-associated > Fungi > Mycelium > Unclassified | place: USA: Florida, Wekiwa Springs...
GAAGGCAAGGAGCTGTTCGTCCATCACAGCGACATCGGCGGCGAGGGCTTCAAGACGCTCGCCGAAGGCGCCAAGGTCTCCTACGACGCCGAAGCCGGCGACAAAGGACCCAAAGCAGTAAACGTCCAGCCGCTCTAGCTGGTCGCGGCGAAAGCCGGCGGCAGAAGGCTGCCGCCGGCGGACACTGCCGGCGGGCCTGGTGACGATCCGCGGTCCGGTGGGATCGGATCGGTCACGTCTGCACCGCGGCCCGTCCGCCGAGCGCTGAAGGCAGGAGGAGCGCCGAGAGGCAGACCATCGCGAAGGCGAGCGCCTGGAGGGCGAGGCCGAGCGGGGTCGGGGAGAGCGGATCGCCGAAGACGACGACCCCGCCGACGATCTGGACGGCGTTGGCGACGAGCCCCATCAACCCGATCGTCTCGATCGCGCCGCCGCCCTGGAGGGCCGCGACCGCCGTGTACTGGGCGAGGGCGCCGCAGGCCACCGTGACCGCGACCAAGGCGGCGACCCCGGCCACGCCGCCGGCGCCTCCGGTGAGCGCCTTGATCGCGATCCCGGCGAGCGCGAAGAGGAGGCCGGCGAGCACCGCCCGCAGCACCCCGCGGCGCTCCGTCAATCGCTCGGAGCGGTGACCGAGCGCGATCGCGGCGGCGAGCAGGACCAGGCCCCCCTCGAAGCCTAGGATCGCCACCAGGGAGAAATGGGAGTCCGAACCGTGGAAGCGCGGGAGCGTCGCGACCAGCAGGACGAGGCCGATCGCGCCGACGATCAGCGCCAACCATTGACGTCGTCCGACCGGGTCGCCGAAGAGCCGCTGGGAGAGCACCGCGAGGGTGACGGCGCCGCCGGCGAGGATGCCCTGGACGAGGGAGATCGGGGCCAGCGAGAGCGCCGCGACGTGGGCCAGCCAGGCCAGCGCGGCGAGACCCCAGCCGGCGACGAACCAGCGCGAGCGGGCCAGGTCACGCAGCCCGTTCAGAGGCCGGCCGATGTGGACCGCGCGGGCGTCCTGGCAACCACGGTGCTTGAGCAGCGCGGCGAGGTTGGTCGCCAGTGCCACCAGTACCGCCAGTCCGATCCCGATCTCCAAGGGACTCCTGTCAGGCGTCGCCGTGGGCGGCGTGGTCGGCGGTGGATCGATGCTCGGCCAAGGTGCCGCGGACGGACGCGACCGCGTGGGTCGTGGTCCGGCAGGCGTTGGCGATCGCACGATTCGGCGCGGCCGGGCTCCGGGCGATCTCGAAGGCGATCACGGCCTGGCGACGCCGCAGCGCGCGATCCTCGGGCGAGGTCGACTCCGGGGCGGAATCGAGGGCGGCCTCTCCCGCTCGAGCCCGGCGGCACGACAGGCAGTAGGTCAGGCCGTCGGACCGGGTCCAGGTGTCGGGCAGGCCCGCGGGCTCGCCGTCCATCCGCCCCACCGAGACCCCACAGCGGGCGCAGTTCCACCTGACCGCTCGCGCGTCAGCAAGGGAAGTGATCTGATTTCTCCTGCGATCGAACTGCTTGGGAGATCCTGCGGCCCCAAGGCACCATCAAGCGCGCGGAGGAAACGGAACCTCTCGGAGTGGGGAATTCGCCACTCCGACCTGTCAACCGTAGCAGCCGTTCGGAAAGGGCCCGGAAACTTTCTGTTCAGTCGAGCATCTCGCCGTCATCGCCGATCCCGAACTCCCGCCACCTCGCCTCGCCGCCGACCGCCGCGATGTATTGATAGCGACCCGCCGGGAGCGATCCGCCGTGGAGCATGCGCAGATCGGCGAGCGCCGTCGGCAGTGGATCGCCGTCGGTCCCCATGGCCGCACCAATTGCTTCCCAACCATGGACACCACCGAACTCAAAGTGGAAGATCACGTGCGCATCTCGCCCCGCCGATGCTACGCCTCCCGCCATGGTGACGCGTCGACTCAAAGGGCCGGGACCGACCGGAGCGGACAGGGCGATGGTCTACTGTCGCCTCACACGGACTCGTGTGCCAAACAATCGAGAGGCGGTCCTTTGGATCCGGTCGGATATGAGCTTTGTACTCCCAAGGGCGGCAAGGGCGGTGGCGTTCGCGCCACTCGCGGATTCGAGATCGGGGAGACCGTGATGGTCGGCGAACTCGAGGGCGAGGTCGAGCGCAACGACTCCCACGCGACCCAGATCAGCCGGACCAGGTGGGCCCGACACGGTGGGCTCGGCCCGATCGTCAACCACTCCTGCGATCCGAACTGCGGGGTCGAGCTGAACGAGACCGGCGCCTGCGACTTCATCGCGCGGGTGGCGATCGCCGCCGGCGATGAGATCACCTTCGACTACGCGATGCGCAACTACTCGATCGAGCACTTCCCGGGTGGATGCCTCTGTGGAGCCGACCGGTGTCGAGGCTCGGTGACCGGCTGGAAGGATCTCCCCGACGAGCGCAAAGCCGACTACGCGGGTTCCGTCGCGCCCTACCTGCTGGAGATCGACCGGGAAGCGGGCCGCTGACAGGTCAGGTGCGTGTCCGCCCTCGACCCCGTCCTTCATCTGCTGCGCTGCCCGTTGTGCGAGGAAGTCTTGTCACGGGTCGGCGGCGCGGTGCGGTGTCCGGCCGGGCACAGCTTCGACATCGCGCGCCAGGGATACGTCAGCCTGCTCACCGGCGCCAAGGCGATCAGCGGGGACGATCCGCCGATGGTCCGGGCGCGGCAGCGGTTTCTGGAGGCCGGCGGCTACGCGCCGATCCGCGACGCGATCGTCGAGCCGGCCGCGTCCTCGGCCCGGCCGGGAAGCACCGTCCTCGAGGTCGGTTGCGGCACCGGGTATTACCTGGCCGGCGTGCTCGATCGCCTGGAGGACGCGCACGGCCTCGGGCTCGACTCATCCGCTCGGGCGCTCGCGATCGCGGCGCGGTCCCACGACCGTGCCGCCGCCGCGGCCTGGGACGTCTTCCGGCCCTTTCCGCTCGCCTCGGGGTCCGTGGACCTCGTGCTCGACGCCTTCTCCCCGCGCAACCCGGCGGAGTTTCACCGTGTGCTGAAGCCGGACGGGGCGCTCATCGTGACCCGACCGACGAGCGGGCACCTGGCCCAACTGCTCGATCGGCCCGAGTGGAAGGTGGGAATCGACCCGCTGAAGGAGCAGCGGCTGGACCAGGCGCTCGACCCTCTCTTCGAGCCCCTGCGGACCGAGCGGACCGACTACGTCCTCCCCCTCTCGCCGCAAGCGGCCCTCGACCTGGCGTCGATGACCCCGGCCGCCCGCCACCTCGACCTCGACGAGCCGGCCGAGAACGCCGATGCCCCGCTTCCCGGCGAGGTCGACGTCTCGGTCCTGACGACCGTGTACCGGCGGCGAGGCTGACCTCCGGTCAAGCCGCGGCGAGCGGGGCGGCGAAGAGGGTGCGGTCGACGCAGCGCAGGTCCTTCGCGTCGAAGTAGGGCTTCGACCAGCCGTCGGTGGTCGAGAGGAACCAGCCGGCGGAACGGGCGGCGGCGCGCTTGGAGGCGGGTGGCTTGCGGCCGTCGGCGCCGTGTTCGGAGAGGCGGTCGAGGAACTGGAAGTGGTCGACGAGGGAGAGGGCCTCGAGGGCGAAGGCGGTGGCGACGTCGCCGTCGTGGATCTCGATCAGGTTGTCGCCGTTCTTCTGTTCCCCGGCGAGGGCGAGGTTGGAGGAGCCGCAGTAGACGACGGGGTCGGCGCCGTTGAAGCCGCAGATGACGAACTTGTGGTGGATCTGGTGGTAGGTGCCGATTTTCGGCACCTGGTTGAACGGCGGCGGCAGTTTGGTCCTGGTCGGCTTCCCGGTCACGAGGACCCCGGTCTTCCTGCCGGGCGCGTAGAGCGCGATGCCGTCGGTGTCGTCGGAGACCCCGTAGCTGAAGACGTCGTCGTCCTTGTGCAGTTCCTTCAGGGCGGGATAGACGGAGCCCGACCCGTCGAGACCCATGACCGCGAAGAAGACGCTCGCCGGCGCGGCGTGCTCGGCGGCCACGCGGGCGGAGATCCCGTTGAGCACCTGGGCCGCGAACGCTTCGCTGTGCGGTGAGAAGGTGATGGTGCGGGGAGGCGCGGCGCCGTCGGTCGGCGCGAAGCGCTCCGTCGACAGGGCGGATTCGAGGAACCCCTTGGCCTTGACCCCCTCCTTCCACGCCCCTTCGAAGAGTTCCGCGTACTTGCCGGCCGTCTCGGGGTCGTCGAAGACCAGCACGTGGTTGGAGTTGATGTAGAGGCCGGACACGGAGAAGTTGGTCGAGCCGGTGAGCACCTTCTTCGCCCCGGCTTCATTGGAGACGACCATCACCTTGTCGTGGGCATAGCGGCCGAACTTCCCGCGTTTGATCGCCGCATCGCCCTTCGCGACCTTGGCGAATTCGGCCTCGAACTCGTCCTCGGGCTTCGGCTTTTTCTTGTTGTGGTGGAGCGCCGCGTTGTCGAGGATGACCTTCACCCGTCCCTGCGCCGCCAGTTTGAGCAGCCTCTTCATCACGTCCGGCTCGTTCAGGTCGTAGGCGAAGACGGCGAGGCTGAGCTTTTCGTCGGCGACGACCTCATCCAGCAGCGCGAGGATCGTCGCGCGCGCGGTGAAGCCGAGCCAGCCGTACTCTTCGGCGTAGGTGAACTCCTCACCCTTCGGAGTCGTCCCGGCCACCTGGGAGGTGTCGTAGAGCAGCTCGTCGCCGTCGTGGACGACCCTCGCCTTTTCGCCGAAGTGGTTGACGTACCCCTGGGACTGCACGTAGCCGCGGGTGAAGGCGACCCGCAGGGACCCCGTCTCGAACGGCTCGACCCGGACTTTCACCGACGTGCTCAGCTTCGGGTCCAGCGCCAGGAGCCTGCCGCCGGCGTCGAAGTAGCGTGGCGTGACCGTGTACCGATAGTTGCCGAGAGCGGGGTCCAGGCCCTGGTGGTCCCAGCCGGGCACGTGCAGCCAGCGGAACTTGTGGAACGGGGCGTTGACGCTGGAGTTGGCCGGCTCGCTCGCTTTCCGCGCGTGTTCCTCGGGGTGCTCGAACTGGAGCTGATTCCAGAGGAAGTACGTTTTCCCGACCGGCGGCTTGCAGGCGATGGTGAATCCGGCCAGCCCCTCGCGCCGGTCCTCCGCCAGGTCCCAGGCCAAGAGCGTCTTGGCGTCCCCCGGGTAGGCGACGAGACTCAGTACCGCAGATCGCTCGGTCACCGGTGCCATGACGACACCATACGTGTGACTAAGTAATTGAGTGTCAGTACGAAAACACACACCCTTGCCGACACCGGGGTTCGCGGCTAGCGTCGTCACAAGGGGGCAGCAAGTGAGCGAACGAGCGGCACAGCACACCGATGTCACCGTCGGCGACGTCCATGACAGTCAACTCGTCATCGGCGACCACACCACCGTGCGGACGGTCGCCGGGACCAAGGTCACGGTCATCAACACCGGCGAGCGGCCGACGCCCAGGCTGCGGCCCCTCCCCGTGGTCCACCTGCCGCGGGCGACGGAGGTCTTCGGCCGCGAGGACGAGCTGGACCTGATCGCCGCCGCGGACCGGGCGACGCCGGTCCAGCTCAACGGCCTCGACGGCGCCGGCAAGACCTCGGTGCTGAAGCTCGGCGCGGCCCGGGCGGCGCCGCCCGCGGAGGGGGTGGTCTTCGAATCGGCTCGCCATCGGTCGCTCGACGAAGTCCAGGTCGGGCTTTACGGCGCCTTCTGGGAGTGCGCTTCACCGTTCACGCCGGCGCCCGCCGAATTCGGCGAGTTCCTCGGCGGGCGCGAGGCGCTGTTGGTCCTCGACGACTGCGAGCTCGACCGCGACGACCTTGCGACCCTGCTCGAACGGGTCCCCCGCTGCACGGCCGTCCTCGCCTCCGCGACGAGGACGCTGTGGTCCCAGGGCACGGCGCGGAGCCTGGCCGACCTCGACCGCGGCGCCGCCGTCGCGCTGCTGGAGCGCGAGCTCGGGCGCGCCCTGGACCCCGACGAACGCGAGGCCGCGCGGACCGTGGTCGCCCGGATCGGCGGGAACCCGCAGCTGCTGGTCGAAACCGCGGCGCTGATCGAGGACGGGCGCGGCTCCTTGCGCGAGCTCGCCGAAGCTCCCGGGGCGCTGGAGCGGCGCCTCGACCCGTCGGCGCTCACCGGGCCCCAGCTGCGGGTGCTCGAGGTCCTGGCGGCGCTCGACGGCGCGGCGCTGGGGGTCGAGCACGTCGGGGCGGTCGCCGGGGTGGCGCACGCGGACGAGGCGCTGCGGCAGCTGGAGCGCCGTGGCTGGGTGAAGTCGGGGAGCCCGCGCTACCGCGGCATCCGACGGTTGCCGACCGACCTCGCGGGCCTCCCGCCCGGTGAGGTCGCGGGGACGCTCCTCCCCCACCTGGCGGCGTGGGCCGCGAAGTCGCCCCCGATCGCGGTGGCGGCGGAGGCGGAGGGGATCGAGGGAGCCCTGCGGCTCGGCGCCCGCGTCGAGCGCTGGAGGGAGGTGCTGGCGCTGAGCCTCGCCGCCGAGCGCGGGCTGTTCGCCTCGGCCGCCTGGAGCAGTTGCCGCCGGGTCCTGCGCACGGGAGCGCGGGCGGCGGAGGCGCTCGACGACGAGAGCGCGCGCGGCTACCTCCTGCACCAGCTCGGCAGCCAGTCGCTCTGCCTCGGCGAACGGGGCGAGGCGGAGGCGCGGCTGACCGAAGCCCTCCGGATCCGCGAAGGCCTGGGCGAGCGGGACGGCGCCGCGCTGACCCGCCACAACCTGGAGCAGATGTGGGGCGGCGGCAGCGGAGGGTCAGGCGGTGACGGGCACGGAGGCGGCGGCCCGAGCTTCCCCCGCCTGCCGGTCGCCCTTGGCGTCCTGGTCGTGATCGCCGTCGTCGCCGCCGTGATCGCGCTCGCCGGCGGTGGCGCCAACGACACGGCGAAGAAGGGGGTCCCGGCGTCCGCCACGAGCCGGGAATCGACCGCGAACGGCGGCGCGGCGGCGATCGGCGGCCCGGGGACGCCCGCGGACACCGTCTACGGCGCGAAAGGCGTTGGATCGACGCCGGCCGGAACCGGGTCGACCACGAGTCCCGACTCCTCGAACGACGAAGGGAAAGGCGAGTGAAGCGATGGCATCAGACGAAGGCGCGGGCGGCAAGTTCAACATCAAGATCGGCGACCTGCATCAGAGTCAGGCGGTGATCGGTGACGACAACACGGTCACCCAGAACATCGGCCTGACGCCGAAGGAGGCGGCGGAACTGCGTGATGTCTTCGACGACCTGCGGACAAAGGTCGCCGCGAAGGCGCCGCCCGACAAGCGTGACGCGGCGCTCGCGGAGGCGAAGGAGCTGGAAGCGGCGATCGTCACCGAGGAGCCGAAGCCCGACCGGGTGCGCCAGGCGCTCGCCTGGTTCCGGGACAACGCGCCGGAACTGGCCGGGACGGTGGCGGGGATCGTGGTGAACCCCCTGGTCGGGAAAGTCGTGGAAAAGGCCGGCAAGGCGATCGCCGACCAGTTCCGGCAGATCGGCGCCGAGGAGGCTCCATAGATGATCGATTCCTCGGCGGCTCGGGGGCGGGGCGGCCGTCCGAGATTGGCCCCGGGCGTCTCGGACACGGCCCTGGCAGGCTGTGACCGTGTCCGAGACGCCCGGGACGTGTGGGGTTCGCGGGGAGGACGGCGGGGGTCGGGAAGTCCCAGGACTTCCGTGGGCGTCCCGTGCGGGAGAGGTCACGAAGAGCCTCGAGGGGCCCCATCCGTCGACGAAGACGCCGGGAACGTCACCCTTCCACGCGCCTTACGTCTGATCTCGGGCCCGGAAACAAGACCTGAGAACGCGCTGCATGGATTACCCGTGCTATGGCACGGTCAATGCATGCAGCGCGAAAGTGCGTGTTGGCCAACACGCGCGGAAGCGTGACGTTCCCGGCGTCTCCCGCACGACTCGCGAGTCTCATCACGGATCCGTCCCTCTCCCGTGACCCGCCCGGCACGAACCCTCATCATTCTCCACATCCCCGGCCGTCTCGGCCAGGGCCGTGGCCGAGACGGCCTCGTCCCTTCCCCGTCCCCTTTCCACCCCCGGCCCCGGCCTCAACGCGGAGCCGCGGAATCAAACCCGCAAGGCCGTCACCGGTTCGCGACGCCCGACGGCGAGGGTGCCCTCGAGGATCGCCTCCTCGAGGCCGCGCGGGGAGCGGCAGTCGCCGGCGCTGACGTGGGCGATCTCGGACTTGTGCAGCGCCCGGGACAGCTCGTCCTCGGGAACGCGGCCCAGGGCGGTGACGACCGCGTCGACCGTGAAGGTCGTCCCCCGCTCGGGGGCGAAGATGCTGCGGCAGCGGACCTCGCCGGGGCCGGCGGAGTCGAGCTCCAGGCCGGAGGCGATCGTGACGCCGGCCCGCTCCAGCCGCGCCAGGTACTGGTGGCGGGCGTACTGGTGGACCGAGAAGCCGGGCATCGGGGCCGCCGTGACCAGGGTAACCTCGCGGCCCTCCGCGGCGAGAAGCTCGCCGGTGTCGAGGCCGGTCCGCTCGCCGCCCCAGTCGGCGACCAGGATGGCTCCCTCGGGGCGGGCGCCGGCGAGGACGTCCCAGGCGTCGAAGACGGGCACGTCTCCCAGGTCCGGGGCCTGCGCATAGGGACGCGCGCCGGTGGCAAGGACGACAAGGTCCGGGCGCAGCGCTTCGATCGTCTCCACGTCGGCCTCGACGCCCAAGCGCAGCTCGACGTTGTCGCGATCGAGCAGCATCCCGTAGTTGGCGACCAGGGTCCGCGCCGTCTCCTCGTGGCCCGGGGCGGCGCCGAAGAGGCGAGCCTGCCCGCCGACCCGCTCGGCCCGCTCGAGGACGACCACCTCGTCGCCGGCCGCGCCCGCCTCGGCCGCTGCCGCCAGGCCGGCAGGGCCGGCGCCGACGACGACCACCCGCCGGGCCGGCGCTCCGCGCGGGCCACCGGACCCGGGCGCCGGCAGCGTCAGCTCGCGGCCCGTCCGCGGGTTCATCGAGCAGCGGATCGGCGTCTCGGCGTGGTAATGGGCGATGCAGGCGTTGCAGCCGATACAGCGGACCACGGAGTCGACCGCGCCGTCGCGGACCTTGCGGGGGAGGTCGGGATCGGTGATCAGGGCGCGGGTCATGCCGACCGCGTCGGCGGCGCCGCGCGCGATCAGGGCGTCGGCCTCGGCCGGGTCGACGATTCGCGTCGTCGCCAGCACCGGCACGCCCAGCTGGAACGGGCCGGTCAGCTCGGCGGCCGCGTTGCGCGGCGTCGGCGGCGGTGGGGCGATGCCGGTGCTCCTCAGGAAGGTCGCCGAGTGGCCGATCGCGAGATGGAGGAAGTCGACCAGGCCGACGACCCGCGGGGCGATCGCCTGGGCGGCGGACGAGTCGGCGCTGAGGCGCAGGCCGAGCGCCAGCCCCGGGGCCGCCGCCCGCACCGCGCCGAGCACCTCGCTCACGAACGCGGCCGGGTCGCCGTAGCGGTCCTCGCGGTCGTTCAGCTCCGGGTCGAAGAACTGCTCCAGCAGGTAGCCGTGGGCGCCGCTGACCTCGATCCCGTCGAGGCCGGCCTCCGCGGCGATCGCGGCGCAGCGCCCGTAGGAGGCGACCAGCTCCTCGACCTCCTCGGTGCGGAGCGCCCGCGGCTCGGTCTGGAAGCGCTGGCTGGGCCGCGCGCTCGCCGAGACGACCTCCGCCCGCGGCGCCGAGGAGATCACCTCGCGCCCGCCGTGGAAGAGCTGGACGAAGAGCTTCGTCCCGTGCGGCCGCACCGCGGCGGCGACCCGCCGGCAGCCCTCGGCGGTGGAGTCGAAGTAGCCGGCGAGGGTGTGCGCGGTCAGCAGCCCGGAGGGCGCCACCGCGACCGCCTCCATCACGATCAGCCCGGCCCCGCCCGCCGCCCGCGCCCCCTGGTAGGCGACGAAGTCATCGGTCGGCAGGTGGTCCTCCACCAGCGTCGTCTGGTGGGAGGTGGAGACGATGCGGCAGGACAGCGTCACCGGGCCGAGCTCGAGCGGCGCAAGCAGGTGATCGAGCGGGCGAGTTCGCACTTGGCCACAACTATTGTCGATAAGTGCGAACGCCACCGTGGGCGGGGTGGAGCGACTTGGCGGCCGGCTCAGGCCAGGGCGTCCAACGCGGCTTTGACGCCGGCGCCGAGCCAGGTGAAGTCGGACCCCAGGATCACGAGGTCGGCGCCGGCGGCGCGCCAGCGCTTCGCCGCCTCCGGGTCGCCGGCGAAGATGCCGGTCAGGCGGCCGGCGGCGGCGGTGCGGGAGAGGATCGACTCGATCGTCGCGATCAGCTCGGGATCGCGCGGGTCGGCGATGCCCAATGAGCAGCCCAGGTCCCCGGGGCCGACGAAGAACATGTCGACACCGTCGACCTCCAGCAGCGAGTCGAGGCCGTCGACCGCGGCGCGGGTCTCCACCTGCACCGCGAGCAGGAGGTCGGCGTTGGCCCGCTCCAGGTAGGCAGGGATGTCGCCGCCGTAGGCCGCGGCGCGGCCCGGTCCCAGACCGCGGGCGCCGACCGGCGGGTAGCGGGTGGAGGCCACGGCGGCCGCAGCCTCCTCAGCCGAGTCGACCCGCGGGACGACGATGCCCTGGGCGCCCGCGTCGAGCGCCCCGGCGATCGCGGTCGGGTCGTTGCCGGGGACCCGGACCAGCGCCGGGACCCGCGCCACGTCGGCCGCCGCGACCAGGCCGCGGATCGTCTCCGGCCCCATCGCCGAGTGCTCGGCCTCGACGCAGAGCAGGTCCAGCCCCAACCCGCCGAGCAGCTCCATCGCCGCCGCGTCGTGCCCCTGCACGAAGGTCCCCACGAGCCCCTCGCCCGCTTCCATCCGCCGCCGCACCGTCGTCCCGGAATCTCCGCTCACGCGGCTACCTCCTCCCAGGCGCCCGCCAGGCGCTCGCCGAAGAGCTCGCGGGCGTTCTCCCCCGCGACCCGGTCGCGGATCCCGGCGGGCATCTTGCCGAGCACGAAGGCGGGCGTGTCGTTGTCCCAATGCGGATAGTCGGTGCTGAAGAGGAGCGTGCGGCGCGCCTCGATCATCTCCAGCACCGCGTGGAGATGACGGACGTCGGCGGGCTCGTCGAGCGGCTCGGTGGTGAAGCGGACGTGGTCGAAGACGTACTCGCTGGGCGGGCGGCGCACCCAGGGCGTCTCCATCCGCAGCCCGCGCCAGGCCTTGTCCATCCGCCACAAGAGCGGTGCCAGCCAGCTGAAGCCCCACTCGACGAAGGCGACGCGGAGCGCCGGGAAGCGCTCGAAGGTGCCCTCGAAGACGAGACTGTTGACGCTCGCCTGGGCGATCTGCGGCATCGCCACGTAGCGCTCGACGTAGGTGGAGGGGACGCCGCCGGCGACCGGCGGGGCGCCCGGGAACATGCCCTCGGCGCCGGAGCCGTGGACGACGATCGGCAGGTCGTTGCGGATCGCGGCGGCGTAGATCGGCTCGTAGAAGCGGTGGCCCATGAGGCGGTCGACCAGCGGCAGGAAGACGCCGACGACGCGCTCCGCGTCACCCCAACGGTCGATCTCCCGCGCCGCCGCCTCGGGGTCATGCGGGGAGACGACGACGGTGATGTTGAAGCGCGGGTCGCGCGGCAGCCACTCGGCGGCGAAATAATCGTTGTAGGCGCGGGCGAGGACCGCCGCCTCGTCGATGTTCACCCAGCTCGCGAGCGCGCCGGCCTGCAGCGAGAGCAGGACCAGCGAGGCGATCCGGTTCGGCTCGACGTGCTGGCGGATCAGGTGCTCCGGGGACGAGCCCGGCGCGCCGCCCTCCGGTGGCTCGGCATCGCGGCGGAGGATCCCGACCGGGTGCGAGTACCGCGCCGCCGAGAAGGGGCTCGACGCGACCACATCACGGCCGTCGAAGCGCCGGCGCCAACCCTGGTCCATATAAGGGAGCAGATCGGCGACCCCGGCGACCAGCGGGTGGACGTCGCAGTCGACGATCGGCGCGCTCACGCCGTCGCCCCCGCGCGGACCGGGCCGCCGACGTAGAGCACGCCGTCCCGGACCTCGGCGCGGTAGGTGGTGAGCCGCCGCGTGCCGGTCCCGAAGACCATCTCGCCATTCTCCAGGTCGAACTGCCAGCCGTGCCAGGGACAGGTGAGGACGCGGCCCTCGAGGCCGTACTCATAACGGCCGGGCGCGCTCGGCAGCATCGTCCCGGCCGGGGCGGTCACGCAGAGCGGCGCGCCCTCGTGCGGGCACTTGTTGCGGACGGCGAAGAAGCGCTCGCCGCCGTTGAAGATGCCGACCTCGCGGCCGTCGACCTCGACCGTCGTCCACTCACCGCCGGGGAAGTCCTCGACCCGCCCGACCGGGCGCCCGGTGCCGGCCGCGGCGCTCACGCGGCGGCGGTCGCGTTGACCGGGAAGCTGGGCGCGCGCCCGTCGAGGACGGCGGCGACGTCCTCGATCGCCGAGCGACGCAGGTCGTCCATCGACTCCCGCGAGAAGTGCGCGGCGTGCGGGGTGAGGATCACGTTGGGCAGGGCGAGCAGCGGCTCGTCGGCGGGCGGCGGCTCCTGCTCCTGGACGTCGATCCCGGCGCCGCGCAGGCGCCCCGCGGCGAGCGCCTCGGCCAGCGCCGCTTGGTCGACGAGCCCGCCGCGGGCCACGTTCACAAGCGTCGCCGTCGGCTTCATCAGCGCGAGCTCCCGCGCGCCGATCAGGTGGTGGGTCTCCGCCGTCAGCGGCGCGTGGACCGAGACGTGGTCGGCGCACGCGAGCAGCTCGTCGAGGGGCAGCGGCTCGACCTCCAGCGCGGCGAGGGACTCGGCGCTCGCGTAGGGGTCGAAGGCGACCGTCTCCAGCCCGAGCGCCCGCGCCTTGCGGGCGACCGCGCCGCCGATCCGTCCCACGCCGACGATGCCGAGCGTCTGGCCGCGCATCCGCCGGAAGGGCGGCACGTCCCCAGGGATCGCCCAGTCGCCGCGGCGCACCGCGGCGTCGAGGGCGGGCAGCCCGCGGGCGAGGGCGAAGATCATCGCGATCGTGTGGTCGGAGACCTCCTCGACCGACGCGCCGGGGACGTAGGTGACCTGGACGCCGGCGCGGGTCGCCGCCTCGACGTCGACGTTGTCGAGGCCGGCGCCGAAGCGGGTGATGACGCGGAGGCCGTCGAGCGCCTCGATCACCCGGGCGGTCACCGGCTCGGCGACGACCATCAACGCGTCGGCGTCGCGGCCGTGCTCGATCAGCTCCTCCTCGGTGCCGCAGGGTCGCTCGACCAGCTCCAGTCCGTGCTCGGCGAGGAGGTCGCGCTGGGCCTCCCCGAAGGGGACGAGGGCGGCGTCGGTCTTCAGAACGGTGGGCACGCCGCCCACCTTAGATAATTGTTTGACAATCTGTCAAATGACATGTAGGACTGCCGGAGAGATGCGGAACGAAATCGTCGACTCCGACGTCCACAACACGCTCGCGACCAACGACCTGCTGCTCCCCTACCTGCCGGAGCGCTGGGCGCGCGAGGTCGAGCGCTACGGCCTGCGGCGGCTCGACTCGATCGGCTTCTTCGCCACCCGGCCGCGCCGCTTCGCCGCCCGCACCGACGCCTGGCCCGCCGGCGGCGTCCCCGGCGGGGACATCGACCTGCTGCGCGAGCAGCTTCTCGACCGCTACCCGATCGCCGCGGCGATCCTCAACCCGATCAACCAGACCACGATCGGCGCCCAGCAGCCACTCTTCAGCGAGGCGCTCTGCCGCGCCCTCAACGACTTCACCCTGGCCGAGTGGATCGAGCGCGACGAGCGCCTTTTCGGCGCGATCTGCGTCCCGATGGCGGACGCCGGGCTGGCCGCCGCGGAGGCGCGCCGCCTCGGGTCCCACCCGCGCATGGTGCAGGTGCTGCTGAACGTGCGCAGCCGCGAGCCGCTCGGCACCCGCCGCTACTGGCCGCTGTACGAGGCGGCGGTCGAGCACGGCCTGCCGGTCGCCGTCCACGTCGGCGGGCACGGCGGCAACCTGATCACCGGCGCGGGCTGGCCGTCCTACTACTTCGAGGACCACGCGGGCTACCCGCAGTCGTTCCAGTCCCAGATGATCAGCCTCGTCTTCGAGGGCGTCTTCGAACGCTACCCCGACCTGAAGATCGTCCTGCAGGAGGGCGGCTTCGCCTGGATGGCCTGGCTGATGTGGCGGATGGACAGCGCCTGGGAGCGGTTCCGGGACGAGGTCCCCCACCTCGAGCGGGCGCCGTCGGAGATCGTCCGCGAGCACTTCTGGTTCACCACCCAGCCGATCGAGGAGCCACAGAAGCCGCACCAATTCGGGCAGATGTGGGACGACCTCGCGATGCCGGACAAGGCGCTCTTCGCCAGCGATTACCCCCACTGGGACTTCGACGATCCCGACCGGGCGCTGCCCTCGGCGCTGGACGCGGAGACGAAGGCGGTGGTGCTGGGCGGCAACGCGCGGGCGCTCTACCCGAAGCTCGCCGGCGCGCGGGTGCCGGAGGGGGCGGCCGGATGACGATCGACTGCGACGTGCACGGGCGCGTCCCGACGATGGAGGAGCTGGTGCCGCACCTCGACTCCTACTGGGCGGCCTACGTGGAGGAGGCGGGGCCGGGGGTCCCGGCCGGGATCGCCGCGGTGTACCCGCCGGGGGCGCCCGCGACCGGGTCCCCGCTCGGGGGCGCCACGCTCGAGGAGCTCGGGGCGCACCTCGACCGGCTCGGGGCGAGCGCCGCGATCCTCAACTGCGTCTTCGGCCTCGAGGGCCTGCGAAACCTCGACTACGCGAGCGCGCTGGCGGGCGCGGTGAACGACTGGCTCGCCGCCGAGTGGCTCGACCGCGACCCCCGCCTGCGCGCGAGCCTCCTGGTCAAGGCGGAGGACCCGGCCGGCGCGGCGCGGGAGATCGAGCGCCGCGCCGGCGATCCGCGCTTCGTCCAGGTCCTCCTCCCCGCCCGCTCCGAACGCCCTTACGGCGACCCGAGCTACCTGCCGGTGCTCCAGGCGGCGAGCGCGGCGGGGCTGCCGGTCGCGATCCACTTCGGCGGCTTCACCGGCAACCCGCCGACGCCGGTCGGCTGGCCCACCTACTACGTCGAGGAGTACGTCGGGATGGCGCACGCCTTCGAGGCGCAGCTGACCAGCCTCGTCGCCGGCGGGGCGCTGGAGCGGCTGCCGGACCTGCGGATCGTCTTCGCCGAGAGCGGCTTCGCCTGGCTGCCGTCGGCGATGTGGCGGCTGGACAAGGAGTGGCGCGGCCTCTGGCGCGAGATCCCGTGGGTGAAGACGCTGCCCTCGGAGACGATCCGGGAGCGGGTCAGCGTCACGGTCCAGCCGATCGACCCGCCGCCGGAGCGCGAGCAGCTCGCCCACGTGATCGAGCAGATCGACTGCGAGCGGATGCTGCTCTTCTCCTCCGACTTCCCCCACGTCCACGCCGCCGACTTCGGCGAGGCCTTCGCGGGGATCGTCGACGCCGACTTCCAACGGGCCGTGGTCGCCGAGAACGCGCGCGCCCTCTACGGCCTGTGAGCGCGTCCACCGCCCGCCGCTACGTGGTGGCGCGCATTCACGAGATCCCGCCGGGGGCGCGCAAGATCGTCACGGTCGAGCGCCGCCAGATCGGCGTCTTCAACCTCGACGGGGAGTTCTTCGCCCTGCGCAACCGCTGCCCGCACCAGGGCGCGGCGCTCTGCGACGGGCGGCTCGTGCCGACGGTGTCCGCTTCGGCCCCCGGGGACTACGAGCTCGGCGGCCGGACCCTGCTCCAGTGCCCCTGGCACGGCTGGGAGTTCGACGTGCGGGATGGCCAGTCGTGGTCGGACCCGGGCCGGCTGCGGGTAGCGTCCTACAAGGTGAGCGTGGAGCGCGACGACGACGGCCGGGTGAAGGGTCCCTACAAGGCGGAGTCCTACCCGGTGAGCGTCGAGGACGGCGACGTCGTCGTCGAGATGGGCTGAATGGCGGCGTTCGCCTACCGCCTGCGCGCGGCGCCGCGGCCGACCAGCGTCGACGACTACCGGAAGCGGGCGCGACGGCGGGTGCCGCGGATGGCCTGGGCCTACATCGACCGCGGGGCCGAGACGGAGGCGACGCTGGCGGCGAACCGGAGCGCCTTCGCCCGCTGGTCGCTGCGCCAGCGCGTGTTGACCGGGGTCGAGTCGCCCAAGCTCGCCGCGGAGGTCGGCGGCGTGCCGCTGTCGATGCCGGTCCTCCTCGCCCCGACCGGCCTCTCCGGGCTGGCGCACGCGAGCGGCGAGCCGGCGCTCGCCCGGGCGGCGGAGCGCGCCGGGACCCGCGCGGTCGTCTCCACCGCGGCGAGCTACTCGATCGAGGAGGTCGCCGCGGGCACCGGCGAGCGCCACTTCTTCCAGCTCTACCCCGGGCCGGCCGGGACCGACCTGACCGAGCGCTTCATCGACCGCGCCCGGGAGGCGGGATACGCGGGCCTGATGGTCACCGTCGACACCCCCGCGATCGGCAACCGCGATGCCGAACGCCGCGCGGGGATGGGGGCGACGCCGGTCCTCACCCCGGCCGCCGTCCTCGACGCGGCCCTTCGCCCCGCCTGGACCCTCGGCTACCTGCGCGAGGGCCGCATCGTCGCCCGCAACTTCGTCGACGCGGCGGGCGCCCGCGCCGGGGTCGAAGCGGTGAAGAAACACCGGAAAGTCGTGCGCCCCGACATGGTCTGGGACGACCTCGCCCGGATGCGGGAGCGCTGGGACGGCACCTTCATGGTGAAGGGCATCCTCGACCCCGACGACGCCGAGCGGGCGGTCGCGATCGGCGCCGACGCCATCGTCGTCTCCAACCACGGCGGCCGCCAGCTCGACGGCGCCCCCGCCACCCTCGACGCCCTCCCCGCCATCGCCGACCAGGTCGGCGACCGCACCACCGTGATCCTCGACGGCGGCATCCGCCGCGGCACCGACGTGGTCAAGGCCCTGGCCCTGGGCGCCGACGCCGTGATGATCGGCCGCCCCGCCCTCTACGGCCTCGCGACCGCCGGCCAGTCAGGCGTCGAAGGCGTCCTCGAGATCCTCCGCACCGAGCTGGAGACGACCCTGACCCTGATGGGCGTCCCCGCCGTCACCGACCTCACCTCCACCCACCTGCTCCCCACCACCTAGAACCGTTCACGTACTCCGGGCAACCCGGCCCCCTTCGGCGGTTGCCCGGCCCCACGCGCGTAGTCCCGGTGGCCGCGCTCGGTAACGAAATCACTCAGCCCCGGATATGGCACGTCAGGAGCCTCGGGTGCATAGAGTGGACGGAGCGTCTCGAAGCTAAGCGTTTCGCCCAAGCCGAGACCAATCGTCGCGTATCCCTCATCGAGCCGGTACACGGGCCAGAGCTGCTCACGAACCCGTTCGCCGACGAGATTTACGGCACGGGTCAACTCAATGGCCAGATCGGCTGCCAGGTCTTGGTAGTACTCGGACCGCTGCTCGAGGAAAAGGCGCTGCTCTTCGTTGACCATTCTCTCTTCCTTGTACACACGGTCGATGAGTACATCTCCGCCGCGCCGAGTGGCGTATCTCGTTGCGACGGCGTCGAGGTCTTCCGCGATGGCGCGAAAGTTCAGGAATGCATCCTCAAGTCTCGGCTTGGTCCTCGGCCAGACTCGCCTCAACAGCCAACTGTTGAGGTCTTGAAAGGTTTCCAGCACGCTCTCCTTGATCGCGCCGCTCGCGGTCACCCGTGACACCTGGGATTCCCACTTATCGATCTCTATGCGTCGAGCCCACTCGTCAACGACCGCGGCGTAACGAACCTCCTCCATGTCCTCATTCACCTGTTCGGGTGAAAGGCGTTCATTGATCTCCCGTTCGTGACTCCACTTGAGATCAACTAGGCGATCTATTGGGTGGTTCGGGATGTCACGGTCGATGACCTTGTGGTGAGGCCCACAGAGGAGGATCAAGTTCTGATAGCCATCACGATCATCGATCAATGATTGCCACCGGTCTCGCTCGTCCTTCGTAAGTGATTTGGAATTGCGTGCGCCAGTCTCGCCCTGAGCGACGATATGACACTCTTCGCCCACTACGACCTCTTCTATATCTCCGTCGACTGGATATAGGAGCAGTTGGCCACATCCCGGATACGCACATATGCGCCCGGCGTTCGCCCACAGCCGCTTTCGGGTCGCTAGCCCGGATCATTCACCAAGGTGAGCGCCCCGGCCATCTGGCCGGGGCGTTTTCGTCCGCCTGAACAGCGATTCTGCGGTTTGCGAAATCGTGAACCGAGCCCAGGAGGTTTTCACCTTGA
>Ga0153956_1001732_pt1 | contig 18152 bp, 18 predicted proteins | sample TSFL040MetaG_FD_104704 | JGI IMG/M metagenome (GOLD analysis project Ga0153956, IMG submission 104704) | Attine ant fungus gardens microbial communities from Florida, USA - TSFL040 MetaG | ecosystem: Host-associated > Fungi > Mycelium > Unclassified | place: USA: Florida, Wekiwa Springs...
GAGGTCAGCAGGATGAACAGATAGAACGCGGTCGCGATCCATCCCTGCACCGCCAGCACATGCGCACGCAGCGACAACGGCAGGTTGACGCCGAAGATCGCGACAAGCGCGCCGAACAGCGACAGGATGAACACCCACAAAAGCATCGAGCCTTCATGGTTTCCCCACACGCCGGTGATCTTGTAGATCAGCGGCTTGAGCGAGTGCGAATTCTCATAGACGTTGACGACGGAGAAATCCGACATCACGTGCAGCAAGACCAGCGCCAGGAACGACAACAGGACGAAGGCGAACTGCACGATCGCGGTCGAGCGCGACACGTTCATCAGGGCCGGATCGTTCACCCGCGCGCCGATCAGCGGCACGAAGGACTGGATCAGCGCAAGGCCCAGCGCCAGCACCAGCGCATAGTGTCCAGCCTCGGCGATCATCGCACCGTCCCCGGCGCATCGGCCGACGAGGTCTTGCCGTAACCGCCCTTCGCGGCGTCACCGTAATCGTCCTTCCAGTGGCCTTCCTTCTTCAGCTCATCGGCCACGGCCTTGGGCATGTAGGTCTCGTCATGCTTGGCGAGCACGGTGTCGGCATGGAAGACGCCGCTGGTATCGAGCGAGCCTTCCGAGATTATGCCCTGCCCCTCGCGAAACAGATCCGGCAAGATGCCCTGATAGGCCACCGGCACCCTGGCGTTGCCGTCCGTCACCTCGAAGCTGACCTTCAACTGGTCGCCGCGCACCAGCGAGCCTTTTTCGACCAGACCGCCGAGCCGGAATTTCGTCCCCGGGGCAATATGTTGTTCGGCGATCTTGCCGGGCGTGGTGAAGAACATGATGGAACTGCGCATGGCGTTCAGCACCAGCGCCGCGGCCACCGCCAACACCGCCAGCGCGCCCGCAATCATCGTCAACCGCCGCTGTTTGCGCGTCATGCTTTGCCCTTCAATTGGCGCAATGAATCAACCGTCATTGCGAGGAGCACTTGCGACGAAGCAATCCAGCTTCGCCGTGTTGCCCTGGATTGCGTCGCTTCGCTCGCAATGACGTCAAGACTGCAATGCGCATTACCCGTCTAGTCCCAGTCCCTTGAGCCCATCATTGAGCTGGCGCAAATGGTCCGGATTCCCGGCCAAGGCCTGCCTTGCATTGTCGCGTGCGGCATTGGCCTTGGCCTTGTCGCCGAGGACCATATAGGCGCGCACCAGCCGCAGCCATCCTTCGACGTCATCCTTGTTCGTTTTGAGACGGTCCGCCAGACGCGCGACCATGCCTTCGATCATGGCGCCGCGGCCTGCCGCATCCATGCCCTTGGCCATCGACATCTGATCCTCGGACAGGGCGGGCGGACGGCTGCCCGACACCCGCGCCAGAGCCTCCTGAACCAGCGGCCGCCATGGCGCGTCGGCCGGGCCCTTCGCCAGCATGTCGCGCCAGATATCGGCGGCCTTGGTACCCTGCCCGTCCTGCTCCATCGCCACGCCGGTGAAATAGCGGGCCTTGCTGTCGTTGGGATCGAGCGCGAGAGCACGATCGAACTCGGCTTTGGCGTCGGCCGTCACCACGCCGTTCGCCGCCGCCGTAAGTGCTTCACCGAGATCGGAATGACGGCCCGCCGTCTCTTCACTGTAGGCGAGCGCATTGCGGAAGGCCGCGACGGCCTCGTCGGTGCGGCCGAGCTTGAGCAGCACCGGCGCCAGGACGCCCCAACCACGCCCGTCCTTGGGATTCTTTTCGAGGATCGCCTGCACCCGTCCGATCAAGAGTTCGATCGAGGCTTTCTGCGGCTGCATCTGCTGACGCGCGGCCAGCGGGAAATCGGGCAATCCGGGCGAACCGATCCGGGTATAAAGACCTGCCGCGAGCACCGGCAGCCCGGCCAGCGCGACGATCGACACCGCGCGGCGCCAACTCCGGCTGACGGCAGGCACGTGGCCTTCCTCGCCCGCTGCGGCGGCCAGCAGGCGGCGGCTGATCTCGACCCGCGCGGCCTCCGCCTCCACCGGCCCGATCAAGCCGGCATCGGCATCGCGCGTCACTTCGGCGAGTTGATCCTGATAGACGGCGGTTTCACTGGCGGCCGGACCCCGCTTGATTTGGCGCCCCAACGGCCACAGCACCGCAAAGACCGCCACAGCCGTCATCAACGCGAGCATGAACCAAAGCGACATTCCGGTTTCCGAACAGAATAGGCCAGCGCCCGGCAGAACGTCAGGGCGCGGCGGGGTTACACCACGCGAGGTCAGCCTTTGCAAACAACAATTTCAATGAGATAGAACAAAAAAATCAGGATTTGCGGGAGGATTTCCGCTCGCTCGCCTTGGCGATCTCAACCGATTTGGCAACCTCGACCGCCTTCTTCATCAGCGAGGCATAATCGGGGCCGAACATCACCTCGCAGAAGCGGATCGCCGCCTGCGCCTGGGCATAGCGGAACGGCTTCGCCCGTGCATCGCTGGCCCTCAAGGTTTCCACCAACGCCTCGGTCGCCTTCTCGATATATTGCTGCAACTCGCTGTAGGTGCGCCGCGTCACCTCGTTGATGGCCAGCTCGCCCGCATAATTGCGGCAGACGGCGACGAAATCGATGAACGCCGCGGTTTCATCGACTTCCATGTCATCGATACGGCTGCTGGCCGTGATGTCCTTGTCGGGACGCTGGCGCAGCAAGCGGCGGACACGGCCGGTCACGCCGCCGATCTCCGATTGCAGGGCGTTGGAAATCTCGGCGCGCATCGACGACAACTGCTTGCCCCACGCCGAGTCCGAACGAATATCCAGTTCGGTGCGCAACCCGCGCAGGCCGTCGTGAAGGACTTTCAGGAGATTGGCGGTGTCGTCGAACTTTCCGCGCCGCACATCGCTGCGCAGTTCGCTCACGAGGCGCGACAAATCATGGATCGCCATCGTGACGGCGACGCCATAGGGCGTTCCCGCCACGCGGACCTCGTCGTCGGAGGACGCAACCGAGATGCTGACGCGGATCACCTGCCAGGGCGACATCAGCCGTTGCATCACCACCGACAGGGCAAACGGCAATGCCTGCGGCGTTTGCAACGAGGGAATATTCATCGCGGAGGTGACGGCGGCGATTTGCGCGTCGGTAAAGGCGCGGATTTGCCCCGGCAGGCGCGCGCCCAAAATCTCCAGCGGCTCGCGCATCTTGAGAACGGCGCCGATCGCCGAAATGTCTTCCACCGCGGAGGGTGTGCCGATGCGCCCGAACCCCCGGTGGTCACTGCCGCTTGCCGCCGCCTCGATCGCCTGCGATGCCGCAAACTGCATCTGGCGAACCGCATGGCCGACCTCCGCCGCACTCACCTGCGGATTCTTCAGCACCGCCTCGTAAGTCTGGACTTCGGCCGGAGCGCCTTCGCGCGACAACCACATCCATGTCGGGACAAGCGAGGTGCGCCGGATCTGCCCTGGCCTGACGGCTCCCGTCCCCTCGATCAGAAACGGCTCGACCGGCATGAACAGCAACCGCACGGGATCATCGGTGCGGGGCGTGGTGTTCTCGTCAGGCGCACGCACGATCTTGCGCAACTCGGCGAGAACGATATTGCCCACGACGGCATCGTCGCCGCCGCGCTCAATGGCGCGCTCGAACTCCCGCATCAGCAACGCCTGCGATTTCGGCGGAAGCTGCGCAAGGAATTCTCTCAGGCGATCGAGCGACTTGGGACCCATGGATGCATAAACGCTGCCAGCCGCCGGGACAGGCGGCACTTCTTCCAGCTTTACCCTGCACGCCGTTAATTTCGCGTTAGGAGTGGCACCTTTTGCCCGGATCCAAGCTTGGCCAAGGGTTTGACGGATGATGCACCGCCGCCGGGCGACTCTTGGGCGGTCCCTAACCCATCCCCGGCAGCGACAGTTCGGCCCGCAAGCCGCCCATGGGGGCGCTGTCGAACTTCAGGTTCCCGCCGTAAAGCCCTGCCAGATCGACGACAATCGCAAGCCCCAATCCCGAACCGGGCTTCGATTCATCGAGTCGCTGCCCACGTCCGACGATCTGCCCCCGCTCGGCCACCGACAGGCCCTTGCCGTCGTCATCCACGATGATGTTCAGGGTCGGGTCCAGTTCCTCATCCGTCGGCGGAATCACCGAGACGCCGATTCGCACCCGGCGGGCAGCCCATTTGCAGGCATTGTCGATCAGGTTGCCGACCATTTCCTCGAGGTCTTGCCGCTCGCCGCGAAACTTCGCGCCGTCAGGCACCTCCCAGCCGATCACGATGCCCCGGTCGCGATGGATTTTCTCCATCGTTCGCACCAGCCCCTCGATCACGGGTTCGATCTCGGTGACGGTGGCCACCACCGTCAACCGCGCGGCGATGCGCGCGCGCTCCAGATGATGAGCGACTTGGCTGCGCATGACATCGCCCTGCTCCAGGATTTTCGCCGCGAACGGGTCGGGACCGTGGGTGTTGGCTTCGTTGATGATGACCGACAGCGGCGTCTTGATCGCGTGCGCCAGATTGCCGACATGGGTACGCGCGCGCTCGACAATGGCGCGGTTGGCATCGAGCAAGGCGTTGGTCTCGCGCGCCAGCGGCGCGATCTCGACCGGAAAGCGCCCTTCCAGCCGTTCGGCCTTGCCGGAGCGGATGTCAGCCAGCGCATTGGAAATGCGCTTGAGGGGGGCCAGACCGAAGCGGACCTGAAAGATCGTGGTCAGCAGGAGGACAACGGCCAGCGCGGCGAACGTGCCGCCGAGATACCAGTCGAACAAGCGCGTCTCGTCGAAAATCTCGTTGGCGTCGCCCGCGACCGTCACAAGATATTTGCCGTCGCTGCCGAGATCGATCGGCCGTTCGACCATGCGCAGCGGCTGGTCTTCCGGCCCCTTGACATAGCCGAGCCGTACGCCCGACGTGGTGAGGGGAATCCGCGTCTCGTCGAGGCGCGGCAGCGTCGCATCCCACAGCGAGCGGGAAGCACGCGCCTCCTGCTTGGTGGAATCGATGCTTTCGATTTGCCAGTACCAGCCCGACAGCGGCAGTTCGAACAGCGGCTCGCCCAGCGCGGGAATGCTCTTTTCGGGGTTTTTGGGATCGTCGGGCGAGCCGACCTCAGCAACCAGCGTGCGCAGATAAAGATTGAGGCGGCGGTCGAAAGCCCGCTCCACCGAATGATTGTACAGTGAGGACAGCGCGAAGCCGGTAATGGTAAGAATCAGGGCGACCCAGACCGCCGCCGACAGGAACAGGCGCGTGGCGAGAGAATTAGCGCGCATCGGTCGCGGGCGGAGGCGTCAGCAGATAGCCAAGGCCACGGACGGTCTGGATGATGTCGACATCCAGCTTCTTGCGGATGCGGCCGACAAACACTTCGATGGTATTCGAATCGCGATCAAAATCCTGATCGTAAAGATGCTCGACGAGTTCGGTGCGCGACACCACACGTCCGGCGTGGTGCATCAGATAGGCCAGCAGCCGGTATTCGTGGGAGGTCATCTTGATCGGATTGCCGTCCACGCTCACCCGGCCGGTGCGGGTGTCGAGCACCACCGGGCCGCAGGTCAGTTCGCTCTGGGCATGGCCGGTGGAGCGGCGCAGCAGCGCGCGAATTCGCGCCAATACTTCTTCAAGATGGAACGGCTTGGCGACGTAATCGTCGGCGCCGGCGTCGAAGCCCTGCACCTTGTCGCTCCAGCGGTCGCGCGCCGTGAGGATGAGGACCGGCATCACCCGCTTGTTGCGCCGCCAGGATTCCAGCACCGAGATGCCGTCCATTTTCGGCAATCCGATATCGAGGACGACGGCGTCGTAAGGCTCGTTGTCGCCGAGAAAATGCCCCTCTTCGCCATCGAAAGCGCGGTCGACCACATACCCCGCATCGCTCAGGGCGGCGGTCAATTGGCGGTTGAGATCGGGGTCATCTTCGACAACGAGAAGGCGCAAGGCAGTCTCTCCGGCATCCTGAACTAAACAGGCTCAAGATGAACCGCGCGGGCGTGAATGGCAAATGAATGCACCACCCTGGAAAATCCGATATTTTTGTAAGGAAAGATCTGGCCCCGGTAACGCCGCGAAGGGATTCCAGGAGCCCTCAGATCGGACGGTCGCCGCCCTTGGCGGGAGCACGCTCGTTCGTTTTGATGAAGTGGATCCCCATCTGATCGCCGTTGACCCAGGCCATCTTGCAGCGGCGGAACGCCACGCCTGTCGAGGACAGCGCCAGAAAGAATTCGTCGAGGTTGAGGCCGCCCAGCGACTGATCGAACTGAAGCAGCGCGCCTTCCTCCGACACGTCGAGAATATTGCACGCCCGAAACCACGAGCCATCGATCGCGATGATCTTCATGGCGAAGCCTTTGCCGAACTGCACGCGTTCAGCCTTACGCCTCTGCTTGTGTTCCATCCCAATTCCAACGCGCTGAGGTTACGTTGACCAATTCATAAAATGCGAAATTGAAAAATCGCTTAAATGGGTGCGTTTTTGATCGATTCATGTGCCTTACGAGGCCGATTTGTCGCATTCTCTCCATCATAACGCCTGTATCATGGTGCTTGAGTACCACGACACGCTTCCAATCAGGTCGTGGTGGTGCCGTCGTCCGGCGGCAGCGGTTCAAGAAATATGTCGGTCGCCGCGTTGATCTGCGCCAGCGTGGCGTCGATCTGTTCCTGTGTCGCGTTGGTGCCCTGAATGAGTCCGGCGATGGCCTGCACATAAGGCAAAGACGAGACAACGCCTTTCTGGATCGCCGGCGCGACCTTGACGATGGCGCCCACGATCGCTTCCGCGATCGCCACGCCGGCTTCGATGTCCGCTACGCTCACCATGTCAGTTCGCTCCTGAAGCAAGGACGATCTGAACGTCGCTCAACGCCGATTGCGCTGCGGCGACGACATTCGTCACGTCGAGAGTGGGATAGGTTTTCTGAAAGACGACCTCCTTGTTGACCGCGAGCCGCGCGCGGCGCATGGCGCTTTGCAGGTTCACGATCACCGAACGCTTCGCGCAGATGTTTGTCGCACTCGGACGCGTGCCGGTTCTGCACAACGGCAGGGTCTTGTAGGCATTCGCCGCATTGACCGCGATGCCGTAGGCGTTCTCGATGCCATAAACGGTGTTGAGCGCGACGGCGTTCGAGATGTTGAGGGACGGCAGCGTGGTCTGGCAGCCCGCAAGCGCGAGACCGCAGACCATCGCCGCCAAAGCAAACAGCTTTCGCATCGGATGTCCTTTCAGTCGGTGGAAATATTCCCGGTCGCCGGATTGACGACGGGCGTGTCATCCCTTGCGGCGTGGGCGGCCGTTGTGGCCCTGGTGCCGTATTTCACCCACACGCCCCAACCGGCGGTGAAGATCACACCGATGGCACCGATCACGGTCGTCACCTCATCGGAGGACATGTAGCCCCTGGCCACGATGGGGCCGAAGGCGAGCAGCAGCGCATAGCGAATGAGCTGCCAGATCGTATCTGACGTCATGGTTCACCTGTGATTTTGAACTCGTGTGAAAACTGCGAGGATCAGGAATAGGCCAGCGCCAACGCGCCCTTCACGTCGCCCATGAACATGAGGCTTTCCGCCTTGCGACGGCGAACGAGTCCCTGAAGGACGCGACCGCCTGCCCTATTCCACTTCATCAATTCATCCGGCACGATGTTCTTGTGTCCGGCGTCGAGTGTCTTCCACAACGTCGCGCTCGCCGGACCGCCGGTGTTGAACGACCACGACACCAGCGCGTCGAACTCATGCTGCTTGAGGCTGATTTTGCAGAGCTGCCGGACATGCCGCTCGAACGTGATCATGTCGCCCGCCAGTGCCACATCGCACTCCATCTGCGACCAGACGGCGCCTGCCGAGAAGCGCGGCAGATGATGATTGGTGTGCCCCCAGCCGATGGTCAGAACTCCCGCTACATCCAGATAGGCCGCAAAGAAACCCGGCCTGGCTTTCACCGGTTTCATGCAGGATTCAAAAGCCCGGATAAGTTCAAGACCCGCAGGCCCTATCCGATCAGGTGCGGGCAGCGCAGATCGCGCCGCCGAGGCAGCGTTGGACATGGTTGGTCCTTTGAAGCGATTTGATTTGAAGCGCCGCCCCGACAGACGGCTACACACTTCAGGAATAATGGCTTCTCAGAGAGGCCCCGCCATATCCGACAACACCGGAAAAACTACCTCGCTCATAGCCCCTGACCTCCGGACATCGCGGCGCCATTTGAGTTTCCGGGCAATGTATTCGGACCCGCGCCATCCGTCTGGATGACGGAATTGGCCGCGGCAAACCATCTCGGACCAATGGCCGATCCGGAATACGTCACACCCGCCGATCGGAAAAATCCCATATTATTGGCACCGGCGAACGAGTTGGAGAAAGTCGGCGTTCCAGTCACCTTCACCGTGATCCCGGCATAGACAACACCGCCCAACTGCTGGGCATAAATATGAGCATATCCGCCACCCGAAACAGTGACGTTACCACCGCCGAGATTAAGCAGCTTGCCGCCATTTGAAGCGCTGATATGGACACTTCCCGAGGCCGCCGGACCAAATTCAATGGCACCGACGATCGTGACCGTGCCGTTGGACGCGATATCGATCGCATCGCCCGACGTCGTGGTCTTGAGTTTCAACCCGCCGATCGAAAGCGAGCCGCCTTTTTGCACGGTGATGCAGGCCGTGGCGGTTGTCGAGATCAGAACATTGGATGGCGTCGCTGTGTCGCCGATCAGAGAGACGTCTCCCGAACCGACGAACGGACCATTCACCAGAACAGCCCCGGTATATGTGCCGGACGCGACCTGGATCGTGACGCTGTAGATCGAAATGTCGAGCGCGGCAGTGACGTCGATGGCCTTCTGAATCGTCAGAAACGCGCCACCCGATGTGTTGCTCAACCCGTCATTGCTGTCATGGCCGTTCGTGCGGACATAGTAAATACGATCGGCCGTGAGCATCTCGCGCGCGCCGCCTGAGGGAAACGACACGCGCCCGGTCGCGCTGTCGAATGCGAGCGCGTCGCGCCAGGTCATGCCGTCCGCGCTAACCTTGAGATGGAAATCATCGTCTCCCGTCAATCCGAATTCGGCGCGCCCGGAAAATGCATCCGAAAACACCACCGAAGCCGTATTCTCGGCCGCCTCTTTCGACAATTGCAGCCGCATGTCGCCGGTGCCGTCATCGTCGGCATCGATGGCGTGAAACAGCACGTCGCCGGAGCGAACGGTGAGAAGATTTGTCTCGATAGCCGGGGTGTTGATGCCGAGATGCGGCACCTCATCCGGCGACAGGGGTGCCCCGCCCGCCGCCGTCACCGGAATCCAGCCGCTGCCGTCGAACACCAGCAGCGCGTCGGCGGCGATCGACCACACGCACCACCCGGCTTTGGGCGCAAGAAAGCGCCACGCGTTGGTTTCCCACGTCGCCACCGCGTTGTCCTGCCCCGTCCACGCGCCGGTTGCATCGCGCGCGACGATATGACGCTCGCCGTCCACGGGCGACGATGGCGGCACGGTCAACGCGGTATCGCGCACCGCGATCTGGATCGCATCATCGACCGCGACGGCCGCCGCCTCCAAAGGCGCGAGGCCATAATGGTCGTCGAGCGGATGAAAGAACGTCAGATGCAGGATCGGCGGCATGCGCTGCGCCACCTGATCGAACCGCACGCTGCGTCCGCCGACGCTGTATTCGTAAGCCTCCGCCCAGCCGTCGGTGCCCGGCACCAGTTTCATGCGGTCGGGCCGCAGCACGTAGAGTTCGCGCACGTCGCCATCCAGCGCCACGCCTTCGATGTAGGCATTGCCGGAGAGCAGCATGTGCGCATACAGCGTCTCGAACAGGCTCGCGCCATCCTGCCGTGGATTGGGCCGCGCCAGCAGCTCCAAAAGCGGATGTACCTCCAGTTCGCGCGCGCCTTCATACAGAAGATAGATGCACGACGCCGCGTTCTCCGCGATCATCCGCACCGCGCGATGCACCACCGCGTTGGCGAGATACCCCTCGCGCGCCAGCGCCGCATAATCGCGCGGGGTCCATCGTGCCCGGCCGCCGGAGGCGAAGGCCAGCACCTGCGCGGTGCGCGAGGATTTGGATTCGGGGGGATAGAAAAGATTTTTGAAGTTCAGCATCGCATTCCGCCTGATCGTTAGGATCGAAGGTCATCCCACCCGGCTGGCCTGCGGCCAGCCACCCTCTCCATTCAGGAGAGGGATAAGGGGTCGCCTCATCTCCGCTTTCTTCTCCCTCCCCCTTGTGGGGAGGGTCGGCGCCATAAGCGCGTTCACGTGCGTCTTCGACGCGCTATGGCGCCGGGGTGGGGGTAACTACAACTCCCGCACCCTCGGCTGCCCACGCGCGCCGTGCGTCAATGACGTCAGCGCCCACACCAGCGCATCGAGCCGGTCGGGCGAGCGGCCGGATGAAAGACCGCTCGGCGCGAAGTCGCACATCTCATCCTCAAGGGCCGCGAATACGCCGGTATGCTTCACCCGCCCCTGCTCATAAAGCGTGGCGACAGGCTCGGCGCGCAGCCACTTGCCGCGATGCGCGCGCACCGCATGCACCGGCACATCGGGATCGGCCTGCGCGATCACCTCGCGCACCATCTCGCCGCCCTGGTTGACCTCCACCACCAGCGCGTCCGCTTCGAGCCTGCGCCACAGCGCGATGGCCCTCATGGACCAGACTTGCGGCGCGGCCTGCGCCAGCGTGGCGTCGGCGAGAACATACAACGCGCCCTCGCCGGTAATCCCCGCCGCGACGATGCCGCACGAATCCGCGCGCTTGCCCGACGTCGCGGGCGGATCGACCGCCACCACGATCCGTTGCAGCGGCGGTGCGTCCGTCACGCGGCCTTGCTCGATCACCGACCGGGACCACAGTGCATCCGTGCGGTCCTCGATCAGTTCGCCGTCAAGCTCCTGCCGCCCGAGGCGCGTGCCCGCGTAACGGCCCATCACGTTTTTCAGAAATGTCGGCGCGAGATGCAGCGCGTTGACACGTGTTGCCGCGCGCGTCGTCACGCAAGTCTCGTCCTTCAACAACCGCTTGATCAATGCCGTCGGGCGCGGCGTCGTGGTAATCAACTGGCGCGGCTGCGCGCCGAGACGCAAGCCGAACTGCAGCATGTCGAACGCCGCATCCGCGTAGCGCCATTTCGCCAGCTCGTCCGACCATGCGCAGGAAAATTGCGGGCCGCGCAGGCTTTCGGGATCTTCCGCCGAAAACGCATAGGCCACCGCGCCATTCTTCCATTCCAGCCGTTTTCGCGACGGCAGCCACACCGGCCGCTCGTCGCGGCGATGCACCGCGAGCAGACCGGAGACGCCCTCGATCATCACCTCGCGGACATCGTGCTCGGTCTCGCCGACCAGCGCGATGTGCCGCGCAGACTCGTTCGCCAGCGGCGGCAGCCCCAGCGCCTGCGCGCGAATCCATTCCGCGCCCGCCCGCGTCTTGCCAGCACCACGGCCGCCGATCAGCAGCCATGTGGTCCACGGCCTGCCGCTGTCCGTCAATTCCGGCGGCCATTGGTGCGGATGCGCGAACAGTTTCCAGTCGGAGGCGATGGCGTCGAGTTCGTCGCTATCCAGCCTCGCCAGGATGTGCAGCCTTTGCATCGGCGACAAGCGCATCCAGTCGCTGCGCGAGCTTGCGTCGAAGCTCGCCGATATCGCGGGGCACGGTGTCGTCATCCTCGCGGTTCTTTTCATCCTTCTCGCGCAACAGCATCACTTCGCGCAGCGTCCGCGCCAGCGAGGCCAGCGTTCGCGCGCGGCGCTCGGCCTCGCTCCGCTGGCGCGACTGCACATGCGCGCCGCAAATGATGATCTCGATCTGCGTCAGTTCACGCTCGATGGCAGAACTCACACGCGCCAGCAAAGCCGGCAGCGGCGCGGGCGGCGGATCATTGAGACGATCCACCGCGCTGCGCACATGGCCGGCCCGATGCCGCTTTTGGCCGGTGCTGTCCGGCTCAGTAGTCGTCTTTGAAACAGGCTTCTTCGCAGAAATCTTCTTCGCGGGAGCCTTTTTGACGGGAGTTTTTTTGACAGGCGCTTTCTTGATGCGCACAGGCTTGGCCGCCGCCGGTCGCCTGACCGGCACGGTTGTCTTCTTCGCGGGCATGTCGAAGAACGATCCCCTGTTGCGCCGAAGACGGCTGCCGCCTCAGGTGCGGAAGAACACGAACCAGACGATCGCCAGCGTGAAGATCGCGGCGATCGTGCTGACGGCGAGCAACGCCGCCACCGACGGCCCAGGTTCGGCGGACCGCGCCTCGGTTGGCGTCTCGACGATCCGGCCGTGCTGCTTTGTCACCATATTCGCCTCAAGCTTCATGATCGCGTTGAAGGACACCGCCGCAAGCAACGGCGCGTGTCAGTCAAACGCGGGAAGCGAAGGCTAGGTTCCTGCGAACCCAATTCCCGAGCATGGCGCATGCCCTACTGCGGCAGCGTCACGCTGTCAAGGACTATTTTCCTAGATCGAAGAATCGATCAATCGACGGCCCTACTCGACCATTCCCGCCGCCGGTGACGGCACGCCACCGGCGAGCGGTCGTTCTTCCATCAGGGCAAACAGCGCGGCAGCTATCACCATCAGGAACGCGGCTGCGAGGAATACGAAACGGAAGCCGTTGATCATCCCGTCCAGAGGAATATTGCTCCCTCCGCCTCCTGCTCCCTCGCCGATCGGAATGTCCTGACCGATCACGGCCAGCAGAATCGCCGTAAATAGCGCCACAGCGAAGGACGACATCAGCGAGCGGAAAAAATTCATCGCGCCCGTCGCGGTGCCTACCTGCGAACGCGGCACCGCGTTCTGGATCGAGACCACGCTGATCGGGAAACAGGTACCGATCCCCATCGCCAGGACGGCCAGCAGCGACAGCAGCAACCACAACGGCGGCGTGACCCAAAATGCGATCAGAAGCAGACAGCCTGTCGCCAGGGATGCGCCGCCGACCGCCGCCCATTTGTAACGCCCCGTCACCGCCATGAACTGCCCGGCGCTCCACGCACCCAGCACCGACACCGCGACCAGCGGGATCAACGCGAGGCCCGCTTCGCTGGCGCTCAGCCGGTAGATCGCTTCGTAATAGATCGGCAGGAGAACAGTCATCGCGATCATTGCGCCCATCGCGCAACCGCCCGCGACCATCGAATACGGCACCACCGGACCGCTGATCAGCGACAACGGCAAAAACGGCTCTTCCGTCCTGCGCGCATGCACCACGAACGCCGCCATCAGCACGACGGCGGAGCCAATCATGCCGAGGATCGCCGGCGACAGCCACGCGAACCTGTGGCCACCCCAGGTCAGCGCCAGCAGGAAGACCACGGCGGACACCATCAGCAACAAGCCGCCCATCCAGTCCAGCTTGCGGCGGCGATGGCGGTCGGGAATTTTGCGCAGCCGCGGCAACAACAGTATCAACGCGCCGAAGCCGATCGGCAGATTGATCCAGAAAATCATCGACCAGTGCAGATGCTGCGCGAATACACCTCCGAGCACCGGGCCGCCGATCCCCGCCGTCACCCACACCATGCTGATATAGCCCTGATAGCGGCCACGGTCGCGCGGCGTCACCATGTCGGCGATCAGCGTCTGCACCAATGGCAGAATACCGCCGCCGCCAACGCCTTGCAGGCCGCGCGCAAGAATGAGCGTCAACAGGTTCGGGGCCAATGCGCACAGCACCGAGCCGACCAGAAACAGCACGGTGGCCGTGACGATCATCGCGCGGCGGCCATAGATATCCGCGAGAGCGCCATAGGCTGGCGCCACCGCCGTCGAGGACAACAGATAGGCGGTGATGACCCACGACAGGTTCGACACATCATGGAATTGCGCGCCGATGGTCGGCAGCGCGGTCGCGACGATGGTCTGGTCGAGTGCGGTCAGGAACAAAGTGCACAACAGGCTCAGCACGATCGGCAGGGCCTGACTGTGCGGCAACGATACCTGCGTAGCCAGCTCGGAATCCTCGAACCGGATGGCCTCGCCGGTCATGGCGGCCAGATCGTCCGGCGCCAGTGGTTCGCCCTGCATCTCGGTTTCCGGTCGTTGGATTTTGCTCATGCGGCCCGTGCGCGGCTGCGCGATTTAGCGGTTAAATGTATCGGATGGAATGAACAAGATTTACCTGATGCCGGCCCCCGCCGTTAGCGGGGCGCGCGCATGGCGCAGTTACGCCCAGCGCGTGACGGCCACGAAATCGTGATCGAGGGATCAAGGACGCCGCTTCTGTCTCGCGCGCTTCGGCAAAAGCGCCGGCCAGCGCACGATATGGTCCTCAAGGTCAGCATCATCGACATCATCCTCGGTGCCGAACACCCGCCCGCGCACCGAGACGCCCGCCTCGTGGACGGTGTTGGGATCACCGGAAATCAGCGGATGCCACCAGTACAGGTCGCGCCCTTCTGCGACGAGCTTGTAGGCGCAGCTCGGCGGCAGCCAGGTCAGGGTCCGCACATTGCGCGGCGTCAGCCGCACGCAGTCGCTCACCTTGGCGGAGCGGTTGGCGTAGTCGCGGCAGGCGCACAGGCCCGCGTCCAGCAACCGGCAGGAGACATGGGTGAAGTAAATCTTGCCGGTGTCCTCGTCTTCCAGCTTTTCCAGGCAGCAGCGCGCGCAGCCGTCGCACAGGCTTTCCCACTCGGCGCTGGAAAGCTGCTCCAAGGTTTTGGTTTTCCAGAAGGAATTGGCCTGGTCGGACGGCCTTTCAGGCGGTTTGGTCATCGGTTCGATTTACGACCTTCTCAGTCGTCATGCCCGGCTTTATGCCGGGCATCCACGCCTTTTCTGGATTTTCGCGAACATTAAAGGCGTGGATGGCCGGGCGAAAGAGCGTTTACGTCCGTCTTCGGCGGGTGATGTCCAGCCAAGATAGGGATCACGCCACTTAAATTAAGGGTTGGCGTGAAAAACGCCAAGGGTAGCATTGGTTTATCCCCTTACCTCGGCTAGAAGAAGGCGGATTCCCGGGCACGGAGAGAGTGCGGGAACCTGATAGCCGTTCGCGTGATTTCTCTCCGGCGCAGGCATCGATGCGCGGAACGGGCGAACAGCCTGATCGCTCCGGTGGCTGCCTTCACCATCGCCACGGGGATGCCGCAAACGAACGCGCATGTTCGTTCGGACCATCACCGCCGCCAGTGTCCGGGCGGACCACGGACGCGACCGACGATTTAGGAAATTTTGGTGCGCAAGATCGTACCCAGCGAGTGGATGCAGCGAGTCCGGAATTTCTTTCTGGACCTCGATTCGCGTTTCGATTCCACGCTGTTCTCCTCGGGCCGTGGCCTGCGCGAACTCTACGAGCGCTATTCGGCGTTCATGGACCGCTTCTATGTCGGGCGCTGGAAGCGCTGGGTATTCATCGAACCGTTGTCGGAGATGGCGACGATCGGCCTCGCAGGCGGCATCGTGATGCTGGCGCTCGCCATCCCCGCCTTCCGCGAGACCGCCGACGAAGACTGGCTGAAGAAGTCGGATTTGGCGGTGACGTTCCTCGACCGCTACAACAACCCGATCGGCAGCCGCGGCATCAAGCACAACGATTCGATCCCGCTGGAAGAATTCCCCGATCACCTCATCAAGGCCACGCTCGCCACCGAAGACCGCCGCTTCTACGACCATTTCGGCATCGACGTCGCGGGCACGCTGCGCGCGCTCGTCACCAACGCGCAGGCGGGCGGCGTGCGCCAGGGCGGTTCCTCGATCACCCAGCAGCTGGCCAAGAACCTGTTCCTGTCGAACGAGCGCACCATCGAGCGCAAGATCAACGAGGCGTTCCTCGCGCTGTGGCTGGAATCGCGCCTGACCAAGAACGAGATCCTCAAGCTCTATCTCGACCGCGCCTATATGGGCGGCGGCACCTTCGGCGTCGACGGCGCCGCGCATTTCTACTTCAACAAGTCGGCGCGCGACGTAACCCTCGCCGAAGCCGCGATGCTCGCGGGCCTGTTCAAGGCGCCGACCAAATACGCGCCGCACATCAACCTGCCCGCCGCGCGCGCCCGCGCCAACGTCGTGCTCGACAACCTCGTGGACGCGGGCTTCATGACCGAGGGGCAGGTGTTCGGCGCTCGCCGTAACCCCGCCTCCGTCGTTGACCGCCGCGACGAGAATTCGCCGAACTATTTCCTCGACTACGCCTTCGACGAAATGAAGAAGATCGTCGCCACCTTCCCGAAATCCTACACCGAGCGCGTGTTCGTGGTGCGCACCACCATCGACATGAAGGTGCAGAAGGCCGCCGAGGACACCATCGAGGACCAGTTGCGCCAGTTCGGTCGCGACTATCACGCGACTCAGGCCGCCGCCGTGATCGCCGATCTCGACGGCGGCGTGCGCGCCATGGTCGGCGGCCGCGACTACGGCGCCAGCCAGTTCAACCGCGCCACCGACGCGATGCGCCAGCCCGGCTCCTCGTTCAAGCCTTACGTCTACACCACGGCACTCCTGAACGGCTTCAAGCCGACCTCGGTGGTCGTGGACGGCCCGGTCTGCATCGGCAATTGGTGCCCGCAGAACTACGGCCGCTCCTACTCCGGCTCGATCACGCTGACGCAGGCGCTGACGCACTCGATCAACGTCATTCCGGTGAAGCTGTCGATCGCGCTCGGCGGCAAGGCCGGACCGAAGGCCGGACGCGCCAAGATCATCGAGATCGCGCGCAAGTTCGGCATCGTCACCCCGCTGCCGGACACGCCCTCGCTGCCGATCGGCGCCGACGAAGTCAACGTGCTCGAACATGCCGTCGCCTATGCGGCGTTCCCCAATCGCGGCAAGGCGGTGACGCCGCACGCGATCCTGGAAGTGCGCACCGGCGCGGGCGACCTCGTGTGGCGCTACGACCGCGACGGGCCGCAGCCGCGCCAGATCATTCCGCCCTCCGTCGCCTCAGACATGGCGATGATGATGAGTCACGTCGTTTCCGAAGGCACCGCCCGCCGCGCCCAGCTCGACGGCATTCCGGCCGCGGGCAAGACCGGCACCACCAACGCCTATCGCGATGCGTGGTTCGTCGGCTACACCGGCAATTTCGTCGGCGGCGTCTGGTACGGCAATGACGACTATTCCTCGACCAACCGCATGACCGGCGGCGCGCTGCCCGCCAAGACCTGGCACGACATCATGGAAGTCGCGCATCAGGGCATCGAGATCAAGGAACTGACGGGCGTGGGCGCAGGCCAGAAACTGCCGAAGGGCAGCATCGCCGCGGCCAATGCCGCGCCGAAGATTCTCGATGTCGCCGCCGGGCCGCCGCCGACCCTGACGCGGCGCGGCGTGAACATCCTCGTTCGCATCGAGAAGGAGATGGACGAAGCCGCCAAGACCGTGCCGATGGGCAAGACCTCGGCCAACGGGAACACGCCGCCCGCGTCACACGCGGCGATGCCGTTCCCCGGCAGCGTCGCCGCCGCCAACGACGCCACGGCGTCCACGACCGCGAAGAAATGACGATGGGCCGTGCAATCATGAAGGCGATCCTGCCGTGCGGCTGATTTTCGTGCTGATCCTCACCATGGCGATTGCCACCGTCGTCGGCCTCGGGCTGACGTGGAACACTGCCACGCGCGGCGTCGAGATCGGCACGCTGACCATCGGCCCGTGGACGGCGCGGCCGCGCATCGGCACCAGCGAGATCGATCCTTACGCGCGCGCGGCGGTCGCCCGCAGCGGCGAACTGCCGATCGGTGCGGGCGACGGCATCACCTTCCGCGCCATCGCCGACAATGCCGGCAAGAAGCTCGACGGGCGCTGCGACGTGGTCGTCAGCGGCATCACGCCCCCCGCTCGGTTCTGGACGCTGACGGTTTACGACATCAAGGGCAAGCTCGTCGCCAACACGCTGGAACGCTACGGCTTCACCAGCCAGGAAGTGGTGCGCGCCTCGGACGGCTCGTTCACGGTGCGGATCGCGCCGCGCGCGCGCTCCGGCAACTGGCTGCCGACCGGCGGCATCAGCCGCTACCAGCTTCTGCTGCGGCTTTACGATACGCCCGTCGGCGTCGCCACGCGTTCGCAGAAGGACGCGCCGCTCCCCTCCATCACCATGGCGGGGTGCTCATGATCCGCTGGCTGTTTGCAATCCTCGGCGGCATCCTGCTCGGCGGCGTGGTGCATCTGGTCAGCGTGCTGGCGCTGCCGCGCATCGCCTCGCAGGACGCCTATGCGCGGCTCGACCC
>Ga0153956_1001734_pt1 | contig 18128 bp, 17 predicted proteins | sample TSFL040MetaG_FD_104704 | JGI IMG/M metagenome (GOLD analysis project Ga0153956, IMG submission 104704) | Attine ant fungus gardens microbial communities from Florida, USA - TSFL040 MetaG | ecosystem: Host-associated > Fungi > Mycelium > Unclassified | place: USA: Florida, Wekiwa Springs...
CCGCGCGGCAACTTGAACCTTCGGCAACCAGCTTCAGAACACGGGCTCGCAAATCCATCGAAAGCGCCATCCATGCTGGCCTCCTTCGCCAGCACGGATTCTGAATCAGAAATCTCGCCGGGTGGAAATCCCCTTGCGATTCACCTCGGTCGAAAACCGCTCATGATGTCGAGCGAGGGATTCGCCGTGCCGCGCTCGACCGCGGAGATATAGGCTGGGCTGATGCCGGTCATTTCAAAAACCTGGCCTTGCGTCAGCTTTAATTCTTTGCGGCGCTTCCGGACACGATCGCCAAACACGCGTGCGAAAGGAGGGTCGTTCTCGGACATATGATTATGGGTCGGCATCGCATGGGCCCGCAAGAGTATCGCATCGGGGCGACATCATAAGCGTACATCCCCAGCTTCGCGCCCTGTTCAATCATATCAGAAATTTATGCGATTTCCGATAGAGTAATAGCCCGCATTGAGCCCCTTCCGATGGGCGCTCCTATCACCGCGGCCGTCACTTTGTGGAATAGCGTACGTTTTCGACCATCCTCTCACCGGTCCCCGAGCCGGTGCGCGCGCCTCCTCCCGCCCTACAGCCCCGACTTCAACTCCATCGAGAAGACCTTCTCCAAGCTCAAGGCCATGCCCAAGAAGGTCGGTGAGCGGACAGTAAGCGGCCTCTGGGCCCTGACCGGCCGGCTCGTCGACATCTTCCAGCCCAGCGAATGCGCCAACTACTTCATATCGTGCGGATATGATCCTGACTGATCGAAAACTGCCCTAAAGTCTTACCAGAAGCTCCGAAGGAGATTTCGCGATTCCGCTATTGAACGAAAATTGGCGTTCCGTTGAATGGATTTTCGGGGACCCGTAGCCACTTTATCAAAGCTTCGCATGGCCGTTATCAAGCCAATGCATCACGGATCGCTGATACTCCCGACTGTTCGCGGGTGCGAAGTGATCGGCGCCTTCAATTTCGATCAGTGCCGCATCGCGCAAACCAGCAGCGTACGTATGTGAAGCGTTCGGCTCAACAGATATGTCCGCACTTCCTACTATCACCAGGGTTGGAATGTCGCTCACGCTGACCGGTTCGATCCCCGCCGCGCCCGCGAAGCCAGCGATAAGCCGACTGTATCGGCCGATTGTGTCCGCGGAACTAAAGGGCTTTCCAATCAGGTGGACCAGTTCGGGGTCTGTCGTACGTAACAGTGTGTCGGACGCCCGACCGCCAAGCGCTATGGCGCCTCCCTCCTGCCCGTCCGATCCGAAAAACGACTGCAGAAGATTTTCGGCAAACTTCGGATTTCGGGCGATGGCAGGCATTACAGCTCGCATGGTCTGCTCGAACTCCGTTTCCTTGATACCGGGTAGACCAAAGCTGCCGGACATGAGTACGAGTTTATCGACGGTGATACGGCGCTTGACCGCAATGCCCAGTGCGATGCGCACTCCGTTGCACCATCCCAAGACATGCGCCGTGTCGATGCCATAAGCGTCGAGGACAGCAAGCCCGTCGTCGACATGTTCTTCCACCTCAATGGACCGCCATTCAGTCCAGCGCGGGTCCATGCTCGGGAAAAGGCGTGATTCCCAACTTATGACGTGAAAACGCTGGGCAAGAGTGCAGGCCAGCGGCTCGATGAGTTCGATCGGCATGCCGGCGGCGTTGCAGATCAGTGCAACCTTCCGTCCGGGTATACCCATGTCGTAGGCGTTGAGGAGATGCCCGTTGCTTTGGATTTGTCGCTGGCGGAAGAGGCCTGTAGCTTGGTCCCGAGAGAGTTCTGCCACATAGTCCCGCATGAAGAACCGCAAGTCGTCTACCGTCAGTTCGCGCCTATCCATTCGCCGGGATTCGAACGTTCTTTGTGAGGACGCATAACTTGCATAATATGCTGTCCTCGCTTCTATCAGGCGCTCCACCGCGGACAGGTCGATGGCGTCTTGCGAGCGCACCGCGAGGATGCTTTCAGCGCCCAGTTCGTCTTTCAGTATCTCGATGAGTTCAAGATTGCTTGGGCCGCCATCACTTGTGACGTGGAACACTTCGGTGCCGACCGCTGGCTCGCTGATGATCCACATCAGGTCGCGAACTACCCAGTCAACGGGGACAAAATTGGCGGCAGCATCCAGGTCGCCGAATATCCTCACCTTGCTCGGGGAGCGTTCCAAGGCCCGCTTTAGCGAAACCATCTGCTTAACGAAACCATAGAGTCCAGCCGCTGTGTTGCCGCGCTTGTATGTTTCGGAATTCCCTACAACAATACTCGGACGAATGATGCGAGTCGCGAGTCCTAATTCCTGAGCCGCGGTCTTAACAAGACGCTCGGCGTCGAACTTGCTCTGTTCATAGAGGTTGTTGAACTCGGGGTACTCTGCCAGCAGCCTTTCGGCAATCTGCCCCGATAGCTTCCCGCAGACATAAGCCGTCGAGACGTAGGTGAACGTGCCGGCGTCGATCGCGTTGGCGAACGCCATCACATTTTCTGTACCCTCGACGTTGGTTGTTGAGATGCTTTCTGAGTTGAACTTCTCATAGTTGAGCGTAGCCGCAAAATGCCAGACTTCTTCAATGCGTCCAAACCGCGCGCTTATGTCCGTCGAAGTGAGGTCGAGGCTGGGGGCGGTGATGTCCCCCTCCACGACATCAATAGCGGCCATAACCTGATCGACATCCACCGCAACGGCGTAACCTGCATTCGCCTGCACGAGCGCATCGCGAACCCGGCTTGCTGCGGACTGCCCGCCGCTCGACCGTGCGAGTACGATGGCGCGCTCTACCTTGGAGCCAATCGCTCGCAGAAGGAAGTTGCTGCCGATAAAACCAGTGGCGCCGGTCACGAAGATTCGTTTCATCAGGAGATCTCACCGAAGATAGGGACGATCGGTAATGGGCAGCGCGAGCATGCCATTGGAGCCTTGGGCTATTCGTTGCGCTCCAAGAGGTAGCGCACTGTGTCCAGTATGGTCTCGGTGGTATCCCGGGGTTTCCAGTTCAAGAGTTCGTGTGCCTTTACACTCGAAGCCCGTCGTTCAATACCGAGGTTGATGATTTCGTTGCGTAGCAGCGGGCTAACGCGCGCCGCCATGCGGATTACGGAGTCTCCCATCGCCTTGGTCGGCAAATGAGGAGCAAGGTCGGGGAATTCTCGTCTAATCTCGGCGACCATGTCGGCAACGCTGACATAGCCCGTCGAAGCGACCAGGCGCTGTCCATCGCAAGCCCGGCTCACCATTGCCGAAAGCAGCAGATCCACCACGTCTCTGACATCGACGATCGAGTAACCGAGTCTAGGAACGCCGGGCAGCTTCCCGCCTATGAGCAGGTCTATGATTTCGTTAGCGGCACCTTTTGCACGACCAATCGGCTGACCGAGGACAAAGACGGGATTGACCGCAGTCCAGCGGAGCAATGAATCCGGCTTTCCTACGAGTTCCCAGCCCGCCCGTTCGGCCACGGTCTTGCTGATCGTATAGGGGTTGTTCGCCGGATGCTCGATGTCGGTCCAGTCAGTCTCGTCGAATATCTTCGCGCAGTCGTCTTTACCATACCAAACCGCCGCAATGGACGAAACGTGAACGACCTTGTCTACGCCTCCCGCGCGGAAACTATCGACAAGCCGTGCCATCTGCAGCCGGGGCGCGATCCTTGCACTTTCGGTGTCGGAGCCGAGCGTCGCCGGCATGGGAGCTGCGACATGCAGGACAAATCGTACGCCTGCAGCTGCCAAATCCCAGTTATCATCAGCGTCGAGATCGGCCACAACATGTTCGACGGCAAGCTGGTCTGCTCGCGTTCCGATATGCTTGGCCAAGTCTGCCATGAGTGACTGAAACATCGCTTCGCTTCGCACAGTTACCCGGACTGAGGCTCCGCGGTGGAGAAGCTGTAGAACACAATGGCGAGCGATGAACCCGCTACCGCCCGTGACCAGGACTTTTGCTCCTTCCATGATCGTTCACGCTATGGCGGGGCTGCCCTGTCCTGCAGCATCGAAGTCGCGGAACAGGAGTGAGACGTTCGTCCCGCCAAAGGCGAACGAATTAGAAAGCGCGACCGATATCGATCGGTCGAGTGAGCGATTGGGCACGCAATCGATACCGCATTTTGGATCATCGCCCAGAAAGTTCGCTGTTGGTGGAACAGTCCGTGCCGCGATAGCCATGCAGGTGACGATCGCCTCGATCGCGCCCGCGGCGCCGAGCGTATGACCAACGACAGCCTTTGACGACGACACCAGCGGCAGCGCCGGTGCCATTGAAAAGCTCTCAAGGATCGCCTGGGATTCAGCCGCGTCATTCATCAGCGTGCCAGTGCCATGAGCGTTCACGTAGGCGACCTCCCTGGGTATCGTCCCGGCGTCCGCCATCGCCTGTTGCATCGCACGAGCCATACCGCGCACATCGACAGCAGTAATATTGTTGGCGTCAGAAGTCGCGCCATAACCGGCTAGCTCGCACACGATAGCCGCGCCGCGGCGGTGTGCCGTTTCAAAATCTTCGAGCAAAAGTACGCCTGCGCCCTCGCCGATGACTAGACCACGCCGACCGATGGAGAAAGGCCGACAACTATCGGGCGCAAGCACTCTGAGCGACTGCCAAGCCCGCAGGTTTGCCGGTGAGATCGCGCAATCAACACCTCCAACAAGTGCCTGGTTGAAATCTCCCGACCGGATCGATCGAAACGCATGACCCAGCGCGTGCGCACTTGAGGCGCAAGCGCTAGACATCGCATAAGAAGGCCCCCTGATGCCGTAGGCCATGCTGATCTGACTGGCAGCAGCGTGCATCATCGACTTAGGAATGACGCCGGGATGGAGGTGGCTGACGCCATCGGCGTAAATCCTCGCGTAGGCGCCTTCCATTGTGAGGAGACCGCCATATGCGCTTCCGATGATCACTGCCGCATTGTCCGCTTCCGCAGCGCTAAGGGGCGGACCAGCACTCGCTAGTGCTTCGCGGGCTGCAATCAGCGCGAATTGCGCGAAACGATCGGTCGTCGAGAAAATCTTCTTCTCAAGAAACGCCGCAGCTTCAAAACCACTGAACTCGGCAACGACGCCCGGTACCGTGTCGGAGGGCCCGATTAGGCTATCTCCGCGCGATACTTTGTCCCACAGCGCGGCGCAGCCCGCGCCTGCTGCGGTGACGGCACCGATACCGGTTACTACCACTCGCCTCAAGCCCTAGTTCCTGTGATGGCCTTTTCCGTCGCATCAACGAGATCTTGGACGGTTGTGAATGGGCGCTCTTCGCTTTCATTCATATTGAAATCGAAGTGAATGTCGAACATACTCTCGATAGCGAAAACAATATCGAGTGATTCAATGGACGATAGGCCGAGATCGTCTAATGTGCTGGCTGGATTTATTTCTTCCACATTTAGCGTGGTGTGCTCGGAAATCACTTCTTTGACGCCTGAGAGTATATCCATTCCCACTTCCTCACGAGAGAATTTAGGTCCAGCGTTTCCGATCTGAAATGCGCTCAATGGTACATGAAAAGTGGACCATCACGACTGTGCAGCACGAGGAAGAAGGAGAGGGTGCTCCGCAGTCCCACCACCTTGTTGACCGCGTGGGTAAAGCGCGAATTGATGAGGATCATCTCACCGGGCTCGGGAGCCAAGATGAGGTCCGGCTTGCCTAAGTCTGGTTCCACACTGCATTCGCAGATGTCGGAGTTTGCGGGATGGTCGGGCTGCGAGTTCCAAACCATGAGTTCGCCGCCGTCATCGCCGACCGACAGATAGATGTTCCCGGACATCTGTGCATATGGAACCGAAAAATCGGCATGGCCGTACCAGTCGCAGCGATCCACGTGCGGCGCCAGTTCCGATCCGTGGACAATCGTCCGTGCGAGGCAAGGGCGCATAGGTTTACCCGAGGGATGGCGCATCGTCATGAGGCCGGCCGGCCAAGCCTCGTCAAGGGTAGTCCGGATGACGTCCGTCGGCAGGGACGCCGGCGCGAAGACGCTCCTTAATCGCTCCATAACAGGCTTGGCGTTAGAGAAATAGGATTCTTCACGCTCACGATCGACCGCCTCGAAATAGCTCAGGCCGATCGTCTCCATGTGCGAGAAATTGCGGTAACTGCTCTTCTCCTCAAGAGTTTGAAGCTGCCGCGCTACCGTACTCGCGATTTCAGGGTCGACGACACCGGATATGCGCACCGCGGCGATCTCGCCCGACGCGAGGGCGGGAATCTCGGAGGCGAGTTCATGACCGAAGGCACACCTTGTCACCGTCATCGCATTTTTGCCGACTGCTTCTGCAACCGTCATCTCTATTCTCACAGCTAGGGTTTATTATCGTTTGCTCCGAGACCTAGTCATCTCTACCGAAATGACGATTTGCAGAGCAGTATGCGCTCCTCCGGCCGCCCTATAAAGCGGACTGAAAAACCGAGAATGAGGACCAGAGACCAGTGAACTCTCTAATATGAACAGCCATCCTTCATCTGTAACGCCCCATCGAGTCTATTCTTTTCATGGAATTGGCTTACGTCGATCCGGCAGGTCAACAAGAGAGTTGGAGCATATTCACTCCAAATGGGCCATTGATTATCAGTATTCCGAGGCGATAGAATCCGATATGCATTGTGGAATTCGCGACTGAGCCAAGGTTGGTCCTGCCGATTTCCTGTCACATGGAGTTTCGATTGCCCAAAATAGCGGTATTCGAATCAGGTAAAGTGCGGGGAATAGATGCTTGATGGCATGATCGTTGATGCGCCGACTCTCCAAAGACCAGCCGACGTGGACGGCTTTTTATCGTGCGCAAGTCGCACGGCACTGGTCAGTCGGGTTTCCGCGCAAATCCGTAAACTTGGTATCGAGCGGATTTACTTCCAACTAGTTTCCTTGACCGGACGAGTGATGGGCAAGTCCGTGCCGGCACGCTACTGGGAGGAGTATGCCGAGAAGGGCGTGCAACTATGGTACGGGGCGGTGGCCGACGTGCTGGTGGACCGGCGCGGAGATTATCTCGGATATGGCGCCGAAGCCTCGGAGTTGCTCGCGCTTCCCGACCCCGACACATTCGTTCAGCTGCCTTGGGACCCCAGTGTAGCCCGGGTTTTCTGCACCCTGTTCCGCAATCGTGAAGATCCGCAAGGACCTGGTACGTTCCTGAGTTCAGATTGCCGCGGAAATCTCCGCCGCTTTCACGAAGCATTCAAACACAAGACCGGCCTTGAGTTGCGCGTCGGTTGCGAGCCTGAAATGATGTGGCTCAAACGCGGCGCGGACGGTGATCTCACGAGCGGGACAACCCGGCCGCTCGCCTATCACATCGCCCAGTTCGAAACTCTTTCGCCCATCATTTCTCGCGTCAACGATTATGGGAGACGGATGGGGCTGGACATGATCCAAGGCGATCACGAAGACGCTCCGGGGCAGCTAGAGTTGAACATCCGCTACAGTGACGTCCTCGGCAATGCCGACCGGCTCACGACCTATCGTCAAATTTGCGCGCAGGTAGCGCGGGAGTTCAATTTTACGGCAACATTTATGGCCAAACCGTTCGCAGGTATGTCGGGAAACGGATGCCACCATAATGTGTCGCTTTGGCGTGGCGGGGAAAGCAGTGTCCGCTTAATGGATCTCGACGCGTTGCCCGGCGAAGACGGCGTGTTCACCTATCGAGAGGGTGGCGAGAATGCATTTCTCGCCGATACAGGCGATTGGATGCCGACCGAGACGGGGCAAAACTGCATTGCCGGTATTCTCACCCACCTACCGGCGCTGACCGCCATCGCCGCGTCCACAGTTAATTCCTATCGTCGGCTCAGCGACACGGGTTTTTGGGCGCCGGTGTTTGCCGACTGGGGCCTGCAAAACCGTACCACGAGCGTCAGGGTCTCCGCGCCCGGGCGGGTTGAATTTCGTACGGTCGATTCATTGGTCAATCCCTATTTGATGGGGGCAGCACTGCTCAAGGCGTTCGAACACGGCCTTGATGCTAAGTTGAGCCCGGGAGCGCCGGAGCATCGAAATATCTACGACGCCATGGAACGCGGGAAGAGCGTGGTGCGCCTACCAACAACCTTGGAACGGGCGCTCGACGCACTCGAGAGCGATCCAATCATCATGGACGCTCTTCCCGGCGACATGGGGCGCTGCTTTCTGCATGCAAAGCGCGATGAGTGGGAGCGGTTTATCGCCACCGTCACAGATTGGGATATCGAGCGGTATCTTACCACACTTCCATGATCAACCTCCATCGCCTAAAAGTTCTGACTATCGGAATGGAACAATACATGGCTGATATTGCACCTCCCGCTCCGGTTAATGCCACCATCCTTCAAAGACTTAATGCACAGATGCCACTACCGACCGGCGACTGGAACTTTTCGACGACTATTGACCACCTCGATTCCCTATCGACCCTGCGGCTTCTTCTGACCCTGAACGACGAACTAGGCACCGACTTTGGCGAAGCTATTCCGGCGCTTGAGGATCATACTACGATTGGCGATCTGATCACTGCAATGTCGAAGTCTCCCTTGTGACGGCAGCAGCCAATATTCGAGCAGCAGGCACGGCTTGGACCCCTGAGACGATACCGGCTTCTGTCTGGCTGCGCACGTGGGGAAAGCGACGGTTTCTTGGTCGAGAAATGGACGAGCGCCGCGCCCTGTCGCCGGATTTGGTCCTAGACCTAGGTAACAAGGGCATCCTCGGAATGGCTGCCATTGATCGAGCAGACGGGGGCCTGACCTTTGATCAACAATTGAAGATCGAGGAACAACTCGCCGCGATAGACATCACCTTGGCCGCGTTCGTTGGGGTAAACAATGCACTTGGTATCGTGCCGATCCGGAAATTCGGGACGGAGTGGCAGCGCCGGCATCTTCCGGAACTCGCCGCAGGTCGCGTGCTGGCGGCATTTGCCTTTACGGAACCCGGAGCCGGCTCCGATCCGCGCGGCATGGAATCGCGCGCTGTCCGGCAAGCTGATGGAGGTTGGCTGCTGTCAGGGACGAAGTGGCTCATTGGCACGGGAAAGTGGGCTGGCTTGATCGTCGTCCTTGCGAACGCGTTCGATGGCAACAAGGCGTTAGGGGCTACGGCATTTCTAGTGCCCAACGATCTCGAAGGTGTTGTGCAAGGTGAAGAGACGCTAACCCTTGGACTCCGTGCCATGGTCCAGAACCACATCGATTTCGAGAACGTTTTGCTTCCATCCGATGCTGTACTCGGCGCGGTGGGCGGCGGTTTTGACGTGGCGAACGAAGCGATGCAGCTTGGCCGGATTGGCATTGGTGCTATTGCGCTTGGAGCTTTGAAGCGCTGTCTTCAGATCGCGGTCCGATATACCGAGCGTCGGCAGATCGGCGATGGTCGGCTGATCGATCGCGCGCTCGTTCAGGAGCAACTTCTCGAAAATGCCTGTCGGGTCAGTCTGATCGAGCATGCCGTTCGCGCCTGCGGCACCGCGCTCGATACCGACGGCACTGTGCCTGTCGCCTTCTCAATGGCCTTGAAGATAATTGCGTCGGAAAGCACTTGGAACACGGTCGATCGCACGATGCAATTGCTCGGCGGTCGCGGCTATGATGAAGCAAACGGCGTCGCGCAGATGCTGCGCGACGCGAGGGTCCTGCGAATTTTTGAAGGGCCGACGGAGACGCTGGCAACATATGTCGGTGCACTCGCTCTTTTCAAGACACGTCATTTCGCAGCTGACCTGCAATCTTTTCTAAGCGAGCCGGAGTTGCCCACAGCCACGACGGGCATCATTCACCTGTTCAAGGAAGCGATTGCCCGCCTGCCGGCTTCCGGCAAATCGCGCCGGATCGAGCGTCTGTCTTTCGAACTAGGCGATGTGCTATCCTGGCATCTCCTCGCCGAGACGCTCAAGCGTCGGGTGCCGGACCCGCTCGACGCAGTCAGGGTGTGGACGGACAGGATCATTCGCGAAAAGCACGTGCGAGCCGATAGGCTCCTAAAAGCGCCTGTGCCCGAACATCACTCGCCGATCTGGCACCTTCTCGTCCAAGAGATTGAAACCGATTTCGGTCTTGGCCCGGCGTTCAAGGCTTATGAGCGGCAAGGAACAGATGCTCTCCTGAGGCCAGTTATACCACCGGCGGTTGGGCTGAGGTGAGCTTTCGAGGATGCCTCAAGATCGTGAAAAGCTGATAGCGCGGACTGGACGATGGAGAAATGAAGTGGATTCGGATCGACATCAATTTACGGATAAGTCTTATTCAGCGATGGCCGGGTTCGATTTGATCGAACGGTTACGCAGTCATTCGGCCGGTCACCGCAAGGACGAAGTCTATCTTACGTTCATGGCCGGCGGATCGATAGCTGAGCAGTGCACTTATGCGGAGATCTGGAAACGCTCTTCACAGATCGCGGCCGAGCTACTCGATCGCAACCTTGCCGGCAAACCTGCGCTCATCCTTCTCCCCAGTGGCATCAATTATGCTGCGGCCTTTTTCGGTTGCCTGCTGGCCGGCGTGATTGCGGTGCCAATCTACCCTCCGGCTAATCGCTTCCATCTACCGCGACTCGACGCGGTCGTAAAGGACAGCGGTGCCACCTTTGCGCTCACCTCGTCAATCGAGCGCGCGCGGATCGATAGAATGACCGGCGAACATCAGAGTCCGCTGGAAATGATCGAGGTCGACAGGCTCGGCGTCGCTGACCGCATCATCGCCGTGAGTCCGTGCTCAGGCGAAGCACTGGCATTTCTCCAATACACGTCTGGATCGACGGGCCGACCGAAGGGCGTAAAGGTAACACACAAGAACCTCGCTCAGCATGCACGGATCATTGATCGGGAGGCGCTCGGCGACGTCCGGGGGCCGATTTTCAGTTGGCTGCCGCTCTATCACGACCTTGGCCTCATCGGTTGCCTCATCCAAAGCGCGATATGGGGCGATCCGTTCATGTTCATGGCGCCAGCCAGCTTCTTGCAGCGGCCCCTTTCATGGCTTCAGTTCATCAGCGCTCATTCCGTTCTCCGCAGTGGCGGTCCAAATTTCGCATACGATCTTTGCGTTCAAGCCTTTGAGCGTCGACCGGTCGACGATCTCGATCTGACGTCATGGCAAGTGGCCTTTTGCGGAGCCGAACCAATACGCTCCTCCACGTTCAGACGCTTTGCAGAGTGTTTTGAGCCGTACGGATTCAATCCCGGCGCATTTATGCCAGGTTACGGTCTAGCAGAAGCCACCCTCTATGTGTCCGGATCGCGCCGTCAGGTCGCTGCGGCAGACGTCACCCTTGATCACACGGACCTCGAGCAGGGGATCGTTACTCCTACCGATCAAAAGTCCGGTCGTTCCTTCATGAGCTGCGGTAAGATCGCGCTGGAACTATGCGTCGAAATTGTCGACCCGGAACTGCGGACCCCCGCCGGTCCAGGTCGGATCGGCGAAATCTGGGTCAGGGGCGAAACTGTGGCCGCAGGATACTGGAAAAACCGGCAACAGAGCGACGAGTGTTTTGCAGCCCGTATCGAAGGATCTGAAGTACGCTTTCTTCGGACCGGGGACCTCGGCTTTATTAAAGACCACCATCTTTACGTGGTCGGCCGTGCAAAAGATTTGATTATCATAGACGGGAAAAACTTCCATCCGGGCGATATAGAAGACCGCGTGCAGCAGACATGCAGTCGCCTGAGGCGAGATCACGTTGTCGCCTTCGCGCTTCAACGCGAACAAGAATCACTTGGGATCGTTGGCGAGGTGGCCCGCGAGTTTCAGAACGATAGTCAGATGCGTACGGAATTGGGCGATCTCGCCCGAGCAATCATCAATGCCACGGGGACGGTTCCCGGATTCATCGGGATCGTTCGCCCGGGCAAGTTGCCCAAGACATCAAGCGGCAAGCTGAAGCGGCGAGAAACTCAGAGGATGTTCATCGCCAACGAATTCGAGTTTCTCGAGACCTGGACCAACCAACGGGCCATGACCAATGTCTGAATCAAAGACCGATCGCAACGACGATGACGCAGATCTCGTAGCAGCGCTGTGCAATGCCGTCGGCCGAATGGACGATGTCACAATCGACTTGTCGAACCGACTGGCGCCTTTCGACCAGATGGGGCTCGATTCAATCGCGATGCTCGTCGTTGCGAATGGCTTGGAGGAACGGCTGGGCGTCGAGTTGCCGACCCATCTGATGTGGGACTGCCCCGATTTCTCGTCCCTTGCGGAACACCTTCGCGCGATCGTCCCCGATCCGCGATTGCAAGACTTCGTGCTGTCAGAAATCCGCACTTCGAGCGACTCGGCGTGAAGGGGGCGGGAGGGTCCGCGGCAAGGTCGACGACTGTGTTCGGTGGAGACGTAGGGGCGTTCGTCAACCCAATAAGCACGTCGCGCCTATGCCCGCTCGCAGTCATTTATCCGCCTAAATCTCGTCCTACCCTGGTTGTCACACACACCTGAGCGATAATGAAAAGGCGATCCAGATGACGGTAGGTGCAATTGAGAGCAAGGACACTACAAACATCCAGATTGTCCCTGTCGAAGGAAAAGCGTTGCGTCGCGCGTTCGTCGACTTGCCGTTTCGCCTCTACTCCCACGATGAAAACTGGGTACCTCCGCTTAAGAGCGAAGTCCATGACCTGCTCTCGCCTCGGCGTAATCCATGGTTCGAGCATGGTAGGACTCATCTTCTTCTTGCGATGCGTAATGGCGCCGTCGTGGGCCGGATCTCCGCACATATCGATGATCTCGCCCTGGCGCAGCCGGAAAAACAAGGACTGGGTCCCGGAACGGGTTTTTGGGGTTTTCTTGAGGCCGACAGCGCTGAGACGACTCACGCTCTGCTGGATGCAGCCGAAAGCTGGCTAGTCGTTCGTGGGGTCTCGAAGATTATCGGCCCCTTCAGCCTGTCCTATTGGGACGAGATCGGACTGCTCGTGGAGGGCTTTGACTCTCCACCAACCGTTATGATGGGATTTAACGCCCGCGCTTATGCAAGCTGGGTGGCTTCGTATGGCTACGTTTCCGTCGAGGACACGCACACCTATCAGGTTCCCCTAACCCCGGGATTTCCAGACCTCTGTAACAAGATTGTGGCAGCCGGCGAGCGTAATAGCCGAATTCGGATCCGTAAGGTCGATAGAAAGAAGTTTGCCGAGGAGACAGCCATCATCGTCGGTTTGATCAACGATGCCTGGAGCAGTAATTGGGGTTTCGTCCCCTTCACCGAGGCCGAGGTCGCCCACGCGGCGCATAAGCTCAAGCCACTGGTTTTCGAGTCCCTCATCCGTATCGCCGAAGTCGATGGCACCCCAGCCGCGTTCATGATGGTCCTTCCCGACGCCAACGAACGGCTCCGCTCGTTCAACGGTAGACTCCTGCCTTTCAACTGGGTCAAATTGCTACTGTGGCTCCGCAAGCCGAAGGTCGATCGGCTGCGGGTTCCCCTGATGGGCGTAGCAAGCGAATTGCATGGCACCCGTCTGGCGAGCCAGCTCGCCTTGATGCTTATCGAATATATTCGGCGTGATGCAGTTCCGACGTTTGGAGCGCACACTGGAGAATTTGGCTGGGTTCTCAAATCCAATGGCTCAATGCTCTCTATCGCCGACGTCGTCGGAGGAGTGATCAACAAGACCTATCGAATCTTCGAAAAGCGGCTCTAGTCCGGCGCGGAGCTTCTCAAACCAGACGAGTTACGAGAATGATGTCAGAGCGTAAAGTGGGCGATATAACATTCTCTACCCGCGACATTGACTTGCGCGGTGAGCCACTGTGCCTCTGGCACGCCGTCGACTTCTTTGCGCGGAGCACACCAGAACAAGTCGCCATTGAATGCGACGGCCGGCATCTGACCTATCGCGAACTGAGCCAAAAAAGCCGTTGCCTCGCAGCAGCACTGATCAACTGGGGAGTTTGCCCGGGTCAAATCGTGGCACAAGCCCTTCCTCGAAACGAGCGAGCTCTTGTGCTCCTTCTCGCAACGCTCAGGGTGGGAGCCGCCTATCTTCCTATCTCAACCGATCTCTCCTTGAGTCGCAACAAGCTGATCTTGGATGACGCGCGCCCGGCCTTGCTTGTGGTAGATCATCTGCCGGAACTCGACCTTCCCGTACCGCCAGCGCAGATTGTGACGATCGGCGATCTTGAGTCGAGGACGCCCGAGACAACACTCGGGCAGCCCGACTTGGGTGATGGGCTGGCCTACATTATCTACACGTCCGGTTCGACCGGTACTCCGAAAGGAGTGATGGTCAGTCAAGCGAATCTAGGCTATTTCCTAGAGGAAATCGTGTCGGCGATCACACTCGCCCCCGAAGAGCGATGCCTTCTCTACCATAGCCTCACTTTTGATTTCTCGATCTGGGAAATCGCCCTTTGCTTCTTGCATGGTTGTACGTTGATCGTGCCACCGGATACGTTTCGAGCCATCCAGTTGCAGCGATTTGTTAATGACAACCGCGTGTCGGTTGCGTCGCTCGTCTCGTCAGCATTGGCGTTTCTTTCACCAGACACAAGCAAGACATTGCGCATAGTTGTGACCGGCGCTGAAAAATGCTCGGCCGATCTTGCGTCACGCTGGGCTGCACGATGTGCCTTCTATCACGGCTATGGGCCTACTGAGGCAACCGTGGCATCAACATTCTCGCGCTATGCACCTGGAGAAGAACTCACCATTGGTCGACCTCTTCGTCACCATACAATTTCGATCTACGATGACGATTTGCAGCCTGTCGAGATGGGGCAGGTTGGCGAGATTTGCATCGGCGGACCCTCAGTGGCGAAGGGATATATGAACTTGCCGGCATTGACGGCAGAACGCTTCGTCGCGGATCCGCAACAGCATGGTGGCCGTCTTTACCGAACCGGCGACATGGGATGCCTTCTGCCGGACGGCCGCGTGCGATTTGTTGGACGCAGGGATAATCAGGTCAAGGTTGGCGGCTACCGTATCGAGCTCGAGGAAATCGAACGGGTGGCGCTAGCGCTCGGCGGGGTCACGAACGCCGCCGCCAAAATCGATCCCGCCGGGTCAGTGCCGGTCATCTCGCTGTTTTTTACGTCGGACATCGCGAACTATGAAGGCACTGTCCGAGACGGCCTTCGGGCTGCACTGCCCGCGTACATGTGGCCTGCATCCACTAGGCAGATTTCTGCCTTTCCATGCCTCGAAAGCGGCAAAATTGATCTGCGAGCACTCATTTGACCGGTACTGGCCCGCGTCCGTTGTCTCAACACCGAGGCACGGCAGAACACTTTACCAGCGTAGACGCCTTCGCCGCCACCCGCCGATCGGTTGCGATCGCAGATCGGGCCCTCGCCAACGCGAACGCAAGCGGTGCGCTGGCCCAAGCCCGCTTCGCCGCCGGGCAGGACACCTACTGACGAACGCCATCGCTCAGGACCGCGTCCCCCAAGCCGCGCAGGCGCGGGAGATCGCCGAAACCGACCTGCGTCACGCCTGGATCTCTGCACAGGTCGCGCTCGGCGCCGGCTGGCGGGACGGTAAGCGCTGTTTTCACTCCACCTTGCGGAGTGCCTGATCAGCGTTGAGCTTCGGCGCCTTTGGTGAGGGCGAGGTCGCTAGAGCTATGACGATGTCATGTGACGATGCCAGCTCTAGCAGGCTGGCGCAGCGGTTCGAGGTTTTCACGGGCGCGGGGCAACGGCGCGACTGGGGACCGCTGAAGGCGGCGATCGTCGCCGAGAGCTATTCGTGGCTGGAGAGCGTGAGCGCCGTCGCGAGGCGTCATGGGCTTCGCCCTTCGCAGCTTTTCACATGGCGCCGTGAGCTGCGCAAGGAGTTGGAGGCGCAGGGCATGTTGCCAGTGTTGGAAGGCGCGCCAAGCTTCGTGCCGGCGGTCGTCGAGCCCATACCCGCGCGGACTGCGACGCCCGTCGAGAAGCGGCAACGCCGGACGAGGGCGGGCGCGATCGAGCTGGAGATCGACGGTGTCGCGGTGAAGATCGCATCCGGCGCCGACAAGAGGACGATCACGGCGGTGATCGAAGCACTGAAGGCGACACGGTGATTGGGCCTGGCGTTGGGGCGCGCGTGATGGTTGCGACCCGCCCGGTGGATTTCCGCAAGGGACCCGATGGCTTGGCGGCGCTGGTCGGCAAGGAGTATGGCGGCGATCCCTTCTCGGGCGTGATCTACGTGTTCCGGGCGAAGCGCGCCGACCGGATCAAGCTCGTCTGGTGGGACGGTACGGGCCTGTGCCTGATGGCCAAGAAGCTCGAGAGCGGCGGGTTCAAGTGGCCGGGTATCCAGGATGGCGTGATGCGCCTGACCGCCGCCCAGCTTGGTGCGTTATTGGAGGGTCTGGACTGGCGTCGCGTTCACAGTGGGCGCCGTCCGCAAGCACCGCAGATCGCCGGTTGACGGGGGTTCGCGCGCCTGATTCACTCGGCTTATGCTCATGGAAGCGGACCTTCCCAATGACGTAGTTGCGCTGCGCGCGCTCGTCCTCGAACAGGCCCGCGAGATCGACGCGATGAAGGCCTTTCAGGCCGAGGTTGAGCGACTGAAGGCGATTATCGAAGCGCTCCAGCGTCACAGGTTCGGCCGTCGTTCCGAGCAGCTTGACCCTGACCAGTTCGAGCTATGCCTCGAGGAGATGGAGGCGGCTCTGGCCCAGGCCGAGCACGCCAGAGACAAGGCGGGCCGCACCACCGATCGTCCGCGCAGGACTAACCGCGGTTCGCTGCCCGCGCATCTCGAACGGATCGAGCAGGTCGTCGATATCGACGCAAAGGCCTGCCCGTGCTGTGGCGGCATGCTCCACCAGATCGGCGAGGATGTCGCGGAGCGGCTCGATGTCGTGCCCACCACCTTCCGCGTATTGGTCACCCGTCGACCGCGCTACGGCTGCCGCTCCTGCGAGAACGCGATCGTGCAGGCGCCCGCGCCGGCGCGCATCGTCGAGGGCGGCATTCCGACCGAGGCGCTGATCGCTCAGGTGCTCGTCTCCAAGTATGCCGATCACCTGCCATTATATCGGCAGACCCAGATCTATGCCCGGCAAGGCGTCCAGCTCGACCGCTCCACGCTTGCCGACTGGGTCGGGCGCGCCGCCTGGTATCTGCGGCCTTTGCGCGATCATGTGCTCGTGCGATTGCGACGATCGGAGCGGCTATTTGCCGACGAGACCACCGCCCTCGTGCTCGATCCGGGGCGCGGCCGCACCAAGACCGGGCAGCTCTGGGCCTACGCACGCGACGATCGCCCCTGGGGCGGCAGTGATCCACCGATGGTGGCCTATATCTATGCCGGCGATCGCAAGGCGGAGCGGCCACAGGAGCATCTTGGTGCGTTCGATGGCATCCTGCAGGTCGACGGCTTCTCAGGCTATGCGGCGCTCGCCCGGCGCCGCCAGCAGATCAGGCTCGCCTTCTGCTGGGCACACGTGCGCCGCAGATTTTACGAGCTCGCCGCCACGTCGCCGGTCGCGACCGAAGTGCTGTGCCGGATCGCCACGCTCTACGCTATCGAGGACGAGATCCGCGGTTCCTCCGCCGAACACCGGCGCGCCGCCCGCGGTGAACACAGTCGCGCGATCATCGACAACCTGCGCATGTATCTCGACGCCCGCCACCGTCAGGTCAGCGCCAAGAGCAAGCTCGGTGAGGCGATCCGCTACGCCCTCACCCGCTGGGACGGCCTCGCGCTGTTCCTCGATGATGGCCGTGTCGACCTCGACAACAATACCGTCGAACGCTCGATCCGTCCGCTGGCATTGAACCGCAAAAACGCCTTATTCGCAGGCGCCGACGAAGGCGGCGACAACTGGGCCGTCATCGCTACGCTCATCGAATGCTGCAAACTCAACGGCATCGACCCGTACGCCTGGTTGACCAACACGCTCACGCGCCTCGCCGCCGGTCATCACGCCAATGCCGTCAGCGACCTCATGCCTTGGACCGCCGTGGCCTGAGAACATCGCTTACGCGGGACGTGGCGCTCGCGCAGTAGGTAACAACCCCGGCTTAGAGCACAGTGACAAGCCAACGCCCTCTAGACGACTTAGTATTTTCCGATAAATACGCTTATGGCTTCATAAGGGCAGGAGACGAACGCAGAGAGGGCAGGAAATCGAAGGCCTTGACACCGTGATTCGTGCTCATGGCGACTGCCTCTCCCTGCTGGCAACGATTCTGGAACGCGAGCGGGTTCTTTCAATCGCCG
>Ga0153956_1001736_pt1 | contig 18113 bp, 12 predicted proteins | sample TSFL040MetaG_FD_104704 | JGI IMG/M metagenome (GOLD analysis project Ga0153956, IMG submission 104704) | Attine ant fungus gardens microbial communities from Florida, USA - TSFL040 MetaG | ecosystem: Host-associated > Fungi > Mycelium > Unclassified | place: USA: Florida, Wekiwa Springs...
ACGCAATATAATCGCTTGCTGAATCACTGCGACAAGCGTAGTCACGGCATAGTACAGCGCAATAGCACCCGGCAAACTGAGCATGACAAATAACATGAATACCGGCAGGACATAAATCATTTTACCCATGACGGCATTATTGATTTCTGATTGATCAGCTTCCGTGCCGTTAGCTGCGTCCTTGAGTATGTCGCGCAGTTTACGTTTGCTTGGACCCTGCGGCAGCGTTTGCTTGCTTTGGTAGAACTGACCGATAGCCGCAACAATCGCTAGAGCGAGGAGAACTAAGTTGATACCATTCGGACCAAGCGCATGTTGCGTGAGATCAACGATACCAAAGAGTTTTTCATTAAACTCGGAAGGGTGTTCGACAATATGCTTAATTGGGCCAATATTCTCAAGAAAATCATAAGTCCATCTTGCTAATTGGTCGCGGTGGAGAGCAAAAATCTGAATAACGACATAGAGAGAGATAAAAATAGGCAGCTGAACGACAAGTATACCTATAGAACGAAACGGACTGATGCCATGTTTTTTATACAGCTCCATCGTTTCGATACCCTGCAGTTGGCGATTACCCTTGGTGCGGCGTTTAATTTCTTCAAGCTCTGGCTGCAGTTTGCGCATAGCTTTCGTCTGGTGGAGCTGGCGTTTGACCAACGGGTACATCACAAGACGCAAAAGAATGGTAAAGAGGATAATTGTCAGGCCGAAGTCACCACCAGGGATGACCGAATAAAGCAACATCAACAGGTTGAACAGCGGCTGGACGATGAGCAGTTCAAAGATATTCACGATTTGTTTTCACACTCCACTTCGGTAAAAAGTAATTTCACTTTATAGTATCATTTTTTGACGTATTTTTATAGATACCAGCCGATGTAAAAAGTTGCCGAACAGTCTCAATTAATTCTTCGTGCGGCAATGCAAACACTTCACCTGAAAAAACAATCAAGACAATATCGCTATTCTGCTTTACCTGAGGCAACTCGTGACGAACAATCTCATAAAGCCGGCGTCTCACTCGGTTTCTTCCGACTGCGCTCTTGATTACTTTTTTGCTAATCACCACCGCTACGCGCGGCTCTTTGCGTTTAGGGTGAAGCGTGTATTTCACCGTCATGAGACGCGATCGCACCGCTTGCCCATGTGCGTACACATATCGCAAACTGCCATGGCCATGAAACCGGTTTTTAAACGCTAACATGGATTAAGTATAAAGTATTACTCATTGATACGAAAAAGTTAGACCGAACCTAACTTAGGAAGTAGGTTCTTGGCAAATTCATCCTAATAAAAGAATAAGGAGGGATAAATCCCTCCTAGATACTTACCTTCGCGCGGCCTTTTAGGCGGCGGCGCTTCAACACGGCACGACCAGCCTTGGTCGAAACACGTGCACGAAAACCATGCGTTCTTGCACGGTGACGAGTGTGTGGTTGGTGTGTCCTTTTTGGCATAACTTTACTACTCTACCTTATTTTCATATTTTTCGCAAGAGGAGGAGTTATCCACTGAAGCTCTATTGTTTTCCACATATTTACAGATATATCCTATTATTGTGGAAAAGTCATACCTCTATTACTCTCGCTGTGTAGATAAACTTTTCATGGTTGTGGAAAACTTACGGCTCACCTATAGTAGAAGTAGTCTTTGTCACACGTCAGCGTGAGACATATATAAATTCAAGTGAGGGGTAACTGTGCAACATTCTCTATGGCAAAGTGTTTTGGGTGAAATCGAACTATCGGTTCCTCATGCAACATTTGTCACTTGGTTTAAAAACACTGAACTTCTCGAATCAAATAACGACCAGGTGACGATTGCCGTGCCTAATATATTTGCCGTTCGGCAATTCCAGGTAAAATTCACCGACCAAATCAAACAGATTCTTGCCAAAAACGGTGTCGAACCAGCCAGAATTGAATACGTCGTTAAAACAAATAGTAAAAGATCAACTATTAGTCGTGAAACGACAGCAACAAACCCAAGTGTCGAACGGCTTCTTTCAAAAAAACCTGCAGCTGCGCCCACTGGCGGACTTAATCCGCGCTATACGTTCAATAACTTTATCGTTGGGTCAAGCAACGATATCGCATATGCCACATGTCAGGCCGTCACTCAAAACCCTGGGACAAAATATAATCCACTCTTTCTCTACGGTGGTGTGGGTCTTGGTAAAACTCACCTTATGCAAGCTGTTGGTAATGAAATCATTGCGGCTAATCCTGCAGCTAAAGTACTTTATATAAATACCGAGACATTCGTAAAAGAATATGTTGAGATGATCCGCTTTAAAAAGAATAGTGTGTCAGACAAATATCGTTCGGTTGACGTACTTATTGTCGACGATATGCAGTTTATCGCCGGCAAGGAAAAGGTTCAAGAGGAGTTCTTCCACACATTTAACGCACTTCATCAGGCAAATAAACAGATTATCATCAGTTCGGACAAGCCGCCAAAAAGTATTCCAACACTGACCGAACGTCTTCGCAGCCGATTTGAATGGGGTATGGTTATTGATATTCAAATGCCAGACTTTGAAACACGCTCAGCTATCATCCAGGCAAAATCAGCCCTCAGCGGTATCGAACTCGACCGTAATACGATCGAATATCTCGCGAGTAACTTCAAAACAAACATTCGCGAACTTGAAGGTGCGCTCAATCAACTACTCGCCTATGCCGAAATGCGTTCGATCACTCCCGATCTTTCAACTGCCGAAGGTCTCCTTGGCAACGTTCGCCGTTCGCGTCCGCAACATATTACATCGAAACAAATTATCGACAAGACAGCGAAATACTTCTCACTCTCTACCTCTGATATTTGCAGCGCCCAGCGCGACAAACATATTGTCACGCCACGCCAAATTGCAATGTATCTTCTGCGCAGCGAGCTCCATATGAGCTTTCCAAAGATTGCAAGTGAACTTGGTCGCAAAGACCACACGACAGCTATTCATTCCGTTGAAAAAATCGAGAAATCAATCAAGCTTGACTTTATGATTCGCGAACAAGTGGCAGAAATAAGGGAGCGGCTTTATGCTTAGTACCTGTGTAAAACATGCGGAAATAGTGGGAAGAATCCGTTCATTCGCTGTCAATGAACATCCACATACGACACATAGTCGCACCGGCAGTCTCACAAACCGCGTGTATAAATCCGCCTTCCTCCCCATTTTACACCACCTTATTTCACATGATTATCCACAGCAAAAAACAACGATATCATATCTGTTACACCGGCCGTTTTCCCCGCTTTCCCCAATACCTATAACTATCACCACAACGTAAAAAGAATCAAGAAAGGTAATAACAATGGAACTCACTGTCACACAAGAAAATCTCGCTCGGGCATTAGGTGCAACGTCGCGCGTGGCGAGTTCAAGGACGCAATTGCCGATTCTTAGTAATATATTGCTCCGTACAGACGACCATCGACTCATGGTTGCCGCCACAAATCTTGAAATTGCCACGACGCATCATATTGGTGCCAAAATTATTAGCGAAGGTGCGATTACTGTCCCTGCTCGACTTATTACTGAATTCGTATCAAGCCTCCCGAAAACAGCTGTAACTTTAAAGGTTAGCGACAATAAACTTCATATAACCGCTGATGGCTATAACTCAACGATCAACGGTATATTGGCCGATGAGTTCCCTGAACTTCCAACGATCAATGACAAAACAGCCGTCAGCTATGCGATCGATACTTCTCTTTTAAAGCAAGCTATCGGTCAGACTATTCTGACAGCGAGTAATGATGCGACGCGCCCGGTACTTACAGGTGTTTATTGGCATTCACATAACGGTTCTCTTTATCTTGCGGCAACTGATGGCTATCGTTTATCGGAAAAGAAGTTAGTTCCAACAAAGAGTGACGTCTCCGCTATTATCCCGACAAGTACCCTCCAAGAAGTACTGCGTATTTTGAATGAAGATATCAATGAGGTTGAAGTATTGTTTGACGAATCACAAGTTCGTTTTCGCCTGAGCGAGGCCGAAATTACCAGTCGGCTGATTGACGGCAACTTCCCCGACTACCGCCAGCTCATCCCAGCCTCAAGCGAAACAGTCGTGACGATTGCTCGCTCAGACTTTGCGCAAGTGACAAAAGTTGCGGGACTTTTCGCCCGCGAGTCTGGCGGCAGTGTCACTCTTACTGCCGATGCCGAAAAAGACCAGCTTTCACTACACTCTATTGCAAGTGAGCTTGGTGAAAATACCTCAGAGGCAACAGCTGAAGTCTCTGCAGACGGTCAGGTTACTTTGAATTCCCGCTATCTCACCGAAGCATTAAATGTACTTGATGGTGACTCAGTTGTATTCCGGTTTAGCGGCAAGTTATCGCCATGTGTACTGTCGTCAACGAATGGTGACGGTGTCGATTATCAGCATATTATTATGCCCCTAAAGAGTTAATTTCTTTATGACTATCCGTTCGTTATCCGTCGAGAACCTACGCTCACATCGGAAGTTTTCGCGTACACTATCGCGGACGGTGACGGTTATTACTGGCCCGAACGGCAGCGGCAAAACGACATTGATAGAGGCGATCATGGTGGCACTTGGCGGTCATTCGTTTAAGGGTACTGATAACGAACTACTTCGGCGTGATGCTCATTGGTGGCGAATTGATGTAAAAATCGATGACCAGTTGCGAACGGCAAAATACCAGCCAGATGCACCAAAGAAAAAACAATTTGTCGTCGACGACAAAACAACTCTCCGTCTGCCAGCAAATTATCGCTACCCAACTGTTTTGTTTGAGCCGGAAGATTTACGTTTACTCCACGGTTCGCCTGCCCGCCGCCGCCAATTTATTGACAGGTTCGCCGCGCAGCTTGTGCCTGACTATGGTCGGGTTATTCGTCGATACGAACGAGCGCTTTTGCAGCGCAATAAACTCCTCAAACGCCAGGCGTCAGGCGAAGAGCTTTTTGCTTGGAATATTAGCCTTGCAAAATACGGGGCGCAGATAATTGATATGCGAGTGCGGCTGATTGAACGGTTAAATGCGGGTTTGCAGCCGACCTACGATACGATTGCTCAAACGAAAGATATAGTCTCGCTTCACTATTCGCATACAGTTATCGATCATACAGAACAAAAACTACTAACAGAACTTGAGTCGCGAATTGATCGCGACCAAATGCTTGGATTTACAAGTATCGGTCCGCACCGACATGATGTACTATTTCGTTTTAACGACACGCCGGCAATAGGTTCGGCATCGCGCGGCGAGGTACGGACTATTATCTTGGCGTTAAAATTCCTCGAAGTCGATATTGTAAAAGAAGTAACAGATATGCAACCCATCGTGCTTCTCGACGATGTCCTGAGCGAGCTTGACGATAAAAGGCAGTCGCATCTCGCGACGAAATTTCACGATCATCAAATTATCATGACAAGTACGAACCCGCCCGCTATCTTGGGTGATGCAAAAGTTATTCGGCTGCGTTAACCGGCGGGGATGAGTCGGTGCCCGGTAGGCTGATAGCTTTATTTATTGTTTGTAAAACTTTTTTTGGGACGTCAGGGTATTTTATGGCTGATAGTAGCGGTTCTGGTGGTGTGCTTCGCACTGTCCAGACACCCTGCTTTTTTTGCAGCAGTACGCGGAGTGTGTCACGACTCATTGCGTCGCTGCCCTTATAGGTTAAAGTTGTACCATACCACTGCCCTTGGTCAAATAACTGCCCTTGGCTGATTGTGTAGTCGGTTGCGATCTTTGGGTATGCGGCAATGATGGCGGTATTTATCGTTGCTTGTTCGGTTTTGAGTTTCGCCTCGAGTTCGGATTTTGTTGGTACTGTGATCGTTGGAGTTGGTGACGGCTGGATAGTTTGCTTGGGTGCTGTAAGAGCACCATAGGCGACTGCACCGATACCAACAATAATAGATGCGATGATAATAAGAATGGTTTTTATCTGTTTATTCATTTTTGCTCCAGTGGATTATGGAAATCCTTGAAATCAATAACATAATCGGTTGGATCAAAACCGAGTTCGCGTATTTTTTCAACAGCATAAAAACGGTATCGTGGCGACGGTGTAGCAATTGTAATCGTAATAGAACTGTCCTCGCGCACAGTGTAGCCAATTGTAAAATACGGGTCGTTGAATGGTAATTTAGTGGTGATCGGATTTGTATCTGAGAAATATTTACCATTAACGTTTGCCTCGATGGCGCCGTACTGTTCGTTATTCGAATAGTCTTTTTGATGTTTTGATGCCCACTCTTTCGCCTCGTCACTTTTTGGACTCAGTGATATGGCGACGACATTTTGCTGTTTTTTATCTGTTACGATAACTGATTTATCGGCTGATTCAAACCCATCTTTACTCGCGCTTATTTTATAGGTTCCCGGTTTAAGCCACTGTGTGCCATTGCTATACTGTCGACCGTCGATCGTAATTGTCGCACTACTTGGTACAGTTGCAATAACAAGCGGTAATTTGCCGACGCGACCAAAGAAGGTTATGAATGCGCCAATAATAATAACGATAAATACCACTATAACTACTGTAATAATTCTTTTTTTATGTCGCTGCAATGATTCGTAGTACATTAGTTTGATCCTCCGGTGGTTGACGATAAGTTTGCTGCCGATGCAGGTGTGACCGCGGGTTTACGATACCAGCGAAAACTCGTCGAAGCAACACTTTCGCTACCCTGCATAGGTGCTCGTTCGTCGAGTGAAGCCGAAGCGATCGGCGCATGGTTTGGAAATGCTGTCGGTCCGACAAAGATGTAGGTATGTGTATCGTTGATGGCGACATCACCTGGTTGGCGGTCGGTGGCATCAGTACTACTGATTTGCTTCCAGTTTTGTTTGAGCCATGATTCTTGGATACCAGTGTAACCGGCGCCTTTTGCGATTAGTCCGCTATGGTTGTAGCTTTTATCAAAACCACTGTCGATGATGAGTGTCGTCACGAAACCACCACAGTCGATACCAGGGTACGAGATACCGCCGACATAGCGTCGCTGACCAATGGCTCTTTGCACAGCATTCGTGTAGGCGTCTGTGGCGTCAGTTGTGAGACCTTTATAGGTTGGCCACGCGTAAGCTTGAACGGTTTTTATGAGGTCGCCACCACCTATGCCCGGCAAACAACTTTCAGCGCCAGTAGTAGCATTGTTGTTTGGGTTTTCTGCGGTTTTATCCACAGTGTTATCAACAGACGGCGTGCTGGTTGAGCCTGCCAGTGCCGGCTCGTCGACGTATGCGCTGTACACTTTCTGTGCGTAACCGCCGCGGTTGCCTGCTACTTGCGTTGCCGAATCAGCAGAGCCTTCGTAGTATTTATGAAACGCAACAGTAGCATCAAGCGGTGTGGTAGTTTGTTTGAGTTGCCGCAACGCCTCGGCATGGGTTCCGGTTAACTCTGACCACAAAAACCCAACCTGGCCATCCAGACTGGTAATATCGCCATATGGTCGCAGGTAGTTTTGCAAAGGTATTTGCCGCGCGCTATAGGTCCACTGCGCAATGCCAAAGCCGGTGCCATTCACGGGTATATAGTCTTTGTCTGCATGCCCGCCACCTTGAATAATGGTTGGATCGATGTTTTGCCCCGCTTCGGCCATGAGGTTACCTACTACGCCTGATGCCTGGGCAAGTGTCAAGCCTTGGGCTGGTGCCATCAAGAACTTCAGGATCTTTACGATATTATCTTTGCCGCTCAGTGATATTTTTTCAGCCGTAGCGGTACCTTCGTCGCACCTTGGATCATAAAACATAATATCGTTTGTGGCGTAAAAATTCCGATCAAACCCATCCGCCTCAGCGACCGCCACTAGCTGTGATAAGACGATAATAAGGGTGGCGATATAGCAAGCAATACGGCGAATCATGCTTTTCCTCCGTGTATCATACGAAAGACAGTACCGAAAAAGTTCTGCAAAGAAACGATAGGGTTATAGATGCGAGCAGAAATAGCGGTACCAGTACTAGGGGTAGTGTCTTTTGTGATACCGCTTGCTTCAATACCTGCGACGATACCGTCAACGTATTTATTTTTTGCTGCTTCGGAAATACCATATACCCCGCCGCCACCATCGGTCGGCTCTATTTCGTTGTATATCCATGGTGTGTCGGGGCTGAGGAGTTGCACCCACGGGAGATTACCGCTGGCGATATCGCCACCTCGCCCGTCGAAGTTAAAGTTTCTCACATCGACAGTAGTACCTTCTTTCTCGGTTCGTGCGGTCGCCATAGCCTGTGCGTACATTTGGCTTTTGGCGGCCGTGCTTGCGTTTTGGAACTCTAGGGTTTTGCCATTAGCCGACCGATATCCGCCGACAAACTGCGCACCAACCTGACTGCCACCACTAGGGGTTGTGTGGATACTGATTACTAGCTGGCTACCTTTTGCTCGCTCGGCTCGCTCTTGGAAATTGACCCGCTCGTCTTTGGAATTGCGAAGCATCTTGACGGTGTAACCTTCTTGTTCTAGTTTGGCTTTGACTCTCATTGCCACATCCCATACATCGTCAACCTCTTTACCGTTTGGATAGTCGCTCAGTATAGCGCCTGTTGTTGCGTCTCGGTCGTTTATATCCTGCACACTGTGGCCGGGGTCAAGTGCGATAATACCTTTGTCTCCGCCAGACGGTGTGGTGTTTGTATTGCCGTCTTTCATGCCGTTATTGATTGAAAGATCCATGGTATAAGCGCGAAAATGCATATTTAGCGGTTCATATTCCGGCTTGAAGCAGTCGCTGCCGTCACCACTGTTTTCTTCTTGGTTTTCACCCCAGCCAACAGTGCGATTGGCACACTCAGCGAGGTATTTGACATAATTCCAGTCTTGGCCGTTATCGGTTGCGCTACCTATGTCGCTATTCGGGTCGATATTACCGGTGTCTGACATCCACTGTGCATTTTCGAGCGGGTCGAGATTGAGGCTGTTTGCGGGCATGTAGTGGCGTACCTCACAGAACGGTCCAGCTTTTATTCCCATCGCTTTATACATTGGGTCGGGGCATGAGTTAAAGTAGCTATTTTGCGCTGCCATAGCCTTGGCTGGCTGCATGATACTTGCGAATGTCGTCGGTATGAGGCTTGCCATTTGTAGCATTGCTGATGATGTACTCGCCCGTGATTTCAGTAAGGCTGGTGTTACCGAAAAAAGCATCGAGCCAAAGAATGAGTAGCGGTTCGAAAGGTCAAAAGGTGTTATTCGAGCCATGTATCGTTGATCCTGAATGTAGGTATTCAGAACTTGTTTATTGCCGTTGATATACTCTATTCCTTCCTCGCCAGTCACGGGTAGCATGCCGCGCCCTTCGCCTATATCGCCAGTCACACCAGCCGTACCGACATAGGTGGCGTCGACAGAATCAATTCCAAATAAGTCTGTGAATGCATTTCCGGCAGCCATATCACCGGCTGCCGCTTCAAGTGATGGTTGCGCCAAGCTAAAACCTACCGAAGCGGCCATGCCAGCTATTTGCCACGTACCAAATGTCATGACACCAGCGACGATACCCAGGCCGAGCGCACCCACGCGTACGAGCGGGCTTTGAATGTAGCCGCATTTCTTGCTGACCTGCTTCGGGTCGGGATTGCCACCGTTGACCACTCTCGCAACATTGGTCGTGATACTGTCGATCACTGCCACCGACCCGCCAGTCAGGGTGAATTTCGCCGCGCGTGAACTCAGGGTCGGTACATCGCCATACGCGGCCATCCTGTAGCTTGGCGCATCAAGACCAGTGGCACCGGCTTCAGGGTCGCTTGCGAGCGGAATCGATCCGTCGCTTGCGGTACTTAGTTTTGAATCGTCGACAACCTTTTTGTCTGGCTGTGCTTTCATGATGTTATTGCCAGCAAAGTTCACTTCATCTTCGGTGGCGTCGCCGGCTTTTATTTTATCGGCCATCGTTAGTACAAGGGCTAGTGCGAACCGTATTGCCTGCTGTTTTTTGACCAGCTTCGCCATAGCTGAGACATGGCGCATGAAGTTATAGGTCGTGCAAACATTTTCGCCGACCATATCAGCCGTGAATGCTCGCGAAAGGTTATTATTGATAATACTGTTCTGTCCGCCTGCTTTGGTGATTTGACTGATCCTGTCGCCGCTTTTTACCGCTTCGTCGTATTGAGCCTGCGTATAGGTGCGGCCGTTTTCGTCGGTGTAAGTGGTATTACCATTTTTATCGGTATTTTTGACGATATTTTTCGTATCGATAGTCTCGCCTGTTGTGGCTACCTGGTTAAGCTTTTTCTGCCGCTCTTCGTCATTTTCACCGGTGAGTGCCACGTTTTTTGTCGCCTTTTCCCTATCGCGGATCACTTCGCGGGCTTTCGGGTCACTTACGCTTTCAAATGGAACGCTATAGATACTGCCCCAAGCGCTACGAAACGCTTGATTTTCGTTCAAAAGGCCACTAAATTGTTTGGCGTCGGTTATCTCGACTGGTGGTTTGCCATCATCGGTAAAGGTTATCTTGCCGATTTTCCCTTTGCCGTCACTCACGTCGGCAAGTTCGATTTTGAACCGCTTATCGCGCGCCTCAAACGCTCGCGCCTGGTTTTCGGACATCTTGGCAAAATCACATTTGATCTTAATAACTCCACATGACCCAGTGGTGGTCGATTTGAACTTGGCACGCATAATGCTCGCCGACCGCGAGTCAACAGCTTTTAGCTGATCATTGAGCGACTGGGTAAATACCTCTTTCAACTGGATAATAGCGGCCGACGGTGCCAGTAACGTTGAGAGAAATCCGCCACCGCCAAAAAGTAGCACGATAACAGTTAGGAGTGAGCTTTTGCCTCGTAATTTCTTACTGGTCAAAAGCTGTCGGAGTTTGGCCGGCTTGTCATTATACACCACGGGTGGATCGATCTTTTTGACGAAATTACCGTGGTTTTCACTGTCGCGCAGGACGGCACTGTCGACCTCGCTCCGACCTCGCTCCGAATCGGCTTCAGATCCTCTTAGCTTTGTCCCATTATATATACTCGACCCCTGTCCACTGGCGTTTGCTTCGCGCTCTCGAATATCGTCGGTATCCGACGAAAAATGCCCATATTTTTCATCCTGATTTTTAGTGAGTAAATCAGCTCGCATACAGAGGTCTCAATTCATATGAATTATATAACAAAATTGAGAAAAAGTACAGAGTATTGTAATAAAATATAAAAAGTGCTTACATGGTGAATACGACGGGTGTTTTATCTGGGTCGATACCGATTGTCGTGAGGTATTTTAGCGTGTTGATTTTCTTTTGGCTAAACGAGGCGTTGATCTCGCTTTGTGACCGCCCTTTTACATCAACATCAAGGCTGATGTATATCGTGTCGCCGACAAGGTCCGACGACGTAAATTCAGTATCGGAAGTCGGCGCAAACGGTACTTTGTCGATCAGCCTATCCCCGGGCGTCGTATCGAAGTCTTCGTTGAGAAGATACGCATAGGTTGTTGTTTTACTATAGCTAGGGTTTAACCCTATGATATATATACGACCGTCAACGGCGTACAGTGACTTAGGTTGGATGTTAGGCGAGTAAAATATCTGGCGTGCGGTGGTGAGTAAGGCGCTAGTAGTGGCAAATACGCCATTATATTGCACATAATATAGAGTATCGTCTTTGGTTGTAACGGCGTTAACATTTTGCGAGATAGTCTGAGTATCGTATTTCCCATCTATTTTCGCAAAGTGATATAGCTGTGAGTAGTATTTTGCATAGATCTCCCCGTTTGTGGTGACGTATATGTCGTCCAAAGCAAAGAGATTATGGGCCATTTTGGTAGTGGTTTCGGCCCCGGTTGCAAATGAATATGACATAATTTGCGACTGTGTTACTTTACTGAAGTCGTGTTCTGCAGATACATCTCCATATGCTGTCGGGCCACGATAGCAATACAAAGTCTCTTTGCTTAGGCTGCAGAGTGTTTGATTGTAGTCTGGGTTGTAGTCTGTCGGTTTTGCGACACGTTTGTAGTCAACTTTGTTTCCTGCTCCTGGTGTACCGATATAAATATCACCGCTCTCTGCGACAACGACGAAACGATTATCGGAAGTGTCGCTGGTGTTAGTGAATATAGTTGAACTTGTCAGACTGTCGTCTGGTATTTCAGAAGGGGTGTTATATATAGTCCGCTCCCCTTTACTATTCACTGCCGTGATGTTTTTTGTAGAGGCAATATCTTGAGCGGCGCTCGGATAAAATACTATACCTATGACACCGGCTGCATAGGGCCGTACGGGTCCCGATAAATCATTAATACTTGCGATTTTCTGATTTATCCATGAACCATCCTGGGACAATTGATATTTTACAAGTGTTATCGGCTTATTGCAGTTATAGTAACCAAGCTTATCAAATGTCGGCATGTAGGTAGCGCAGGTCACCCCTAGACTACTATTGTAAGCAACCTTGGTGGCGTTTCTATCTCTTTCGAGTGTGACTTGTTTTTCTGTATAACCGTACCAGGGTATGGTCAGTGCAGTCTCTGTTCGTGCGTAGTTGCCGCTTGTGGCTATAATACTTGTCGTACCCCTTGAGACGACATGAAGGCCTGTGCCGCCTAGTTTGTTCATTTTCCCCTGAGAGATGGCATAGACTTCAAGATTCTTCTGTTCGAACGACCCCGTTACAGTGATATTCACAAGAGCGTTTTTGGTAACAAAATTACCTATTGCTGCAATGACGATGATGAAAACTACAAGGAAAAGTAATTTACGCCTATGTGTGTATGCCCAGTTGATGATTTTGTTTGATATCTCTGCGTTGTCCATATTATTTACCCGTTTAAGCTTAAGTGAATATGGTCGTTATGATCGTTGTTGCAATAAACAGTGACACCTTTAGAGGTAGCTTTCATTTGTTCACAGTAACTACCGTTCCATATTACATATTTAACATCAAGCTCGTCGCCATTATTGATGATATAGTCAAACATCTTTTTACATTCCTCAGGGTTGCTGCTAGCACATTCAACACCATTTGCCTGCTTGATATCGGTTGCCAAGCCAGCTGGATGGTCAAACTGGTCGCAGCCATGTTTTTCATTGATATTCCATAATCTCATAGTATCAACGCCGGAATTCTGGGCAATCGCCGATATTGCCCGGACCGTTTGGGGTCGTGCACCTCCGGTGCACCGTTCTATAGGTTGTTCAGAACATTTCGCGACATCATCGTTTATTTCCGGTATTTCTAAAGTTACTTTTCCGCTGGATACTAACGATTGAAATGATGATTGCACATCTTGGCAGTTTGCAGACGGTATGCCCCCAGGTGTGTTATTATTTGGACAGCTTGCAGAAGATCCGGATCCTGTGGGGCTGCTACCTAATACGTCCGGGTCTTTCCCGGTAAAATCTTTATAAAGCTTGTCAGCCCTCGTGTCGCGACCGAGGTTTTCACCTAGACCCACATTCGATCGTTCGTATTCTCTTTCGAAGAAAACCGCTGCCTGGCCTGGGTCTTTGATTTGATTCATTGCATCGACCATGCTCATTCCTGGTGTAATTCCATAGTCGAAAGATTTTTTCACCTTTGATTCATAAGGATCGTTCGACAATTGATCCCACAGAAACTCAAGCTGCGTCCCGAGACATGTCGGGTCGCCACCGTTTTGGGCGGCAAAGTTATCGATTTTACTTCTTGGGCACCACTGCACGAAACCGAGACACCCAATATTGTTAAGAGCGTCTGGCATAAACGAAGACTCTTGCTCGGCGTTACCCATGATACCTGCCGCTGCCTCGTCAGTGAGTCCTTTGTTTTTCAGAAAGCTCCATATCTGCTGCTTGTTTGCCTCAGAGTTTCGCACGCCCGACCCATACCCTTGCTCTCCGCAGCCACCCCCGCCTCCGCTACCGCTTGGTGTGGTACCAGTTGAAGTTGAACTTGCAGGGGTCGCCAAACTACAACTATCATCATAGTAGAGAATATCATTTTGTTGCCGAAATAGATCGTCGCCCTTTGCGGGCACATCAGCGGCATGGGCTATGGACCCAAATGTAAAGCACTGTGAAAAATACAGAAATGCTGCAATAAAGAGAATGTATCGTTTTACGGTCTTGCTCATCGTACCCCCACATGAACATGGTGGCATGTGTCGTTAACCATCGTACCGGCTCGCACATTCGGTATCATGCCGGCTCCAAAGCACTGCTGTTGGCCGATTTCGAGCGACATGCCAGACTGCGCTGCTGTTCGATCAAGGTATTCGTCAAACTCTTTTATTATGGCGGCGTCTTGAGTAGAATACGGTGCAGTGCCGCTATCTTGAATCTTCATTTGCTGCTCTTGGTCAAGGCGGCGTACACCGTTAATATCAAATGCCTGTCCTTGTGGGTGGTACCCATGGTCGCAGTTATGTCCAGCTGCTTGTGCGCCGATGGTGATCTTGTATTTTTGAGACGCAGATACCATAAGCCCAAGTAACTTATCAGACATTTGAGTGGTGCCACATGCTGTCTGTTGTGTACAATCTTTCGCTGTCTGCTCCATATATTGCCTAGCGTTACCTTGGAAGGCTATATTAGGGCTGTCGAGCAGCTGCTGAGCGAGTGATGTACATTCGCCTGTAGCGATAGAGTCGCTTGTGGTAACCGACGAGGCTGCTACGGCACCCCAGCAATTATCTGTGCCGTCCATGGTAGCAATTTGCAAGCAATAATTAGTATATTGGCGGAACATCTGCATCATTTTTGACTTGATTGGGTCGGTACATTGTTTTCCAGTGTACCAATCTTGGTCTCGGTTGGAGTCTTTCTCGATTTCTTTAGTAGTTGTGCCCCAGTATGCTTCTGATCCTGTTTCACCAGTACCAGCCCAGGTTTGTTCGCCAGCCTTAGTGGTACGTGCATCGGTACAGTATTCTAGATAGAGTGCATACTGAGTGCCAGCTATAGGCTTGCCGTTGTCGTCAACTGATCGGCTTGCTGATTTGGGTGTGCTACCTATGTTTTTGATTTTCGTAAAATCAAGTATTGCATCCGTTCCGTAGCTTGCATCTCCGCCGAACGAATCATCTGCCGTTCCACCATTTTTTTCGCCTTCTGGCTGATCGTTGGTCATATAGTCGATAACGTCATCGATTGAACCCTTGCCGTTTATAACGGAGTCTGCTGCCTGAAGGTCGCTCGTCGGCATTATAGTGGAGACGCTACAGAATTTATCGCCCGCATCGATGCCGATATCTTTTAAGTCCTCATCTTGGCAGTTATAACGCTCTGTAGGTGTGAGGGCTGGTTGGCTATAGAGTGCGTTGGCTGTAGTATATCCTGATAATGCTGAGAATACAGTTGATGTAATGTTAGCGAGAGTGCTAAATAACGGCGCTCGTGAACTAGTGGTGACATTAAGCATGTTAACGATAGAGCCAAGGAAAGAATATTGATCGTATATGTTAAATGGATCATCGCGAGAATTATATTGTTCCGCAGCTATATACTGACTATTTGAGTCATTTGTATAACTTATGTAGCTTTGTATTTCCCCTGTACTTGTTGCGGGCCGTAGGCCTGATGCGGTTGATGCGGATCCAAGCATTAGCCCAGTGCCGGCTGCGATTGCGTTACCTGCATCCACACCATTAAGGTCCGACCCGAGGCTTAGAATCGACGACTCTTTAATAGCGTGCTCTATAATCGTCTGGCCTAGTTCTCGAATAGCGAGATCAAGGGCAACACCAGCCGCAGCCCACCCAAGCATTGCGGCACAACCCGCAGGACCGGTCGCTGCATTGCCGAATATCGAAGATGCACAGTTTATTCCAGAGGCGACAATTCCGATGACGGCAGCCGTACCACTATTAAGCACCTTGCATACATAGCGGATACCAGCTTTACCAGTTGTTTTGTCAACTTTGTTGTCGAGTGTTTGAATCCTATCGAGAACATTCTCTACTGACGCTACAACACTAGCGGAGTCGCCGCCAAGCAGCCACTTTTTCGCAAAATCTTTCAGTGCACTTCGGTCACCATAGGCAGCTATCTTGTAGCCTTGCGAATCGGTCGCAGTTAGGCCGTACTTCGGACTTGTCTTGTCGGTCTCATACGATGTTAGTCGGCTTGAGAGATTATCGACGACTTCTGGGCTTATCTTACCCTGGTCTTTTATTTGGTCGGCTGCTTGTAACCATGGTAGGGCGAACGCAACAAGTTCATATAGACGTGCCATTTTTATAGCAGCAATACCGTATCGTGCAGTATTGTATGCCGTACAGGCACCGGAAAAAGCGCTACTTGCAATATTTCCCATCGAGCTAATCTTTCCTTTAACACCACCCGCTTTCTTTTCTAGCTCAGTTTCTTTGCCCGTCTTCTCACCATTTGCGCGTGCGTTGAGCTCTTCCTTGGTTGAGCCGCCAGTTTTCTTGTTGAAGTCATCGTCTATTTCAGCCTTCGTTTTACCAGAGAGAGTTCTGCCTTTTACAAATCCAAAGCTTTTTTTGAGAATATTTGTAAATCGAGTATTTCTAAAAAAGTCAGATCTGGGGTTGAATGCTTTTAAAGACGCAGCTCGCATGCTCACTTTTGCCTTAGTATGTTCAAAAAACGAAGAGCCTGAGTTTACCGATGTTCCATCTGGAAAGGTAATTTTCTCCGCGATGATTCTGTCGCTAGGTTTTACTTTTTTGCTTTCTTCGCCCCCGTCTGAACTATATTTGTCGCCTGTAGGCTTACCGTTAGCGCTGACCACCCTACCCTCTATCTTGAAGCCGGCTCGTTCATAACGTTTCCGCTCACTGTCGCTCATGGTTGCCATGCGACACTTGATTGCAATCTTGCCGCAACCTTCTATATTCTTGTAGCCTATTTTGTGAGCTATTATCGCGCGAGAGAATATCTGATTTGTCCTCGTGCCATCGGCGCGGTCGTTATGGAAAATTTCTTTGATATTGACGAGCAGTGTACTGCCCATGATACCTGTACCACCACCAATACCGACCAGACCAAGCATGATAAGACCGACGATGCCACCGGTTGGCCCCATGTTTTTGCCCATGCCGCCAAACTTTGCAGCTAGCCGCCCAAACCGACTGACTGATTCCCCGCCGCTTTTATATACCGAGGGTGCACTACCCGACTCTTCTTTGTCCTTTAGGTTGTCTCTATTACTTTCAGGCTCGTCGACATTATAGTTGGACTGCACTTTGTCGCCATGCGCGTCTGTGTACAGACTACGATTATTTTCGTGGTCTTTGATATCGTCACCTTTTTGTTCGACATCGCGTAGCTGACGGGTGATATCGTCAAACGATTGTTGGCCCGGATTGAGACTGTCGGACTCGTTTTCAGCTTGTGGTCTTTCGTCCAGTTTGTTTGCCATGCGCTAGGTCCTAGATTGCCATACCTTCTGGTTCGTCGGCTGTTTGTTGTTCGCGTTGGCGAGCGAGTTCTTCCATACGTTTTTGTTCTTCTTGCTGTATCTGCTGCACTGGGTTGGTGGTGACGAGTTGGTGCTCGGTACGGCTTGCAACCACTTGTATGTGCACATGGTTGGCGCCAGCAAAGAAGAGTCCTTGCCCTACTGGGAAGTTCGCCAGGCGTTTGCGCTCTTCGTCGGTCAGCTTGAACACGTCTGCCAGCACGTCGACGGCGCTTGGCGACTGTTTGAGCAGTAGCTGCATTGAGCTGTTGGCTACGATTGCGCGACCCATCTTGCTCGCCATGAAGTCTTCGACGTCCTGGCTGATCGTTGTGACACCCAGGTAGTATTTTCGAGCGCGTTTGGCGAGGCTAAAGAGGAAGTTGGCCGAGTCTTCGTATTTCATCAGCTGCCAGGCCTCGTCCACGATCAGCATGCGTTTTTTCAGGTGGCTGCGCGTCACATTCCATATGTGGCTCAGGACGATATACATAGCTACTGGGCGTAGCTCGTCTTCCAGGTCGCGGATATTAAATACGACCATCTGGTTGTTGATATCAATATTAGACTGCTGACTGAAAATACCGGCAAACGTACCACTGGTATATTTGCGCAGACGCTGTGCGAGTGCGGGGCCGTTGCCTTCCATGTGCACGAGCGTGTCGTAGAGGTCGACCATCGTCGGGGCTTGGGTGGTATGGGTCAGCGGGTCGCTGGTGATACCGGCGCGGGCGTAGGTGTCGATTAGCGCTTGGTCGAGGTCGGCCTCT
>Ga0153956_1001737_pt1 | contig 18103 bp, 17 predicted proteins | sample TSFL040MetaG_FD_104704 | JGI IMG/M metagenome (GOLD analysis project Ga0153956, IMG submission 104704) | Attine ant fungus gardens microbial communities from Florida, USA - TSFL040 MetaG | ecosystem: Host-associated > Fungi > Mycelium > Unclassified | place: USA: Florida, Wekiwa Springs...
GTCCGCGTTCGTGGGCGTCGGCGAGCGCTCGCGCGAGGGCAACGACCTCTGGCTCGAGATGAAAGAAAGCGGCGTCATCGACAAAACGATGCTGGTCTTCGGCCAGATGAACGAGCCGCCCGGAGCGCGCCTGCGCGTCGCCCTGTCCGGCCTGACGATGGCCGAGTACTACCGCGAGCAGGGCGGCCAGGACGTGCTGCTCTTCATCGACAACATCTTCCGCTTCGTCCAGGCGGGCTCCGAGGTCTCGGCGCTGCTCGGGCGCATGCCTTCGGCGGTCGGCTACCAGCCGACGCTGGAGACCGAGATGGGCGGCCTGCAGGAGCGGATCACCTCGACCGACCGCGGCTCGGTGACCTCGATCCAGGCCGTCTACGTCCCTGCCGACGACTACACCGACCCGGCCCCGGCCTCGGTGTTCGCCCACCTCAACGCGACCACCGCGCTCTCCCGGGCGATCTCCGAGAAAGGCATCTACCCGGCGGTGGACCCGCTCGACTCGACCTCGACGATCCTCAAGCCCGACGTCGTCGGCGAGGAGCACTACCGCACCGCGACCGAGGTCCAGGAGGTCCTGCAGCGCTACAAAGAGCTCCAGGACATCATCGCGATCCTCGGCATCGACGAGCTCTCCGACGAGGATCGGCAGACGGTGTCCCGCGCCCGCAAGATCGAGCGCTTCCTCTCGCAGCCGTTCTTCGTCGCCGAACAGTTCACCGGCCGCTCCGGCGAGTACGTGCCGGTCTCGGAGACCGTGCGCGGCTTCCGCGAGATCCTCGACGGCACCCACGACGACCTGCCCGAGGGCGCCTTCTACATGCAGGGCGGCATCGACCAGGTCACCGAGAACGCCGCGGCGAAAGCCTGAGGACGAAGTTGGCCGCCGAGCACATGCTGGACGTCGAAGTCCTCACCCCGGAGGGGGAGGTCTTCAACGGCGAAGTCCGTCAGCTTTCGACCCGCACCGAAGTGGGCGAAATCGGCATCCTCGCCAACCACGCCCCGGTGCTCGGTGCCCTGCTGCCGACCACCCTGCGCCTGCACGTCTCCGACTCGGAGACCAAGCGCTACGCGCAGTCGCACGGCTGGCTGCAGGTCTTCGACAACACCGCCCGGGTGCTGGTCGAGGAAGCCGTCGCGCCCGAGGACCTCGACGCCGGCGCCCTCAAAGAGGAGCTCTCCGACGCCGAACGCCGCCTCTCCGAGTCCGAGTCCGGCTCCGCCGAGTGGTCGCGAGCGGTCAAAGACAAGCAGCGCGCCGAGACTTTTCTGTCGATCGCGCAGGGATGAGGCGAGGGCGGGGCTCTCGGGCTCGCCTCGCTGGAATAACCGCCCGCGCCCTTCGGGCGCAGGTCGGGGGTGTTGCCGCGGCCCTACGGGCCGCGGCAACACCCCCCAGGTCGATGGGCCGAAAACCTGCCTATATGTCCTGTTTTCGGCCCATCGACGGGGTGGTGCTGCGACTTTGGGGCTGCTTCCGCGCAGAAAGTGACGGAACATGCACGGCGCCGCTTGGAAGTGCGGCCGGTGCTACGCCAGGCGAGTTCGCCGCAGCGCGATCTTCGTGAGCTGCACCCGAAGGGTGCGCGAAGCAATTCTGGAACGAGAATGACCGAATCCCCTCCCTCAGAGCTCCTCTCATTGGCGAAGCGACTGATCGCCTATGAGACCTGCGACGAGCGCAGCATCCACGAGTGCGCGGGGTTTGTGGAAGCGTGGCTCGAGGCTCGCGATATCGAGGCGACGCGGGAAGAGGTCCGTGGGCTGCCGGTGGTGAAGGCGGAAGTGGGGCCGGCGACGGCGCCGACGATCGTCTTGGAGGGGCATATCGACGTGGTGCCCGCGCACGCGGAGCAGTTCGAGCCGCGGCTCGAGGGGGATCGGCTCTACGGGCGCGGTTCTTACGACATGAAGGGCGCGATCGCGGCGATGATGGTCGTCACCGCGGCCCTGCGCGACCAGGAGCGGGTGCGGGTACGGCTGGGGATCGTCGGCGACGAGGAGTCCGAGGAGGGGGAGGACCGCGGCTGCGACCGGCTGGTCGACAGCGGCTTCGTCGGGGACTTCGCGATCACCGGCGAGCCGACCGACCTCCACATCGGCGTCGAGGCGAAGGGCGTGCTGGCGCTGCGGCTGGACGTGGGGGGAACGGCGGCGCACGGCGCCACGCCGTGGCTGGGCGACAACGCCGTCCTCAACGCGATCGACGTTTTCCGGAGTATCGAGTCGCTACCGTTTGCGAGACAGAGTTCGGAGTTGTTCGACCGTCCGTCGATAAACCTGGGGCGGATCTGGGGCGGCGACGCTCTGAACAAGGTGCCTGACCGATGCGTGATCGACGTGGACATCCGCTACCTGCCTGGCCAGGACCCCGCCGCCTTGCTGGAGGAGATCAGGGCGATGCCCGGTGTCGTCGCGACGCCGCTCCTGGTGCGCCCGCCGGCGACGGTCGACCGCGAATCGCCGTTTCTGCTCGGTCTCCGCGAGGCGGCGGCGACCCATGCCAACGGCGAGACGATGAGCGTCGGGCGCGACGGGGCCTCGGACGCGGTCTCCTTCCTGCGGGTGGGGGTGCCGGCGGTCGAGTTCGGCCCGGTCGGCGCCGGCCATCACGGCCCGGCGGAGTGGGTCTCGGTCGCCTCGCTGGAGGGCTACCGGCAGGCGCTCGAGTCGTTCCTGCGCGCGATCCCGGAGCGGCTCGATGAGTAGCACCCCACCGCCCGGCTACGGCGGGTACTCGACCCGCAAGCCGCCCCCCGAGGGCGACGGCACGCCGGCGCCGAAGAAGAAGCGCTACTGGTGGCGCTTCAGCCTCGCCGGCCTGATCATCGTCGCCGTCGCGGCCGCCGCCACCGCGTCCAGCGTCCTGCTCTACATCGACTCGATCGCCCACGCGCTCGGTCACAACCAGAAACTGCACAACGAACTCGCCAAGGTCCTGCCGGAAGTCCACGGCGGCGAACCGCAGACGATCCTGATCCTCGGCTCCGACAAACGCCCCGAATTCGGCGAAGAATTCGGCCGCTCCGACACCACGATCCTGGTGCGCCTCGACAACGAAAAGAGCCTGATCTCGGTGATGTCGATCCCGCGCGACCTGCAGACGGAAATCCCCGGGGTCGGCACGGCGAAGTTCAACGCCGCCTATGAACAGGGCGGGCCGACCCTGACCGTGCAGGTGGTGGAAGAACTCACCGGGCTCGAGGTCAACCACGTCATCAACGTCGACTTCCTCGGCTTCGTCCGCGCGGTCGACGCGATCGGCTGCGTCTACACCGATGTCGACCGGCGCTATTACCACTCCAACGTCGGGGTGCCGCCGGAAGAAGAATATGCCGAAATCAACATCAAGGCGGGCTACCAGAAACTCTGTGGCAGGAAAGCGCTGCAGTACGTGCGCTACCGCCATACCGACACCGACATCGTCCGCTCGGCCCGCCAGCAGAACTTCCTCAGCCAGGCCCGCCACCAGGTCTCGCCGACCGACCTGATCACCGACAACCACAACCTGATCGACATCCTCACCGAATACACGACCTCCGACATCACCGGCGGCACCGAACTGATCACCCTGCTCGACCTGCTCTACGAACTTCGCGGCGCCGAAGTCCAGCAGGTCCACTTCCCGGCCGAACTCGGCCCCAGCTTCGTCTACTCCAACTCGACCGAAATCCATCACGCGGTGAAGGAATTCATGGGCGAAGCGGGCTACGAGTCGCAGAAGGCAGCGGAAGAAAAGTCGGAAAAGAGCAAGGGCAAGAAGAAGTCGGGCAAGCAGCAGAAGAAGGCCAAGGGCAAGAAGAAGCACGAAAAGAAGAAGCACAAGAAGCACGCCCCGCCCGGCGGCGACCAGCTCGTGCCCGCCACCGAAGCGGGCGAAGCGCAGGCGCAGATCGTCGCCCGCCACGTCGGCGGCGGCTTCCCGGTCTTCTACCCGACCCGGCTGCCGTACGGCGCCGTCTACCAGGAATCCAACCCCTACGAAAAGGTCGTCAACCCGCGCGTCTACCACCTGCGGGACAAGAACAAGGTCCGTCACGGCGCCTACCGGATGGTCGCCGTCTACCGTCCCGAATACGAACCGGTCTACTTCGGCGTGCAGGGGATCCAGGGCTGGGAAGACCCGCCGATCCTCGACAGTCCGACCGAAGAACGGACCGTCAACGGACGTGAATACCTGATCTACACCGATAGCGGCAAGATCAAGCTGGTCGCCTGGCACCGCGGCGAAAGCACCTACTGGATCTCCAACAGCCTGCAGCAGTCGTTGACCAACGAGCAGATGATGGGGATCGCCGAGTCCAGCCACGTGATCATGCCGCCGAAAAAGAAAACCGCGAAGAAGGGGCGTCAGAGCGAATGAGTGAGAGAGGCGAAGCTGTCGGGGTGATCGGGGTCGGCTGGGTCGGTCTGGTGACCGCCGCCTGCTTCGCCGAGCTCGGGCACACGGTGATCGCCCGCGACATCCTCCCCGAGAAGGTCGAGGCGCTCTCACGCGGCGAGGTCACGATCCACGAGCCGGGGCTGACCGAGATGATCCGCCGCAACGCCGAGCGGATCACCTTCACCACCTCGATCGAGGAGCTGCTCGACGGCGCCCGCCTGCTCTTCACCTGCGTCGACACCCCGCCGACCTACTCCGGCGACGCCGACCTCTCGCGGGTGCGCTCGGTGGTCGCCGACCTGCCCGCGGGCTCCGATCACGTGCTGGTGATGAAGAGCACCGTGCCCGCCGGGACCGGTGAGTCGATCCGCCGCGACATGCCCGGCCTCGCCTACGTCTCCTGCCCCGAGTTCCTCAAGGAGGGGACCGCGGTCGAGGACTTCATGCACCCCGACCGGGTGGTGATCGGCGCCGACGCCGGCGACGAGGAGGCGGCCGACGCGGTGGCGGCCCTCTACGCGCCGCTCGGCGAGGAGGGGGAGATCCTGCGCACCGACGTCGCCAGCGCCGAGATGATCAAGCTCGCCTCCAATGCCTTCCTGGCCACCAAGATCTCCTTCATCAACGAGATCGCCAACGTCTGCGAGGAGGTCGGCGCCGACGTCGGCGAGGTCGCCCGCGGCATGGGCACCGACCAGCGGATCGGCTCCTCCTTCCTGCGCGCCGGGATCGGCTACGGCGGCTCCTGCTTCCCCAAGGACGTCTCGGCGCTGAAGATGCTCGCCGGCAACACCGGCTATCACTTCCAGCTGCTGACCTCGGTGATCGAGGTGAACGAGCTGCAGAAGCGGCGCGTGGTCGGCAAGCTGGAGAAGCACCTCGGCTCGTTGATCGGCAAGCGGATCGCGCTGCTCGGGCTGGCCTTCAAGCCGGACACCGACGACATGCGCGAGGCCTCGAGCCTGGTCCTCTCGGCACGCCTCCAGGGCGAGGGCGCCGAGGTGGTCGCCTACGACCCGGTCGCGGTCGAGCGGGCGAGCCAGATGCTGACCTCGGTCGAGATGGCCGACTCGGCGATCGCGGCGCTGGAGGGCGCCGACGCCGCCGTCCTGGTCACCGAGTGGAGCGAGTTCCGCGATCTCGACTGGGCCGCCGCCGCCGCCGCGATGGCGCGGCCGCTGGTCGTCGACGGTCGCAACTTCCTCGACCCCGAGGCGCTCGCCGCGGCGGGCTTCGAGTACGAGGGCATCGGCAGGCAGCCCCGACACACCTCCAGCACGGTCTCCTAGGAGAAAGCCGATCCAGGCAATCGTCCTAGTGGGCGGTGAGGGCACGCGTCTGCGGCCGCTCACCGACAGCGTCCCGAAGCCCGCGATCACGCTGGTCGATCGCCCCTTCTTCGCCTACATGATCGAGTGGCTCGGCTCGCACGGCGTGACCGAGCTGGTCCTTGCCTCCGGCTTCCTCCCCGATCGGCTGCACGAGCTGCTCGGCGAGGGCGAGCGCGAGGGCGTCAAACTGACCTATGTGACCGAGCCGGAGCGGCGCGGCACCGCCGGCGCGATCCGCTTCGCCGCCGAAGCGCTCGGCGACCGCCTCGGCGACCGCTTCCTCGCCCTGAACGGCGACCTGCTCACCGACCTCGACCTGACCGCGCTGCTGCGCGCGCACGAGGAGCGAGGGGCGCGGGCGACGATCGGCCTCTACGAGGTCGAGGACGCGGCGGCCTTCGGGCTGGTCGCCCGCGACGCGGAGGGCGCCGTCCTCGCCTTCACCGAGAAGACCGGGGTCGCGGAGCCCGGCGAGGTCAACGCGGGCGCCTACGTGCTGGAGCGCTCGGTGCTCGACCTGATCCCGCCGGGACGGGCCGTCTCGATCGAGACCGAGGTCTTCCCGCGGCTGGTCGGCGAGGGCCTTTGCGCACAGCTGCTGGACGGGTACTGGATGGACATCGGCACCCAGGAGCGCTACTTGCAGGCGACCTGGGACATCCTCGAGGGGAGGGTGGCGACGGCGGTCCGCCCGACCGCGCCCGGCCTCTTCCTCGGCGCGGGCAGCGCCGTCGCGGGCTCGGCCCGGGTCGGCCCGCGGGCGGTGGTCTCGAGGGGGTGTGAGATCGGCGCCGACGCCGTGGTCGTCGACTCCGTCCTGCTCGACGGCTGCACGGTCGGTGCGGGGGCACGGGTGAGCGGCTCGATCCTCGCCGCGGGCGCGGTGGTCGAGCCCGGCGCCCGGCTTGTCGACACGATGGTCGCCGAGAATGAGAGAGTTGCGGACTAGTGTCAGCGATGATCGACGACGTCCTCGGCATCCCCGACCAGCTCCGCGACGCGCTCTGGCGAATCGAATCGGCGCGGCTCGAGCCCGCGCCGTCGGCGGGCCTCTTCGTCTGCGGGATGGGCGGCTCGGCGATCGGCGGCGACCTTGCCGCGGCGGCGATCGGCGACCGGCTGACGAAGCCGATGATCACCGTGCGCGGCTACGCGCTGCCGAGCTGGGCGACGCCGGAGTGGACCGTGCTCTGCTCCAGCTACTCGGGCGGGACCGAGGAGACGCTCGCCTGCCTGGAGGCGGCCGAGGCGCTCGGCGCGACGCGGCTCGTCGCCGGCACCGGCGGCCCGCTGGTCGACCGGGCGCGCGAGACCGCGGTGCCGGTGGTCGGCCTGCCGGGGATCTTCCAGCCGCGCGCCGCCGTCGCCTACATGGTCGTCGTCGCCGCCGAGGTCGCCTGGCTGGCCGGGATCGCGCCGCACCTCCACACCGAGGTCGATGCCGCCGCGGCGTTCCTCGCCGACCGGGCCGACACGCTCCAGCGGCAGGCGGGCGAGATCGCCGCGCTGATCGGCGACGCCGTGCCGGTCATCTACGGCGCCGACCTGACCGCGCCGGTGGCGCGGCGCTGGAAGACGCAGGTCAACGAGAACGTCAAGTTCCCCGCCTGGTGGGGCGAGCTGCCAGAGGCCGATCACAACGAGCTGAGCGGCTGGTCGGATGCGGTCGGCGACCGGCGCGCGGCGATCTTCCTCGAGGACCGCGATCAGCATCCGCGGATCGCGCGCCGCTTCGAGCTCACCGCCAAGGCGGTCGGACCGCACGCGGCCGCCGTGGTGCGGGTGGAGACGGCGGGAGAGACGCGGCTGGAGCGAATGCTGTGGGCGGTGATGGTGGGCGACCTGGTCACGCTGGAGCTGGCTCGTCGGCGCGGCGTCGACCCGCTGCCGGTGGAGGCGATCGAACGGTTGAAGGAGGAGATGGGATGAGAGCGATGGTCCTGGCCGCCGGGCTCGGCACCCGGCTGCGGCCGATCACCTTCGACCGGCCGAAGCCGATGGTCCCGGTGCTGAACCGGCCGGTGATGGAGCACATCCTGCGCCTCCTCGCCCGCCACGGCTTCACCGAGACGATCGCCAACCTGCACTGGTTCCCGGACCAGATCACCGAGTACTTCGACGACGGGTCGGCCTTCGGGGTATCGCTGAGCTACAGCCGCGAGGAGGCGCTGCTCGGCACCTCGGGCGGGGTCCGCAACGTCGCCGACCTCCTCGGCGACGACTTCCTGATCATCTCCGGCGACGCGCTCACCGACATCGACCTGACCGCGATGCGCCAGTACCACGAGAGCCACGACGGAATCGCCACGCTGGCGACCAAGCGGGTCGACGACACGAGTCAGTTCGGCGTCGCGATCGCCGACTCGGCGGGACGGATCGGCGGGTTTCAGGAGAAGCCGCAGCCGAGCGAAGCGCTCTCCGATCTGGCCAACTGCGGCATCTACATGTTCCGCAAGGAGATCTTCGACTTCTTTCCCTCTCCCGGGACCAGCCTGGCCGCTAAGGCGGGCGATCCGGACGGCTTCGCCGACTGGGCGATGGACGTCTTCCCGAAGCTGTTGGAGAGCGACGTGCCGTTCTACGCGCACGAGTTCGACGCCTACTGGAACGACATCGGCAGCCTGGTGGAGCTGCGCGAAAGCACCTACGACGCCTTGAGCGGCGCGGTCGGGGTCGAGCGGGTGGGGGAGACGGTCGACGGCTTCCGCAGCGGTGAGGCAGGGGACGACGAGCCCGACCTCGACGGCCCGGTCCTGCTCGGCCCTGGCTGCGAGATCGGCGATGACGTGCGGATCGACGGCCCCGCGGTGATCGGCGACGGCGCCCGCATCGGGGCGGGGAGTCGTCTGCGTGATGTGATCGTGTTGCCGGGGGCGCAGGTCCCGGAGCGCTCGATCGTCATCGGCGCGATCCTCGGCGCTCGCTCGTGACGAACATTTGACTTTCTGCGCGCCACGCGCGCGCATTTCCTCGGCAGGCTCGTCGCATGGGCCTGCTCCAGATCGCCTCCTCGCTCGTCGCCCCGCCGCTCTGCGCCGCCTGCGGCCGCGGTTGTCGCGCCGAGGCGGTGATCTGCACGCGGTGCTCGCGGGCGCTCGGCGCGGCGACGCCGATCCTTGCGGGCGGTCCGCAGGGGATCGACCGCGCCTGGTCCTCGGCGCCCCACGACGGCGTCGCCCGGTCTCTCGTCGGCGCGCTGAAGTTCCGCCGCCTGCTGTCGGTGGCGGAGCTGATGGCCGATCGCATCCAGTGGCTGGCCCCGGGTCACCTCCTGGGCGGCACCGTGGTCCCCGTCCCCGCCTCGCCGTCGCGACTGCGGAACCGCGGCTTCGACCCCGCCGGCGAGCTCGCCGCGGCCCTGGCGGCGACGCTCGAAGTCGAACTGACCCCCTGCCTGGCCCGCCGAGGCGGCGGGCACCAGGTCGGCCGCAGGCGCGCCGAACGCATCAGCCGTCCGCCGCGGATCGAGGCGATCGCCGCGTCCCCCCGCAGCGTCCTCCTGGTCGACGACGTGCTGACGACCGGCGCCACGCTGACCTCCTGCGCGATGGCCTTGCGAGGGGCCGGGGCGAAACGGGTCGTGGCGCTGACGTTCACGCGGCGGCTGTAGGACGGACGAGGGACGGGGAGCCTGTGGGCGGGATCGCGGGGGTGACCCTTCCCTCACGAACCGCGGGGAGGTTCGTCCAGGGTCACCCCCGCGATCCCACACGGGCCCGGGTCGGCCACGACGGGCCGCGTCGCTCGCTGAGTTGAGGGCGCCCTGGCGCCCTCAACTCAGCGAGCGACGGGACCGGCGTCACGCCCGGGCGCCGGCCGGCGCCCGCCGGCCGCGCCCCGCGCCGCCTCTAAACCGCCGGTCGGCCCCGCATCTGTCCCATCACCCGGCGCGTTAGCTTGCGCTTGCGCAGCATTTCGCGGTGTTTCTTTACCTGCCGCCGCACGTCCTCGGCCAGCTTGTGGATGCTCCGCGCCATGTCCGGCGAGGCCTCGCGGGCGTGCAGGGTCGCGCCCTTCAGGCGGACCGTCGCCTCGGCCACCTGGCAGTCGGCAATAGAGGGGTTGCGCTCTTCGTAGAGCACGACGTCGAGCGTCGCCAGACCAGACACCTGCCTCCCCAGGCGATTGAACCTTTTGCTCACCAATTCACGCAGGTCGTCGGTCATCTCGACGTTGCGTCCACGAATCTCCATCCGCATTGGGTGACCTCCTTGTGGGTTCGATGCTCCAGCCTACGCCGCCCGCGGACCGGCGACAAGGGGTCTCCCGCTACTCTTGAGCAATGCCCGCAATGGACTTGGTGACCAAGGCCCTGCGCACGGGGGAAGGGCGCAAATTCAAGGCGTACCAGAAGCGCGCGGAGGCGATCAATCGTTTTGAGCCGGAGATGGAGGCCCTCTCCGACGAGGAAATCCGCGAGGAGGCGGACGAACTGCGGCGGCGCGCCCGCGAGGAGGGGGCGTCGCTGGACGACCTCCTGCCCGAGGCGTTCGCGCTCTGCCGTGAGGCCTCGCGCCGCACCACCGGCCAGCGCCACTACGACGTCCAGTTGATCGGTGGCATGGCGCTGCACGACGGTGCCATCGCCGAGATGAAAACCGGGGAGGGGAAGACGCTCACCGCCACCCTGCCCGTCTTCCTCAACTCGCTGGCCGGCAAGAGCGTCCACGTCGTCACCGTCAACGATTACCTCGCCCGCCGCGACTCGGAATGGCTGACGCCGATCTACGAGGCGCTCGGGGTCAGCGTCGCCGCGGTCCAGGACTCCGACGACCACGCCGCGCGCCAGACCAAATACGCCTGCGACGTCGTCTACGGCACCAACTCCGAGTTCGGCTTCGACTATCTCCGCGACAACATGTCGCAGTCGCTGGAGGAATGCGTCCAGCGCAGCCACGACTTCGCGATCGTGGACGAGGTCGACAACATCCTGATCGACGAGGCGCGGACGCCGCTGATCATCTCCGGGCGCCCCGAAGAAGCGGCGCAGACCTATTACACCTTCGCCCGCCTGGCCAAACAGCTGAAAGGCGTCCCGCACAAAGAGAAGCTGAAAAGCCTCGGCGAATCCAAAGACACCTCCGACGCCGACTTCGACTACGAGTACGACGAGAAACACAAGACCGTCGCACCGACCGAGCGCGGGGTCAAAAACGCGGAGGAGTTCCTCGGCATCGAGAACCTCTACCTGGCCGAGCACGGCAACCTCGTCAACCACCTCGTGCAGGCGCTGAAGGCCGAGTCGCTCTACAAGAAAGACGACGACTACGCGGTGATCGACGGTGAGGTGATGATCATCGACGAGTTCACCGGCCGCATCCTCGAGGGGCGGCGCTGGTCGGAAGGCCTGCACCAGGCGGTCGAGGCGAAGGAAGGCGTGGCGATCCGCGAGGAGAACCAGACGCTCGCGACGATCACCTTGCAGAACTACTTCCGGCTCTACGACAAGCTTTCCGGCATGACCGGTACCGCCCTCACCGAGGCGACCGAGTTCATGAAGATCTACAAGATGCCGGTGATCGAGATCCCGACCAACCAGCCGATGGTCCGGATGGATCGGAACGACCAGATCTTCAAAACCAAAGACGGCAAGTGGCAGGCGGTGCTCGACGAAATCGTCGGTCGTCACGAGAAAGGTCAGCCGGTGCTGGTCGGAACCGTCTCGGTCGAGGTCTCGGAGATGATCTCCGGGGCGCTGAAACGCGACGGGATCCAGCACGCCGTCCTCAACGCCAAACCCGAGTACGCCGAACGAGAGGGCGAGCTGATCGCCCAGGCGGGCCGCAAGGGCGCGGTGATGATCGCGACCAACATGGCGGGCCGCGGCGTCGACATCAAGCTCGGCGGCGACGCCGAACACCTGGCGATCGCCGACCTGAAAAAGCAGGGCATCACCCACGGCGACGAGGGGTACGAGGAGGCGCTGGCGGAGCGCACCGACGAGCTGAAGCCGCAGTGCCAGGCCGAGGCCGAAGAGGTCCGCGAGCTCGGCGGGCTCTTCATCTGCGGCACCGAGCGCCACGAGTCGCGTCGCATCGACAACCAGCTGCGCGGCCGCTCCGGCCGTCAGGGCGACCCCGGCGAGTCGCGCTTCTTCCTCTCGGCCGAAGACGACGTGATCCGCCTCTTCGCCGGCGACCGCATCTACAAAATCCTCGACCGCCTCGGCCCGGTCGACGACGACGGCACCGAAATGCCGCTCGAGGCGAAGATGCTGACGAAAACGGTGGAGAACGCGCAGAAGAAGGTCGAGGAACAGAACTTCCTGATCCGCAAACGCGTGCTCGAGTACGACGATGTGATGAACGAGCAGCGGCGCGTCGTCTACAAATACCGGCGCGAGATCCTCGAAGGGCGTGACATCTCCGAGACCGCCCGCGAAGAGCTCGAAGGCGTGATCGAGCGCCTGGTCGAGCAGTACACCTCCGCCGACCTGCTCGAGGACTGGGACCTGGAGGAGCTGGAGACGCAGCTGCGCCAGATCTGGCCGGTCGCCGTCGACGTGGCGACGCTGGCGCCGGAGGCGGTCGACCGCGAGCGCCTCAAAGACGACCTCGACGAGGACGCGATGGCGGCCTACGACGAGCGCGAAGACAAACTCGGCGAGGAGCTGATGCGCCACCTCGAGCGCTCGATCCTGCTGCAGGTGATCGACAACCGCTGGCGCGAACACCTCTTCGACATGGACTACCTGCGCGAGGGCATCCACCTCCGCGGCTTCGCCCAGATCGACCCGCTGGTGGCCTACAAAAACGAGGGCTTCACGATGTTCGAGGACCTCATGCACTCGATCTGGGAGGAGTTCTCGAAACTCGTCTTCCACGCCGAGATCGAATTCACCGAACCGGTGGGCGGCGCTTTCCAGGGCGGCGGCTTCGAAGCGGGCACCGACCGGCAGGCGCTCGATTACTCGGGCGGCACCGCCGCGGCCCAGCCCTCGGCGCTCGAACAGGTCGCCGCGGCGGCCGGGGCGGGCACCGCGACCGCGGGCGGCGCCGTCGACATGGCCGCTGCGCAGGCGGTCGGCCCCGGCAACGGCGAGGTGGTCGAGACCGTGGTCAAAGACGAGCACGACAAAATCGGCCGCAACGACCCCTGCTGGTGCGGATCGGGCAAGAAGTACAAGAAGTGCCACGGGGCCTGAGGGCGGATAAGAACCCCATCAGGGAGTTCATCCGGGCGTTCAACGAGCGCGACCTCGACGGGTTCGTGGCGACGCTCGACCCGGAGGTCGAGCTGCACTCGATGAAGGGGTTGGTGAAGGGCGTCGAGGCGGCGCGGCGGTGGGCGACGCGCAAGCGCGGCGGCGTCCAGCAGACGGTCGAGCTGGAGCGGCTTTACGAAGGCGGCGAGGCGGGCGACGGTCGCGCCGTGGCGCTGATCATGCGCCGCTGGCACTGGGACGACGAGGACGGCGAGTTCGCGGGCGAGGACGAGATGGCCTGGACCTTCGAGCTGCGCGACAACCGGATCCGCTCCTGGCGCCCTTCCGAGGACCGCGAGGAGGCGCTCCGGCGCGCCGGCTTCGCCCACCGGTAATCTGTGGCCATGGCCGATGCCGCGCAGAAAGAGCCCGTAGCGCCGCGCATCGCCGCTGTCCGCGAGCAGCTGTCCCTGCTCTCGGACTACCTTTGACCCCGCTGGCCTAGAAAAGGAATCCGCCGCGCTCGAGGAGGAGATGGGCGCGCCCGGTTTCTGGGATGACCAGGAGACCGCCGCGCGCACCTCCGCCGCTCACGCCCGCGCCCAGCGGCGCCTGGGGACGTTCCGCGGACTGGAGGGCGATGTGGCCGAGCTCGCCGACCTCGCCGAGCTCGCCGCGGAGGACGAGGAGATCGAGGGCGAGCTGGAGGGGCAGCTGGGCAAGGTCGAGTCGCGGCTGGCGGAGCTGGAAGAGGCACGCCTGTTCAGCGGCGAGTACGACGCCGGCGACGCGGTCGTCACCGTCCACGCCGGGGCCGGCGGCACCGACTCCCAGGACTGGGCCGAGATCCTCCTGCGCATGTACCTGCGCTGGGCCGAACGGCGCGGCTTCGAGGTCGAGATGGCGGAGGCCTCGCCGGGGGAGGAGGCCGGTCTCAAGTCAGCGACCTTCATCGCCCGCGGTGAGAACGCCTACGGTCTCTTCGCCGCCGAGCGCGGGGTCCACCGGCTGGTCCGGATCAGCCCCTTCGACTCCTCCGGGCGCCGTCACACCAGCTTCGCCCAGGTCGACGTCGGGCCGCTGGTCGAGGGCGACGTCGAGGTCGAGGTCGACGACTCCGACCTGCGCATCGACACCTATCGCGCCTCCGGCGCCGGCGGCCAGCACGTCAACAAGACCGACTCGGCGGTGCGCATCACCCACATCCCGACCGGGGTCGTCGTCCAGTGTCAGAACGAGCGCTCGCAGACCCAGAACAAGGCGGTCGCGATGCAACTGCTCAAATCGAAGCTGATCGAGCTGGAGGAGCGCAAACGCTCCGAGGAGCTGGCGAAGGCCCGCGGCGAGGTCAAAGAAGTCGCTTGGGGATCGCAGATCCGCTCCTACGTCCTGCACCCCTACACGATGGTCAAGGACCACCGCACCGAGCACGAGGTCGGCGACGTGCAGCGGGTGCTCGACGGCGACATCGACGGCTTCGTCCGCGACTACCTCGAGAAGACCGCCGCTTCCTCGGCGAGTTAAGCGTCAGGGGGAGCGATGTCGTCGCCGCTGGTCACCGTCGAACGGGCCGCGGCGAGGGTGCCGGAGGGCGCGGGCGGGATCGAGGTCACCTACCGCGAGTCGGACGTGGTCCACACGATCGACCCGGCCAACCTGCCGGTCGCCGCCGAGTGGCTGGCGGCGACGCTGCCGCGCCACGGGTAAGCGGGCGGCGCCCGGCGGGCCTACCCGGCGCGCCGCTCCAGCTCGAGCAGGCGCTTCTTCATCTCGACGCCGCCCGCGTAGAGGCCGGGGGTGCCGTCGCTGCGCACGACACGGTGGCAGGGGACGACGAGCGGGATCGGGTTGCGCGAGCAGGCCGAGCCCGCGGCGCGGACGGCGCGCTCGTTTCCGGCCGCGCGGGCGAGATCGGCGTAGGTGCGGGTCTCGCCGTAGGGGATCGCGGCGATCCCGCGGCGGGCGCGCAGCAGGAAGCCGTGGCTGAGCTGCCAGTCGATCGGCAGCTCGAACTCGTGGCGGCGGCCCTCGAAGTAGTCCTCGAGCTCGCGCCGCTCCCGGTCGAGCTGGGCCGGCGCCTCGAGCACGCGCGGCGAGATCCGGCCCGCGAGGTCGGCGAGGGTCGCCTCGATGTCCTCGTTCGGCAGGGCGAGCCGCACCAGCCCCCGGGGCGTCCGCGCCAGCAGCAGCGGCCCGAAGGGCGAGTCGGCGCTCGCGTAGGCGACGTCGAGCAGGCCCTCGGCCGCGGCGCGCTCGCGCAGCCTCGCCAGCGGTTCGTCCATCGTGGTCGTCATGCGATCTCCTTTCGCAGTCGTTTCAGTCCCTCGTGCAGGCTGCGGCGGGCCGCCTCCGGCGAGCAGCCGAGCGCCGCGGCGATCTCCTCGTGGGGCAGGTCGCCGGCGAAGCGCAGGGTGACCGCGGCCCGCTGTTTCAGCGGCAGTGCCGCCACCGCCTGCCAGATCTGACCGTCGTCGGGATCGGGGTCGAAGACCGCCTCCTCGCGCACCGACTCGACCGGCACCGGGGCACGTCCCCGCGCCCGGTGGTGGTCGATCGCCTTGCGGTGCGCGATCGTCACCAGCCAGCCGCGCAGGTTGTGCGGCTCACGCAGGCTCGGGTAGGCCCGCAGGGCGGCCAGGAAGGTCTCCTGGAAGGCGTCCTCGGCTCCCTCGCGGCCGACCGCGCCGCGCAGCACCGCCATCACCTCGGTGGCGTGCTCGTCGATCAGCGTCTGGAACGGGGGTAGCTCTGCCATCGCTCTTCCAACGTGCCAGGTCTGGGGGACGTGAGATTTGCCCCCCCTGACTTCACTAGGGTGACGATGTGCCCGCACTTTCCGCCGAAGAACTGAGTGAGCTCGTCGCCCGCGCGCTCGCCGAGGACCTTGGCGACGGCGACGTCACCGGCGAGGCGACGGTCCCGGCGGAGCGGACGGCGAGCGCCCGCATCGTCCAGAAAGCGCCCGGCGTCGTCTTCGGCCTCGACCTGGTGGTCGAGACGATGGCCCAGGTCGGGGTGGTGGAGGTCGAGAGGCGCGCCGCGGAGGGCGAGTGGCGCCAGGAGGTGCCCGCCGAGGTGCTGGTCGCCCGCGGTTCCGCCCGCGCGATCCTCGCCGCCGAGCGCACCGCGCTGAACTTCCTCGGCCACCTCTCCGGGGTGGCGACGCTGACCGCCCGCTACGTCGAGGCGATCGCGGGCACCGAGGCCCGCGTCCTCGACACCCGCAAGACCACCCCTGGCCTGCGCGGGCTGGAGAAGGCGGCGGTCGCGGCGGGCGGCGGCGCCAACCACCGGATGGGCCTCTTCGACGCCTTCCTGATCAAGGAGAACCACATCGCCGCCGCGGGCAGCATCCCCAAGGCCGTCTACGCGGCCCGCATGGCGCACCCGGAGCTGCCGGTGGAGGTCGAGGTCCGCAACCTCGACGAGACCGCCTACGCCCTCGGCACCGGCGCCGACCAGCTCCTCCTCGACAACATGGACCCGCCGACGCTGCGCGCCGCGGTCGAGCTTCGTGACGTCCACGGAGCCGGTGACGGCAAGCCGACCCTCGAGGCCTCCGGCAACGTCAACCTCCAGACGGTCCGCGCCGTCGCCGAGACCGGCGTCGACTTCATCTCCGTCGGCGCCCTGACCCACTCCGCCCCCGTTCTCGACTTCTCCCTGCTGCTCAGCGCCGACTAGCGCACGCGTCCGGCTCTTCAAGAAAAAGAAAAGGTTGTCGGTCCGGTGAAGCCGACCCGCCGCCGTGGGGTGTGCCGCTGGATCAGACGCAAGCCCCGATGCACCGTGAAGGCGACAGCACCTCGGTCTGACGCCTACTTCAGGAGTTTCGACAGCCGGCGGTCTTTGAGGACGCGGTCGCCGGTCTGGTCGTGGGGGCAGTAGTTCATCTGGTGTTCGGAGAAGTAGACGGCCTCGATCGTGGTGCCGCAGCGGGGGCAGGGCTCGCCCTCGTGCTTGTGGATCCGGAGGGGGACCTTGATCTTGTCGGGGAGGTCGGGGCCGAGAGTTGCCTCGTAGTGGTCGATCGCGTCGCCGAGGACGTGGAGGGCGGCGTGCAGGCGCTGGATCTCCTCGGCGTCGAGTTCGGTGCCTTTCTTGAACGGGGAGAGGCAGGCCTCCCAGAGGATCTCGTCGACCCAGGAGCGGCCGATGCCGCTGATGTCTTTCTGGTGGCGCAGCAGGGGGTGGAGGTGGCGCGGCTGGTCGATCGCCGCGGCGAACTCCTCCAGGGGCGGCGCGGGCCAGGCTTCCGGGCCGAGCGTCGCCGCCATCTCGTCGGCGGCCACCGCATCTGACGGCAGGAGCTTCGCCCAGGCCCGCTGCTTGGTGCCGAACTCCCGCAGGCGCAGCTCGCGACCGTCCTCGAGGCGGATCAGGACGCGCGAGGCGCGGTCTTTGAGCGAGGCGCGTTTGTCGAAGACGCGCAGGCGCCCCGCCGACATCAGGTGGATGAGGAGCGAGAGGTCGCCGAGCTCGACCACCGGCATCTTCGCGATCCGCCGCACCCCGGTGATCTCGCGGCCGGTCAGGGCCTCCAGCGGCGGGTCGAACGTCTTCATCACGTTCATCCCCGGAGCCAGCACCGATTCCACCGTGGCGCCGCGTACGGCGGCGTCGATCCGGCGGGCGGTGATCTCGACCTCGGGCAGCTCGGGCACGTCCCTAAGGATGCCGGCGCCCAACCGGTAGACTCTCATCAAGTCATTCGACCTGGTTCGACCTCAAGGTCTGCCGGCGAACAGAGGAAAGGAAGGGCTCATGCAGGAGCTCCCGACGATCCAACCCAATTTCGCACCGGAGCTGGCTCCGGAGGAGATCACCGCGCTCAGCGAGGAGGTCCGGGCGCTCGCGGCCGAGCGCAACGCGGTGATCCTCGCCCACAACTACCAGCTGCCCGAGATCCAGGACGTCGCCGACCACCTTGGCGACAGCCTCGGCCTCTCCCGCGCCGCCGCGGCCACCGACGCCGAGGCGATCGTCTTCTGCGGCGTCCACTTCATGGCCGAGACGGCCTCGATCCTCTCGCCCGAGAAGAAGGTGCTGATCCCCGACCTCGACGCCGGCTGCAGCCTCGCCGACTCGATCACGGTCGAGCAGCTGCGCGCCTGGAAGGCGCAGCACCCGGGCGCGATGGTCGTCATGTACGTCAACACCTCGGCCGCGGTGAAGGCGGAGACCGACTACTGCGTCACCTCTTCGAACGCCGTCTCGGTGGTCGAGCACATCTGGCGCGAGCAC
>Ga0153956_1001738_pt1 | contig 18097 bp, 14 predicted proteins | sample TSFL040MetaG_FD_104704 | JGI IMG/M metagenome (GOLD analysis project Ga0153956, IMG submission 104704) | Attine ant fungus gardens microbial communities from Florida, USA - TSFL040 MetaG | ecosystem: Host-associated > Fungi > Mycelium > Unclassified | place: USA: Florida, Wekiwa Springs...
CACCAATAACACCTCAATCGTCACCGGGGTGCCGCAGCGCAGGCGCCTCGCATCCGTCACCATGATCTCCTCGCCGGTTTCCGCGTCGAGATAATAGTTACCGTTGATGCCGTGCACCGCAGGCGGCACCCCGGTGACGATTGAGGTGTTATTGGTGTTCGTCGTCGTAGGCACCGTCGCCAGCGCCGTACCGATGTAACCTGCTGATTTGAGGCCCCGGATCGTCGGCAACGTGCCGTTCGCAATCCCTTGTTCCAAATATTCGGGATCAAAACCATCCAGACAAATCACGATGGTCGGTCGCTTCGGCTTGGCGTAATCGCGCCCGTTTGCCTCGACCATATCTTGCCGAAAGGGAGCTGAAACCGTTTGTGCCATGTTTGTGAACCCTGTTTTGGCGCCGCCAAGGCGACTGTAATTGCCGTATGTGACAAGCTGGTTATGCGCGCGCGATATGTGAAAATCGATCGAATAAATCGCTCATATATGTGAGAAAAAGGAATATGTTGGCTTTGCCGATGATCGCCGACATGTCGGCCGCCGCAGGGAGGTTTGTGTGAAGGAAAGAGAACTGCCGCTCATTGCCCTTCGGGCCTTCGCGGTCGCTGCGCGCACCGTCAGTTTGAGCGCGGCCGCCGAAAAATTGGGCGTCACTCACGGAGCGGTCAGCAAGCAGGTGCGATCACTTGAAGGGTGGCTTGGACAACAACTCTTCACGCGTGCGGGGCGTGGTCTCACGCTCACGCCATACGGAAAGATCCTCGCTGAACAGCTCGACCAATCGTTCCGGGAGATCGACGCATCCTGCCAATATGTCCGACGTCACCGCAGCAAGGCGGTGCTCGCCGTCGAAGCGCCCTCGACATTCGCAATGTACTTTCTGTTGCCGAGGCTGAAGCGCTTCGAAAGCAGACATCCCAACTTGGCCGTCTGGATATCCACGCGCCTGACGGGACAGACACCGGACATTTCTTCTCACGATCTGCTGATCACGCGAGGCAATGCGGATCGAACCGACACCCATTTGAAAGGAACGACGACGCTTTTTGAAGAAAATTTGACGCCGGTCTGCAGCGAAGACGCGCTGCGAAGGCGGCCCGTGAAAAAGCCTGCCGACATTCTCAAACATCCATTGATCACGTCGGCGACGCGGCCCGGCCACTGGGAAGAATGGCTGCAAAAAGCAGGCATCCGCGATTATTTTTTTGAAGGCGGCCATCGCTTCGACCACATGTTTGTGGCGATGCACGCGGCGCGCGAGGGTCTTGGATCCATCGTCGCCCCCAGAGAATTCTTTCCAAGTCGGGCTCGATGGAAACTCCGATGTCCTTTTCCCGACCTTATCGTACCCGGCGAAAAATATTTAGCACATCCGACTTCGAAGGCGGATCCACGCCACGTCAATCACTTCGTCGATTGGCTCAAGGAAGAGATCAGAAAATAAAGTAATGTTCGCTTCCCTTTCGAGGACCCGCGGCTGAGTGAAGGACCTGCATCCATGTGCCCGGGGTGCGACTAGTTACCGGTCTGCCGTTAGGAAACAGCTTCTCAAAGACATCACATCGCTGAGTTGATGCAGAAGCTGTCACGCGCGCTTGATACCTTCAAGCTTGTCGGCGGATGGTGTGATATCTCGTTTGGAGCTCGGCAAAATTGATACACCGAGAGAGCTCGCAAAAAGAGGGCCATAATAGCGATAACAGCAACCGCTCAACCCAGTATGATCGGTGGCACCATAGCTTACAGTCCAAAATTCTGATGACCGTCAGTTTAAGCGATCCAATAAGTTTAGCCGTCCGGCTTTGAAATACTTACCCTGAACTGCCTATACTTCATGCCGCACCTCAAGCTCATGCTCCCAATATGCATTGGCAAGTATCAACGCGCGGACACGACATGACTCCAACGGAGGATCGTTGCCGCGATGCTGAAAACCGGGATACGCCCCTGCGTGTGACATTTCTCAGATAAAAATTTTTACCCCGGATGCAGGTTTTTGACACTTTGCGTCAGACGCCCCCCCCCCCCGCAAACGACCTAAATTTTAGAACCAGCGTTCGCCGACGAGAATGGTATCGCCAGGTTTGAGCGTGGTCGCGGGCGGCACGGTGGTGGTGAGTGGGCCCGCCGGATAGTTTCGGGTCAGCTTGACATCCTGGTGCTGCGCGCGCGGCGTGAAGCCACCCGCGATCGCCACTGCGCTCTCAGCCGTCATGTTCGGCACATAGGGATATTGGCCGGGTGCAGTCACCTCGCCGAGAATGAAAAACGGCCGGTAGGCTCCGATCTCCACCGCAACGTAAGGCTCCCGGATATAGCCGTGCTTCAATCGCGCGGAAATGGCGCTTGCAAGTTCGGCTGGCGACAACCCCTTCGCGCGCACGCCGCCGATCAAGGGCATGGTGATGAAACCGCTGGCATCGACCGCGTAGGTGTTGGTCAGGCCTTCCTGACCGTAAACCACAATACGCAGCTTGTCCCCGGCGTCGAGCCGGTAAGGTTCTTCAATCGCCGCATAAGCATTGACGACAGTTCCTGAGGCCGCCGCATTCGCTGTTACAGGCGGCACAGATGCGCGCATGCAGCCCGACATTGCGAGCGCAATCAAAGCAACAACAACCGATAATACACGAAACAGGGGCACCGAACGCTCCGGGCTTGCCTTTTCTGAGGAAAAGAGTTTGCTCCAGCGTGCGGCACTTATGGTTAACAAAGGATAAGCGGCGCAAATCCCGCCAAAGAAAAGTGCCTTCCCGCTCAAGCATTGGCGCCGGTGCCGACCCGGAACGGCACCTCAGCACCTCAATGCCGCATTGATTGGCTCGCAAACAAGGAGGCGGCAGCAAGCACGTCAATCATTGGGTCACAGACAACGGGCGCCCCATAATCGGACACGCCGAGATTCGCAAACTCAATGGTTCGTAACCCTCGGTATTTTCGGCGCAGCAATGGAAGCACCACGACAAAGCGGCCATCCTGTTTCGAACGGTCACTATCAGGGGGCAGCGTTCAACTGAGGAACGAGTTTGCGGTCAATACGGTCGAGTCAGAACCGATGCTGGAATGCTGTTGCGCCTGATTGCGCCTGATTCAGACAAGAGAACTGCATGCTCGTCCGACAGAAAATTGAACTCTGCCGCAACTGCCAGAGTCAACACCGCACCTCTCCCGAACATCGCTGTTACGAGCTAGTAAATTGATCAAACTTTTCAAGTTGCAGATCATGTGCCGATTTTGAAAATGAACGCTCAAATGACCCGCCATGCCTCGGCTTCATAGTTACGATATTTCTGCGCGCCGAGCCGCGGTAAACCGAACATTTGAAATCTATGACTTGAAGCGGACCAAGTTGGTCAAAACTATGGAAGCCCTCCATGAACAACTCAGCCTGGCCATCCCAATGAGCTATTTTTCGTTCGCTGAATCTTGTTGTTGTCAGTTCCGTAATTTCAAACCAAACAATGCCAGCGCCATAAGTACGATCACAATCCTGCGCTGGCCGGAACAACCGCCCGTTTTTCTGGATAATGCGGCCGGCAGGCCGGGAAAAGCGGCTATCTGACTTCACCGGGTTAGCTTGGTGGGGCTTCCATTCGCCATGAAGCGTTTCGCTATAGAAGATGGATAATTCATCTTGCGTAGCGTTGCCGATCCAATCGACCGTCACGAAAAGCCACCAGAGCCCCTTGTGAAACAAGATGGTCGCGTCAGAGAATACGGCCCCTTCCAGCAAAACCTTGCTGAGAGTCCATTTCCATGGAAATTCTGTCGCCCGGTAAAGTTCAACGGTTCGATTTTCCCCGCTCTCTGGGATCATCCAGAATTCCGCCTCGCATTCAAAAACAAACGGATATGAGAGATGATAGGGCCGCTCAAGCACCGGCACCGGCGTGGCCAGGAGCTTGTCACCGACAACCTCGGCCGCCGAGATCAAGCCTTTTCCCTCTGCATAGGGGTATTCTTCGACAAACAAAAACGTACGCTCGTTTGTGCGATAGAGAAATGGATCAGCGTAGAAGCGGTCACCATCATCCTGAACGACGTTGAAAGATTGCCCGCCGTAGCGCAGCGCCACCTGCCAATGCTCCTGGCGGCGATATGCCCTCATCATCAGGCTCGTGGCTTTATGCGCAAGCATTCGCAGAATGAAGCCCGTGAGAGACATTCTTTCTAAAACAGTAACTGCGCCCACCTCGATGGGAGCATCGTGGCCCGTGGACGATAGTGCGCGATCAATCAGCGATAAACAGCGGGCGAAAGCAGCTTGCAGCCCACCTCCAATCAAGAATTTGTCTTCTATGGCTATTTTTGATGCAGCAAGAATTCTATCCTGGATGGGGCAACGAACATCAAGATATGGCGCGCTCTGTCTCAACAATGTTCCGATAAGCGCGCGACTGTCCAGGACGCCGCCATATCGAAGCTCGAGCATCCTGACATAAGATTGGGAACGCTCAGACAGATTTATGACGATCCTGTCGGAAACATCGTCCAGATCGAGAACTGGACGCCAGCCCCTATCGGGGGCGATCGGCCTTGCAAGCGCTCCGCTCGAAAATATAAGCCTCTCCAGCTTCAGCCATAGTCTTTCCGCGCATTGATAGGGCCGCACGGTTTCATCGAGAAACACGGCGATATCGTATTTTTCTTCGAGATGTAGAATTAGCTGACGATGCCATTCCCAGAGCCGGTTCTTGGGAAGAATGACGACAAGACCTGCCTTATGATCTCCTTGGAATGTTCGGCCGCATATCTCGCCGGATGAGCACGGCTTCGCACCTTGGAGCGATGATCTGCCACCCGTCGATTGAGTCCCCGCCGTCACTTCGATTGCTCCGACGCTCTTCCCGCATGAAGAGAAACGATCGCCATGAGAATCCATGTCTCGGGGCGGCGAAATGGATCATTACTCATTCCGCCCAATATCACACTGAAAATACTCCCGAGCAGCGCGACATTTAGAAAATTCAATGATGAGCCTCGCGGCAGTTGAAGCGCCGCGCGCGCAATCCGGACAATCGCCACAATCCAAAAGCCATACCAGATCGCCAGGCTTGGCGCTCCGAGTTCCGCGCACAATCGCCCTGCGGCATTGAAGGTTGGCGGCAAATCGTCAAACATCTCAAACCAGTTGACAACTTCGTAGCTGTCCCATGCCCACGACGGCAGCACTGGATACGCATGAAAACCAAATTGTCCAAACCCGACACCGAAGATCGGATTATGCGCGAAAATCGATAGCTGCGCGCTAAACAGCGCCAGCCGCGATGTTGTCGATACATCGCCTGCGGCAAGAGTGGCATCGACATTATGCAGGGCAAGCCAGGGCACGAACAAGGTCGCCGCGAACACAGGAATCACAACGACCAGCGCAAATACGCCAAGCCGCATGCCACGCATCAAGCCCCAATAAACCAGCTCGGCCAAGACCAATCCGCCAAGCATCAACAGGCCTGTCCGCGAATTGCTCAAGAATAACATGGTCAGAACAAGCAGGAGAGGCACGGCCGCCATGATCGGCACGCTGAACAACCGGCGATTCCTCGCCCGGAGGCGATAGGCCAACAATGCCCATGGGCACGCAAAGCCACAGAAATAAGAGAGATCTGGCGCCTCGAAGGCCAGACTGATCAAGCGGCCTGCGGTGCGACCTTGCTCATTCTCCGCCGTATGCAGCAATCCGGTCGATATCTTGTAAAGAAATTCACCTGCAGAGGAAAACCACGACAAGACTTCCGGTATTGCAAAAATCGCGCAGGATATGATGGCGACAATCAACGGCTTGACGAACAACGCTTCAACATCACTCGCGCTTTGAAAAAAAATTGCGCAAACAATTGCGCTTGTCATACCAAAAAGCAGAACGACGGACGACGTCGTTAACTTATTAAATCCACTCCGGCCATGATAAACAGAGGTTAGGACCCCCTCGAAATTAACCGCGGTAGTCAGAAGAAGCCAGGCCAGCATACAGACAACAAATACGAGGAGCGATTGCGGTATCAGGATTTTTCCAAACCGCGTCGTGACCACGGCCAGGATCGTTACCCCGAGAACATAGACGGTCGCAGATCCTTTCAATTCCCCAAGCGCACCGATGCCTGCGACACCCGTGATCGGCAACAAGGCGACAGCCAGCCAGATCAGCCGGTCGGTCAGGACGTTTCCCGCTCCTTCCTTGAGGTCAATGGTTGCCGCCTCCGGTGATCTCATCGAGACAATCGCATCTTGGTTACGGCATCGCGCTCACTCGTGCGCCCCCAATAAAATTGCGAAAGACGGGCCCATACCCGAGCCGGCACAAGCAGGGTGACGATCGTGCGAGCCAATCCGGCATATGCGGGAATGCTCGATGGCTTAAGATATTTCAATTGAATGCGCAGCCGAGACCACAACTGCGCGCCGCGATTCTTGCTGCTAATACTGCCCGAATTCTTCTCATAGATCACAAGAACATCGTCGAGGCAGTCGATATTTCCTTTTGTGTAAGCGCGCAGCATGAATTCGTAATCTTCAGCATGCGGAAAGTCCGTTGAATAGCCACCACATTTCTCAACCCAGGAAGTTCGGAAGAAGAACGTCGGATGCTTGAATGCGGCGTTGTCTTGCAACTTTCGCCCGATCGCAACGCGACCGCCGGATGTTCCCTCGAAGAACAGGTGATTGCCATGTTCATCGACGATATCCGAGAATGATCCGAGCAGATCCACGCCGGGATGAGCATCCATATAGACTTCTTGCCTTGCGATACGCTCCGCCGCGCAAATGTCGCCGCAATCCATGCGCGCCACGAATTCGTATCCGTTCCTGATGATATATTCGAGGCCATGGTTCAAAGCGGCCGTGATTCCTTGATTGCGATCAAGACGCAGAACGACGATGCTCTCATGCGGCGCAAGCATTTCGCCGATGGCCATTCGTGAACCGTCATCAACAATGACAATATCTGCGCTTTCGGTCTGTGCCAGTAAACTGCCGACGGTGCGCGCCAGATCGTCGTGGGTCGGATTATAGACCGGCATTAGAAAGGCGGTTCGCCGTTTCATCTTGTGTTGCTCCGTCGCGATATCGCAACTGTACGGGACCTTCGTAACGAGGTCGGCCAGCGATGAGTCGCGCATGGCAATGTTATAGATATTGTAGATATTATACCCTAAATCGTTCGAAATATCTGAACGACTCCGATTGCGGTGAATCGATGCGCTGTATTGAAGTTTCGTTAACGACCAAGTTTCTACGCCGGACGTGCATCGGCTTCGCCGCGATTGCATGCGCTTTGCTTGCACCGCCTGCCGCGCTCCAAGCCCAGCCACAAATGCACACAGTCGGCAGCGGCCTTTCGGTCCAGTTTACCGATAACTACTTACATCTGCCGGATTGGCGCGAACGACTTGCTCTCGCCTCGACTCTCGGCGCGGCAATTGTTCGAATCGACCTGAATTGGCCATGGGTCGAGCAACAGCCGGGCCATTATGACTGGTCGCTCTACGACTCCTATGCAGCGGAGATGGAAAAGCTTCGGCTACGTCCGCTATTTATTCTGAACAGACCTAATCCATTGCATGGCACGCCCTACACCGCAGTTGTCGATGGCGCTCCTCATCGAGGTCCGCAACCACCCTCGACACCGTCGCAAATTGCGGCGTTTACCCGATGGGCGGCGGCGGCCGCTGAACGATATCGGCACCTCCACCCGATCTGGGAAATATGGAACGAGCCCGACCAGGATGGCTTTTGGCCGCCAAAACCCAATCCACAGGACTATGTCACGCTCGCCCGGGAAACCTGCCGCACAATTAAACAGCATGTCCCCGATGCTTTCGTGACCGGTCCTGCCGCAGCTCAAATCCCGACGGTCTGGCGGCCGAGAAAGCCACTTATGCAAGCACTCCTGAATGACAAGGAATTGCTGAGCTGCCTCGATGCGCTCAGCCTGCACACACATCGCTTCGGGCAATTACCCGAAACCGTTTCTCGCGACTACGCCGTTCTCCGCAACAATTATCTCGCGGCATGGCCCGCGGAGGTCCCACGCAAGCCGATCATCGATACCGAATGGGGCGACTCGGTCTACTTGTCCGGCATTTCCGAAGACACGCAAGCGCGCTGGCTTCCTCGCATGATCCTCACCAATTTAATGGAGCATGTTGCCCTGACCAATTGGTACTGCCTGATGGATACGGGAACCAATGACAACGAGATTGAGGACCGTTTCGGATTGATACGATCTGATGGGACTATGCGTCCGTCGTTTCAAGCGTATCAAACCCTGTCGCGCGAGATCGGCGGAATGTCCTTGCGCGAGACGATTACACGCTTTGAACCGGGAAGCGCACGAGGCATCACAATCCTGCGATTTTGCGATGAAGCGGAGCAAAGATGCACATTGGTTGTCTGGGCCACGGAAACAAGCGGAAAACCGCAAGAGATAGCTGTGCCAGGTTGGCGCAGGTCTGGCCCAGCAATTGATTATCTGGGGCGGCCAGATGTTTCACAACCGGACACAAACGGCGTTTTGAAGTTATTTCCGAAAACATCCGTTAGTTATATTCCCGTCGCTGTCGCACACTGACACAGCGGGATGTTTTGTGTTTTCATATTCACCTTATTTTATTTTTCCCGTCCATTTTTAGTAAATAATAAGTAAAGATTGGCGGCGCACGCGATGACGGGTGTGCGGCAGAGCAATCCTCCAAGCCATTCCGACTCCTTCTGTTGATAGCCGAGCGTTTATGAAAATCCTTCACATTTGCGAAAGCCTCATCGGCGGCCCAGCCTCGTATTTCGAGGAAGTCCTGCCGTATCAAATACAACAATTCGGAGCCAACAATGTTCTGGTGCTGGTGCCGCACAGCCAGCGCGATTCAATTCCATCATCGATTCATTGCGTCGTTGAAACCTACGAACGAACGGGCAGGAACATCCGCTCGATCGCGGCCCTTGCCTCGGCCATTCGGGCCACCATCAGGCGGCATAATCCGGAGATCGTCCATCTGCATAGCAGCTTCGCCGGCGCGATAGGCCGACTGGTCATTCGAACAATGCAATTGCGGACTCAGGTCGTTTATTGCGCGCATTGCTGGGCCTTCGATCGCCCCAAACAAACGATCACAAGCCGTCTCTACGCAATACTCGAACTGGCACTCAGCCGTTATGCCGATGCCATCGTGAATATCTCTCCCCACGAAGAGAAAATTCTTCGAAAAGCAGGTATTCCACGCAGCAACACCAAACTTATTGTGAGCGGCATCAAGGATTTATCCACGCCGCCTGACGTCGATACACCGTCATCGTCCGGTCCTATACGGTTACTCTTCGCCGGGCGGTTCGATGCACAGAAAGGCATCGATCTCCTGCTGCGCGAATTCTCATCGCTCGAACCGGGCCGCGCCATTCTGAGTTTGGTTGGCGCAAAGGTCGTCGGCAATAACGACTTCACGTTACCGCCAGACGTCGAAGTTCTGGATTGGATACCTCGCGAGGATCTGCCCGCGATGTTCGCGAGGTTTGACGCCGTCGTCATGCCTTCGCGCTGGGAAGGCATGTCCTTGCTTGCGATCGAGGCGCTTCGCTCTGGCCGTCCATTACTCTGCAGCAACCATGGCGCGTTTCCGTACTTCATCCTGACCGGCGTTAACGGGGTTTTGATGGACATCGGCACGCCCGGTTTCCTGGATCGCGCTATAACGGTGCTTGAAAATACCGACCGTGCGGCGATGAACGCCGCGGCGCGGGCTACTTTTGTCTCCATGTTCCGGCAAGAACAGATGAACCACGACTTGGTTGAACTATATCACAAGCTTGCCGGAAAGGAGCTTGGCGCAAGAATGCCGGCAGCAGGTATTCTCGATCAAAAGAAATGGAAACAGATTTCCGGCCAGCGCGCCATCGAGAAAACGATCCAATAATTTTTGTTCAACCATCTGCATAACCGGCGATCCAATGCGGCGCGAAGCATCTATTATATCGCCTTCCACAAAAAGCGAATCTTTGACGATCGATCAGACATCAGGCATGTCGCTCAACCGCCATACAATGACGTCGCTGGCGATCATGGGGCTGCGAGGAGTCGCGCTAACTACAAAATTCATACTTGCGCTCTTCATCGCAAAGTTTCTCGACCTCCAGACATTAGGAACCTACGGTCTCATTACCGGCGTAGCGGTCATCTTTCCAATCGTTGCCGGATTTGGCCTGATCGCCGTCCTGAGTCGCAACGCAGTCTCGCAGCAGCTCGATGAAGTCGCGCAAATGCTGCGTCTCTACTGGGGTATCCAAGCGACGATTTATGGATTTATCGGCTTTATCAGCTTGGGGATCAGTATTTATCTCGGTCAATTTGCTCTCGCCTCGATCATCCTCGCCATCATATTTCTTGAGCATGTGAACAACGACCTGTTCGTGCTGCTAAATCATCTGCAACGACCAGGCTTAGCGAACCTGCTGGTGTTCTTCCGCACCTCCGTATGGATCTGCGCTTATATGATCCTTGCGTTCGTATTTCCCGGTCTTCGCGATCTGCACATTCTGCTTGTATTCTGGATAGGTGGCGGCTTATTGGCGCTTGCATGGTTCGCTTTGGTCGCACGCGATTGGCCCTGGGCCTGCCATACGCCCGCGGGAAAGCACAGGCTGTGGTTTCTGCATCATTTCAAGATGTCGCGAACCCTGTATGCCAACGAGATCGCCAATACAGTGTCGCAATATATAGACCGGTATCTCGTCGGTCTGTTCATGGGATTGGAATTCACCGGTGCCTACGTCCTGTTCTGGTCGATCGGAAACGCCCTGAGCAATCTTGTTGACACGGGCATTATTCAAATATCCAAACCAAAACTCATCGACGCGCATACACGCCAAGACCAATCTTATTGGGCCTCCTTCCGGCTCCTGCTCATCAGAACATTGGCCATTTCGACCGTCCTCGCGATCGTGACGGGCATATTCGTGGAAATTACCATTCCATACCTGAACCGTCCTCTCGTAACAGGCTGGACGGAAGTGCTGTGGCTTGTGCTTCTGGGTTTCATGCTTCGCATGGCCTATGAGGTGCAGGGCACCGTCTTCTATAGCCGATACAAGGATTCATTCACGCTGTTCAGCGGGTTGTTTGTCATCGTACTATCCATTCTCTCCAATCTGATCTTAATTCCAACCTTCGCTCTCAACGGCGCAGCCGCCGCCATCATCATGTCCTATGCCGCCGGAATAATGGCCCGTCACGTCATGATAACGAGCTACATGCGATGACCGCGCGGGCCTGCATTTCCGTGACGCAATTGCCCCCCGGCGAACCACGGCCTGACATCGCTCTTTTTCTTCCCACGCTTTATAGCGGGGGAGCGGAGCGCGTGCAGATCAATCTGGCGCAATATTTTCTTGATCGCGGCCTCAAGGTCGATTTCGTCGTATGCAAATATTTCGGCTCCCTGAAAGACAAGGTGCCGGCTGGCGCCCGGCTGGTTAGCCTTGATGCGTATAAAGTCATGTTCAGCCTGCCGGCCTATTTGCGTTATCTGCGGATCGCGCGACCATCGATTGTTTTAAGCTCGGTCGAAAACGCCAACGTCATCTCCTGTCTTGGAAAGATGTTCAGCTCTCATCGCCATCGACTTTTCGTTCGTCTCGACAATTCATTGGCTGAACCTGGAAGGCTGCCCTTTCAAGCGCACCGTTGGCCCATAACGATGGCCATCGCATCCACGTTCCACGCCGCAGATGGATTCGTTGCGGTATCTGACGGATTGAAGAAACAACTCGGCAGCCTCCCCGGCTTGAGCAAAAAGCCGATCCACCGCATTTATAATCCGATCATTCACAAAGAATTTGAGACACAAGCGAACTTGATGCCGCCGCTGCCGCCCTCTCTCCCGGCAGGAGAGCCCTTCGTGCTTGCGGTCGGCCGCCTGCACAAACAGAAGGGTTACAAGTACCTGCTTCAAGCCTTTGCCCGTGTTGCTGGGCAGCGCCCTTCTCATTTGGTCATTCTGGGCGAAGGCGCCGATCGCAAAGAATTGCAAAATCTCGCCGCCTCGCTCGGCATCGCCTCGCGTGTTCATTTTCTCGGATACACGCCTAGTCCGCTCGCCTACATGCGCCACACCGCCGTCTTCGTCTTGTCATCAATCGCGGAAGGCTTCGGCAATGTCGTTGTGGAAGCTCTCGCGTGCGGCGCGCCAGTGGTCAGCACGGATTGCCCTCATGGTCCCCGGGAAATCCTTGCGGGCGGTCGCTATGGTGCTCTTGTCCCGGTTGGAGACATCGACGCGCTTGCCAATGCGATCATTGCAAGTCTGGACAATCCAAAGCCGCCCATGTCGCACCAGTTGAAAGAGCACCTCCGGCTCTTCTCAATCGACGCCATCGGCCAACAATATATCGCGGAACTTGGCCTTTTCCCCGGCACGGCACCGGAAAGCGAACCGATGAAGACTCCCGTCATCTAATCAGAGTCATCTCCTGGCTACTCACATGCCACATGTCGATCGCAGAACGATATCCGCTCCCCACGCGATCAAGGCAGCGCACATCGCCATCATTGGCGCTGGCCTGAGCGGATCTCTCGCCGCTGTCGTTTTGGCGCGGACGGGGTATCAAGTCACACTCATCGACAAGCACGCGGCCTTTCCAAAGCAATTCCGCGTCGAAAAAATCGCAGGACGCCACATCGATCTGATGCGAAAGCTGGGTGTTTTCGATGCTATCGCCAGCGATAGCAACCCCTTTTCACGATTCCCTCAACGTTCGCGCGGGCCGGATCATCGACGATGTTCAAGACATCCAAACGACCCTTTCATGCAACGTGTATTCCTGGCGAAGCACGATCAAAGGCTCTCGCCAAACGGCCTAAACACTGCCGTTTATGATTCAACGGCGCCTCATGTATCCACTTGTGGCTGGAACAACCCAACCGGCCATATCCGGTCAAGCCAAATCATCGCACGTCAAGCAGCCATCGCCGGTGACGCTGGATCAATAAAGATCGCTTTAGCCTTGATCTGACGATGATGTAAAAGCTCGATAAGCATGGAGACGTCGGATAATTGATCGCCACGCGATGTCTCGATGAATATAACTTCATCCACCATAGCATAAAGACCAAACTCAGGTCTCATTGCGCTCAATTCACCACCATCGATAATCACGCGGCCCAGACCCCTCGCGTGACGCAAAACTGCAAGGAAAGTCTCCCTCATTTGCGTGTCCAGCGACGACAAAGCCGCCAGGCCGACGGGAATGATCTTTATCCCCGTCACCCCCGTTTGCCCCACGACATGCGTGGCCTGAGAAATGGAGGCTCGACCAGCCAAAACATCGCGAACGCCAAGGCACCGGTTAAATCTTAGCCGCGATGTCACCGCATTTTCCTTCAGATCAGCATCGACCACGACTACTTTCTGCCCGGATTCATCGATCAGGCATGCAAGCTCCAATGCCGCCAGATTTAACGCCTCATCGTTCGAAACCCGCACCAGCAAAATGGAATGATTTGCTGATGTATTTAGAAAATCCGTTCTCAGACGAGACAATTGATCCTCACGTCCCATCGCCGGAATTTCCATAGGCTGCGTCACCGATTTTCCAGCGGCTTCGACCCTGAAACTCGGCTTCGGCGGCGTTCCAAAAAAATGCTTTGAACCATCACGCAATAACGCCAAAATAACACCGAAGACCAGTCCTCCAATCAACGCACCAGCCAGTATAGGAATAGTCCGCGGCCAATTCTTTTGTCCGGGGAGGATGGCCTGAGAAATCAGCCTAATATTGGTGTTATTGATAGCCTGCTCTTCCGTCGCGGCCTTGGCTTTCGCAAGATAGGTTTCATACACAGTACGGTCGGAGTTCGCCTTGAGCTCAAGCTCGCGTAGCTGCACAAGTGCTTTTTCGTTAGTTTGCGTAAGAGCTTTCAATGCATCAAAACGAGCCTGAAGGCTCTGGACATTGATCCGTTCAGTTGTCGCCGCGTTTCGTACGGCCTGAGCGATACGCTTGACTTCATTTTTGATGGCCATTTGGACATCCCGCACCTGGGCTTGTGCCTGCTGCAAAGCCGGGTGGTTGGGGCCAAGCACCCGCGCCAGCTGACCTTCGGCACGCGAAGCCTCAACGGCATTCGTCCGCAACTGCACTATGGTGTTTGATTGTATGGCTTCGGGCAAGGATTCGAGCGGCGTCCCTCCGGATTCAATCGAGTTGATCAGTTTAACGCGTGCCTGCGCCTCATTCAGTTTTGCTTTTGAATTCGTGAGTTGGGTATTGGTTTCAGCAAGCTCCTGGTCGGTGACCAATTTGTCACGCGACCCCACCAGATTGTTGGCAACTTTATAGGAAGCAACAGCTTGTTCCGAGCGGCTCACCGCGTCCCGCATTCTTCCCAACTGGGATGTGATCGCGTCGGAAATTCGCCGGTTGAAGCTGGCATTCGAGTTAGCTTGTTCTTCGAGATAAGTATTTGCAACCGCATTCGCGATATCTGCCGCCCGCTGTGGCGTAAGAGCCGAAACGGAGATATCGAGCACATACGAGCGCTCATTCCGTTTGACCGACGTCACCAAGCGTAAACGGCGCAAGGCGGCCAGCCTCGGATCTCCGGAATTCCAAATGCCGAACATAGCCTTGACGTTCGAGATAAAGCCGCCACGCCCGTTGAATTCCGGATCATCGGCTAGACCCATCTTATCGACGACTCGCGAAAGCACCTCGCCCGACGTGATGATTTTCAGCTGGCTCTCGACCAGGAGAAGACCGTCTCCCGGCACATTATTTTTCTCACCCGGATCTTCCTTGGGAGTCGGGCGGTCACGCGGATCAACATAAATTTCGGCAGTAGACGTGTAGACCGGCTTTACGACAGCCAAATATCCGGCCGCCAAGAGAATGCAAGCGACCGCTGTTCGGAAAACCCATACCTTCCGCTGAGCGACAATGTTGAGCAAATCGCCGAGGTTGACGCCGTCAGAGACATCGGCGCCCGTTGCCACATCGTCGTTGACATCTTTGATGCGCCCCCTTTGTCCAAGCAACATGCTGAAAACCCAACTCGAGCGACACAACAAAAACGAAACTGCACCCTTTCACAAAGTAAATATCTACGGTTAATTTTGAATTGACGATCTGACTGTCGTCGCACCCGCGGGATAGCGAGTGCCGGAAGGTTATTTCGGATCGATAAACCCGTTATCCTAGCCTTATCCGTGGCATGACTTATAGCATGGGCCCAAATCCGCCCAACAACCATGGCCCCTCTGAAGAGCTTTAATATCAAAGCGCTACAAAGACGAAGTAATTCCGAACCTGATGCATCAGGCCCTGCGGCTGGGCAGCCATAAGTTAAGATCGGTTAATCAGAGATCCGCGATGACTACTCTGATGAGGCTGCTTTTAACGGGTGGGCCTTCTTGTGCCACGCCCAGGCAGTACGGATGATGGACGGCAGATCTGAATGCCTTGGCTGGAATTTCAACACCCGGCGAGCAGCGGCAGGATCAGCCACCAAATAAGTCGGGTCTCCTGAGCGGCGCGGTTTGACCGTATGGGGCACTTCACGCCCGGTCTCCGCAGCGATCGCGGCAAGAATCTCCCGTACCGAAAAGCCCGATCCCGTACCGAGATTAAAGGTGCCCCCAACGTGCTCTTGCATGAGCAAATCGAGCGCCGCAACATGAGCGTCCGCAAGATCAGTAACGTGGATATAGTCACGGATCGCCGTCCCATCGGGCGTGTCGTAGTCGTCACCGAAGATTGCAAAGTCACGAACATGTCCCTGTAGCGCCATCATCGCACGAGGGATGAGATGTGTTTCGTTCTCCCGAAGCTCGCCGATTTCCGCAGATCTATCGGCACCACTAGCGTTGAAATAACGCAAACAGAACGCGCCAAGTCCATACGCCTTGCGATGATCCGACAAAATCCGTTCGATCATCCATTTTGATACACCGTAAGGATTGATCGGGTCACACGCATAAGTTTCCGGAAGTGCTTGACTGTCCGCGTTGCCATAGACCGCACCCGTGGATGAGAACACGAGACGGCGACACCCGGCCTCGCGCATCGAATCCAGCAGAGAGAGAGTCCCCGCAACGTTATTATTGTAGTATTTCTGCGGATCAACGACGGACTCGCCAACAAGGCTGGACGCCGCGAAATGCAAAACCGCCACAATACGGTACTGCGCAAAGGCACTTGTCAGAGCTGACCTGTCGCGTAAATCGCCCTGCACGGCCGGGCCGGCAATAAAGCTGCGATGCCCCGTTGAAAAATTGTCATAAACGACCGGCTCATAGCCGGCCGAAATCAAAGCTCTACAGCAATGCGCTCCGATATAGCCAGCGCCGCCTGTGACTAAAACTGTCGGACGTCCACTCACGCGAGCAACCCAATATATCGAATATCCATAACTGATATGATTCGGCGAACAAACTGTGTGCTAAAGTCATACATCAGCGCCATCATATGATCGCCGGGGCCAGAGTCTAGGTAACCCTCGTTCGCAACCACGAGCAGCGAAGAAGTATCGTCCGTATAGTTAATGTTTGACGCAGAAGCGGCTGGTCTGCCTCCTGAAAAGCGGTCCTTTCTGAAGTAGGCTATTGAGCCTTTGAGAGGGCGTTGGAATGCCCCGGAAGAAGCACAGGCATGAAGAGATCGCCGCGAGGTTGCGCTAGGTCGATGTTTTGTTGTCGCAAGGCCGCTCGGCCGGGGAAGCAGTTCGCTCGATTGGTGGACGCAGTTCACGTATTATTGCCGTTGGCGCAAGGGGTTCGGTAGCCTGTCGCCTCGCCGGATTCTCAGCAGACTATTCAAAATCAATATCTAGCCACGGTCGCGTCACCCCAGTTGAAGTGATAGTTGATACCGGCCTTCACAGTGTGAATGTCGCTGTCGTATCGCGCATCCACGCCAAAAGGATAGAACGGAGGGAGATAGTAATACAGGTCCCTCTTGCCGAAGTTGTAATACTGGTACTCGACCTTGGCCGACCAGGATGGGGCGAACATGTATTCAAGGCCGCCGCCGACGGTATAGCCGGTGGTCTTGTTGTCGGTCGAGTAACCCGGAACGTTAGCGCTAAGGTCACCGGTATCGCTGAACGCGACGCCGCCCTTGATGTAGATCAGGCCCGGCCCCCAAGTGTAGCCGAGGCGGCCGGTGACTGAGGCCAGCCAGTCGGTTTTCTGCAGGATAGAGTCAGTGGTGACTGTGATGGAACGCTTGTAGTCGAGGCCGCTGATGTCGCCTTCGAGGCCGAGCACCCAGTTCGGCGAAACCTGCCAGTTGTATCCGATCTGGCCGCCGCCGAGAACACCGTTCGAGGTCGAAGTCTGGTAGCCGTAGCTGTAAACATCCTCAATGCGGTTACTGCCGCCGAAGGCACCGCCGGCATGGGCACCGATGTAGAAGCCGGTCCAGTTATAGACCGGAGCAACGCCAACCGGCGCCTTGGTGTAAGGCCGTGCCGCGAGGTCGGCAGCGTTCGCAGTTGAGCCCAGTGCAACAAGGGCAACGGTGCCCAGCAAAATTTTTTTCATAAAGTCCTCCAATCCTGAAAGAAGATCGTGCCGATCGCACGATTTGAGTTGAAATTATCAAAGCGATTGCAGCGAACCGGCCGGATGCCGCAGGCCATCACGCCCCATGTCTTTCCGCCGGTGACTACGGTGGCTTGCATCAATCGGGCGGATTTCGATCATTCGGCCCCCCGGCTGGCCCGTGGCCGCTAGGCCTCCATTGCCCATGATCGCCGGTGCGATGATCGTGCACGGTTGTACACCTGGGACCATGACCATGACCGACACAAACCGTTGTCGTCTTCGCCGGAGACGGCTGCAGCCTGTCGCCATGATCTCTCACGACCGGCGGCTTCGGCTGCGCGACATTCTTCGGCCGGGGAGCCGCCCCGCCGGTGTTGCCGAACGTCCCCGCGCTTGTCCCACCATGGGGAAAGTGAGCGCTCTGTCCGCCAAAATGGGCGCCACTGCCACGGCTCGGAGGGGGCGGGCTTCCGCCGGAACGGCCATGGCCGCCGCCACCTCCCGCCGCGCCATCCGTGACGGACACGACGGTCAGACCTGCGGCGCAGACCGCGACGAGCATAATC
>Ga0153956_1001739_pt1 | contig 18089 bp, 18 predicted proteins | sample TSFL040MetaG_FD_104704 | JGI IMG/M metagenome (GOLD analysis project Ga0153956, IMG submission 104704) | Attine ant fungus gardens microbial communities from Florida, USA - TSFL040 MetaG | ecosystem: Host-associated > Fungi > Mycelium > Unclassified | place: USA: Florida, Wekiwa Springs...
TGATGCGAACTTCGGAATTAAAGGGACACTAGCAAGTTTATGATTCTCGTGTGGTTCAGGTTCAGAAGTCCGCTTCACCGACTCGCCGCGATAGTGTGGCGGACTTCTGAACCACCACACTAGAGATGCCCGGCCGGAATGGGCGGCACGACGCAAGGCCGAGGCCAGTGATGACGTTGGACGCATTGAAGAGACAGGCTGCGGCGCGTGCCGTCGAACGTGTCGAATCGGGAATGAAGCTGGGTCTTGGGACCGGGTCCACCGCCAAGCATTTTGTCGAACTTCTTGGGGAGCGCGTTCGTGACGGACTGAAGATTGTCGGCGTTCCGACATCCGAAGCGACCCGGGCCGACGCGCAGCGCTGCGGTGTCCCTCTGGCCACCCTCGATGACATTGATCGGCTCGATCTGACTGTCGATGGCGCCGATGAAATCGACCCCGGTCTGAATGTGATCAAGGGCGGCGGCGGAGCTCTTTTGCGTGAGAAGATCGTCGCAGCCGCGTCGGATCGTATGATCGTGATTGCCGATGAGACCAAATGGGTCGCCAGGCTCGGCCGCTTCCCCCTGCCGATCGAGGTTATTCCCTTTGGGCTTGCGGCGACACGGCGGGCGATCGGCGAAGCGTTTGCGAAAAGTGGCGTTTCGGGGCAAACGGTCGTCAGGAAGGGCCCCGATGGCCATGCTTTCGTCACCGATGGCGGTCACTGGATTGTCGACGCCCATCTCGGGGAAATACCCGATGCATCCCGTCTCGCCGGGTTGTTGAATCCGATACCCGGCGTTGTCGAGCACGGTCTGTTCATTGGCTTTGCGAGCGTGGCGATGCTAGCGGGCGCTCAGGGAATTCGTGTTGTTGAGCGGCAGTAGCGCCGCAATCGAGGAGAATCGAGATGAAGGCTCTTTCAAGAATTCTGCCGGTGGCCTGTCTTGTGGCCGGCCTGACTTTCTCAGGCGCCCTGGCGCAGCAATCCGCGCAGCCGTCGCCTGCTGCAATCGCCTCGGCCAGGGAGCTTCTGACGCTGAAGCATGCCACGGCGATGTATGCGAACGCCGTTCCCGGCATGGTTGAGCGGACCAAGACCACGCTGCTTCAGTCGAACCTGAACTACCAGAAGGATCTCAATGAGGTTTCCGTGATCGTTGCCAAGTCGCTGGCGGGTCGCGAAAAGGAGATCGGGGATGGCATGGCGAAGATCTATGCCAGCGAGTTTACCGAACAGGAATTGAAGGATCTCGTCACGTTTTATAAATCCCCGCTGGGACAGAAATTGATCGCGCAAGAGCCGAAGGCGATCGAGGCCAGCATGGGATACATGAACAAGTGGGCACAGCAGTTTTCGGAAGTCGTCAACGGCGCGTTCCGTGCGGAAATGCGCAAGCGCGGCAAGGAAATCTGACACCGGTCGAGGCGGGGCATGGCTGACTTCGACGTTGATCTCTTTGTCATCGGCGGCGGATCGGGCGGCGTGCGCGCCGCGCGCATCGCCGCCGGACATGGCGCGCGCGTCATGATTGCCGAAGAGTACCGGATGGGTGGCACCTGCGTGATCCGGGGCTGCGTGCCGAAGAAGCTCCTGGTCTATGCGTCTCACATCCGTCACGACATCGAGGATGCCGCGGGCTTCGGATGGTCGATTCCCTCCGCGACGTTCGACTGGCCGACCCTGATCGCCAACAAGGACAAGGAGATCGCGCGGCTCGAAGCGGCCTATACGTCGAATGCCGAAAAGGCGGGTGTTCGCATCGTCAAGGCGCGAGCCGTGTTCGAAGATCCGCATACGTTGCGGCTTGCTACGGGTGAAACCGTCCGGTCGAAATATGTGCTGATCGCGACGGGCGGGACACCGAACCATGGCCGGGTCATTCCCGGCATCGAACACGTGATCTCCTCGAACGAGGTCTTTCATCTCGCCGAACTGCCCAAACGGATCGTGATTCAGGGGGGCGGATATATCGCGCTTGAGTTCGCGTGCGTCTTTGCGGGATTTGGCAGCGATGTGACGCTGATCTATCGCGGCGACAACATTTTGCGCGGGTTCGATGACGATGTTCGCGCCCATGTCCGTGCCGAGATGGAAAAGGACGGCATCACGATCCTGACCGGCTGTACGATCGACAAGGTCGACAGGCACGGAAGCGAATTCACCTCGCATTTGTCGAACGGCTCGAGCGTCGCGTCCGATCGGGTGCTGTTTGCGATCGGCCGGCACCCGAACGTTGCAAATCTCGGTCTCGAGAAGGCGGGCGTTGCCATCAATCCCAAAAATGGCGGTATCGCCGTCGACGGCTTTTCACGGACAAACGTCCCGCACATCTATGCGGTCGGTGACGTTACGCAGCGCTTCAACCTGACGCCGGTCGCGATCCGCGAGGGCCACGCGTTTGCGGATACGGTATTCGGAAACAGGCCAGTGTGCGTCGATCACGCGGACATTCCAACCGCGGTGTTTTCGCAGCCGGAAGTCGGCACGATCGGCCTGACGGAAGCGCAAGCGCGTGCGCAGTTCACGAACGTCGATATCTACAAGGCGACATTCCGGCCGATGAAGGCCACCATGTCCGGCCGCGACACCCGCGTTCTGATGAAGATTGTCGTGGATGCCGCGACAGACCGCGTGCTGGGCTGCCATATCGTCGGCGACGGCGCGGCGGAAATGACACAGGTTCTCGGCATTGCCATCAGGATGAAGGCGACCAAGGCCGACTTCGATGCGACAATGGCATTGCATCCGACAGCCGCCGAAGAGCTCGTGACCATGCGGACGCCGGCTGCGCGCTATGTGCGGGACGCCGCGGAATAGGGCTGTCTTCCACGGGAGCAGAAAACCCTAGCTTTCTTCAAGCCATTCGGCCGCGCTTCTCCAGAGCGTATCGCGGTGTTTCGTCCGAAAAAAGCCGAAGTGACCGATCTGAGCCACGCCCGCGTCGCTGGGCGCGATCATGTCTATGTCCGCTGCGATCGATGTGAATCCTGAACACAGCAATTCGACCGCGGGGCGGGTTGCCCAGGGGTCGTCGGCGAAGCACAGCGCGCGCAGCGCTCCGCGGTAATTCGGGAAATTGGCGAGCGCGTCGAGCGTGGCATCGTCGAACATGTAGCGCTTGCTCATGACCCAGCGGATCCATTGCAGGAATACGCCTTTGGGAAGATCGAGGCCGAGTCCCATTCGCCCCGGCGCATAACCCAATAGCCGCGTCAGCGGCACACCGACGAAATTCAGCAGTGCGTAGACACGGTAGCGTTCCGGCGTTGCCATGAGCGTCCATGTGCCGGCCTGCGAGGCCACCAGAAGCGCGCGCGAGATTTCGGTGTTGTTAGGCAGCAGGCCCAGCGCCTGGCCACCGAAGGAGTGTCCGACATAGCCGAGCGGGAGGTTTTTGTAGCGTTCACGCATCCACGCCACGGCCGCCGTGGCGTCGAGCGCCGCCCAGTCGGCCATCGAGGCCTGAAAGCCGGCGAGCGATTTCGGCCGGTTGTCGCCGACCGGGGATGTCTGCCGGGAGTCGCCCGTGCCGCGATAATCGTAGGTGAGTACGGCGTGGCCGCGGTGGGCCAGATAGCCGGCAAAGCCTCGGTAAATCCGGTGGGGCACGGCGGTCGCTGAATTGATCAGGACGGCGCGGCGCCGCGCGCCACGTGGCAGAAACAGGGTGCCGCCGAGAGAATATCCGTCCTTGGCGGGAAACCTGATGTCGTCCGCAAACACGTCGTCTGGTATTGCTTCAGCCACGCCAAAGCCCTCGAGGCCCTCTCGACGAACCCAGCAAAGGCGAATTCGGCTTTTGCCGCAAGATCTTGAGCGGCAAGGCTCATTTTCCAACTGGCGCGGCAGCGCCGGCCTGTGTATAACCCGGCCCTTCGCTACCCTGTTAAGTGGCGGTTTTTGTTCAGGAGTTGACCCATGTCCGAGCGGTGGACACCCGATAGCTGGCGCACCAAACCCGTGAAGCAGATTCCGGTTTATCCGGACGCAAAATCATTGGGCGAAGTCGAGGCACAGCTTGCCACGTTTCCGCCGCTGGTTTTTGCGGGTGAGGCGCGCAACCTGAAGAAAGCCTTGGCCCGAGTCGCAAAGGGTGAGGCGTTCCTGCTGCAAGGCGGCGATTGCGCCGAGAGTTTTGCCGAACACGGCGCCAACAACATCCGCGATTTCTTCCGCGTGCTGCTGCAGATGGCGGTGGTCTTGACCTATGCCGGCGCGCTGCCGGTGGTGAAGGTCGGCCGCATTGCAGGCCAGTTCGCCAAGCCGCGCTCGTCGCCGGTCGAGACGGTCGACGGCGTCGAGCTGCCGAGCTATCGCGGCGATATCGTCAACGACATCGCATTCACCGCGCAATCGCGGACGCCCGATCCGCAGCGGCAACTGATGGCCTATCGCCAGTCGGCGGCGACGCTGAACCTGCTGCGCGCCTTCGCGACCGGCGGCTTTGCCAATCTCGGCAGCGTGCACCAGTGGATGCTCGGTTTCCTGAAGGATTCGCAGCAGTCGCGGCGGTACAAGGAACTGGCGGATCGCATCTCCGACGCGCTCAACTTCATGCGCGCCTGCGGCCTCGATCTGGAGAGCCATCCGGAATTGCGCGCGACCGATGTCTACACCAGCCACGAAGCGTTGCTGCTCGGCTACGAGCAGGCCTTCACGCGCGTCGATTCCACGACCGGCGACTGGTACGCGACCTCGGGTCACATGATCTGGATCGGCGATCGCACCCGTCAGCTCGATCACGGCCATGTCGAGTATTTCCGCGGCATCAAGAATCCGATCGGGCTCAAGTGCGGCCCCTCGCTGAAACCCGACGAACTTTTGAAGCTGATCGATGTGCTCAATCCCGACAACGAGGCGGGCCGGCTCACGCTCATCAACCGCTTCGGCTCGGACAAGATCGGCGATCATCTGCCGCAACTGATCCGCGCGGTGCAGCGCGAGGGACGCGCCGTCGTGTGGTCGTGCGATCCCATGCACGGCAACACCATCACATCGACCAGCGGCTACAAGACCCGGCCGTTCGATCGTATCCTGTCGGAGGTGAAGTCGTTCTTCAGCATTCATGCCGCGGAAGGCACGCATGCCGGCGGCGTTCATCTGGAGATGACCGGGCAGAACGTCACCGAATGCATCGGCGGCGCGCGCGCGATCACCGACGAGGATCTGAACGACCGCTACCACACGGTCTGCGATCCTCGCCTGAACGCCGAGCAGTCGATCGACATGGCTTTCCTGATCGCCGAACTGCTGAAGCAGGAGCGCTCCGGCAAGGTCAAACCGATTCCGGCGGTCGCGGGCTTCTGAGGTGTTGCGCTTATGGCGCGCCACCATCAATAGCTGGAACGGACTGATCTTCGCAGTCCGTTCCGAGCAGGCCATCCGGGAGGAGCTGTTCGCGCTCCTGGTGTCCTTGCCGCTGGCCTGGTTTGTCGGAACCACGGCGGTGCGTCGCGTCGAACTCGTCGCGGCGGTCCTGCTGCTGCTGGTCGTCGAACTTCTGAATACCGCGATCGAAAAACTGGCGGACCGGCTGACGACCGATCGCGATCCGCAGATCGGGCACGTCAAGGACATGGGCTCGGCCGCGGTCGGCGTGGTGCTTCTCATCATCCTCCTTGTCTGGGGCGTTGCCATCGCCGGACGCATAGGCCTTCTCTGAGTCTCCCGATTGCGAAAGACGAAGCCCACGGGCAACATGCATCCATGACCGACACCAGCTTCAAGATCACGCTCGCCCAGTTGAATCCGACGGTCGGCGACGTCGCCGGAAATGCTGCGAAGGCCCGCGCCGCGCGCGCGCAAGCCAAGGCCGATGGCGCCGCGCTGGTGGTGCTCTCGGAGTTGTTCATTGCCGGATACCCCCCGGAAGATCTGGTGCTGAAGCCGGCATTTCAGGCCGCCTGCCGCGCGGCCATCGAGGAGCTTGCGCGCGAGACCGCCGACGGCGGACCCGCGATGCTGATCGGCAGCCCGTGGGTCGACAATGGAAAGCTCTACAACGCCTGCGCGCTGCTCGATGGCGGGCGGATCGCGGCGATCCGTTTCAAGGTCAATCTGCCGAACTACGGCGTGTTCGACGAGAAGCGCGTATTTGCGCGAGGGCCGGTGGCGGGGCCGATCACGGTTCGCGGGTTAAGGATCGGCGTGCCGATCTGCGAGGACACCTGGCTCGAGGAATCCGAGGATTACGAAAACGTCGTCGAGTGTCTGGCCGAGACCGGGGCGGAAATTCTCGTGGTCCCGAACGGCTCGCCGTATGCCCGCGGCAAGAGCGACATCAGGCTCTCGGTCTCGGTCGCGCGCGTCACCGAGAGCGATCTGCCGCTGGTCTATCTCAATCAGGTCGGCGGCCAGGATGAACTGGTGTTCGACGGCGCGTCGTTCGCGCTCAACGCCGACCGCTCGCTGGCGGCGCAGCTTCCGGCTTTCAGCGAAAGTATCGTCACGCTGCAGTGGATGAAAACCGCGGCAGGCTGGCATTGCGCGGGGCCCGTCGCGCCTCAGATCGACGGCGACAAGGCCGACTATGCCGCGTGCGTCCTGGGCCTGCGCGATTATGTCCAGAAGAACGGCTTTCCGGGCGTGCTGCTCGGCGTGTCCGGCGGCATCGACTCGGCGCTGTGCGCGGCGATCGCCGTCGACGCGCTTGGCGCGGAACGCGTCCGGGGCGTCATGCTGCCGTTTCGCTTCACGGCGCAGGTCTCGCTCGACGATGCGGCGAAGCTCGCAGCCGCGCTCGGAATTCGCTACGAGGTGCTGCCGATCGCGGCCGCGGTCAACGGATTTGAGGAGATTCTCTCCGGCACGTTCGCGGGGCTGCCGCGCGATATCACCGAGGAGAACTTGCAGGCGCGCGCGCGCGGCACCCTGTTGATGGCGATTTCCAACAAGACCGGCGTGATGGTCGTGACCACCGGCAACAAGTCGGAAATGTCGGTCGGATACGCCACGCTGTACGGCGACATGAATGGCGGCTTCAATCCGATCAAGGATATCTACAAGACCGAGGTGTTCCGTCTGTCGAGCCTGCGTAACGCATGGAAGCCGGACGGCGCGCTCGGTCCATCGGGCGAAGTGATCCCGGTCAACATCATTACCCGGCCGCCGACCGCGGAGTTGCGCGAAAATCAAACCGACCAGGACTCGCTGCCGCCCTACGACGTGCTCGATGCGATCCTCGAGCGGCTGGTCGAACGCGAGGAGCCGTTGGCATCCATCGTCGCCGAGGGTTTTGAACGTGACGTGGTGGCGCGGATCGACCGGCTGCTGAACATCGCCGAATACAAACGGCGGCAGGCGGCGCCCGGCGTCAAGGTCACGCGCAGGAACTTCGGCCGCGACCGCCGTTATCCGATCACCAACCGCTTTCGCGATCGTGGCGAGGCGTTGCCGAATCCGGATGAAGATCTGGTCTCGCGGCCGGGAACGGTTTCAGCGGAAGCCTTTGACGGATAGCCCGCTGGCGAGGCGCCCTATCGCGCCGGGATGAACGTCGGCCCGACCGAGCGGATGGTCTTGTTGTTGGTCGCTCCCGCGGGGCTCGCACTGGCCGGCGCCGAAGCCGGCGCGGCCGCCGGGCTCGCGGGCGCGCTGCCTTTCTTCGGTGCCTGGCCCCGGGGCAGCGCCATTTTCTTCGCGCTCTCTTCGGTAACGATGATGTCGCCCTGCTGCGCGGCCGCCGCTTTGTCGTCGATGCCCTTCAGCGCCTGAGACCACGTTTCGCCGGCCGGCTTGCAGGAGCACGACGGATTGAACTCCTTGCGGTAAAGGAATGCATTCGGCGATGACGAATACGGCTGCCCGCTGATCGAGACCGCCTGGTTCATGTCCTCGCCCGGGTTGCGATAGGTGAACAGCGAGGCTTCCGCCGCGGGGCAGAGGCTTTTGCAGGTCCGCTCGTCATCGGCGAACCGGCTCGGAACGGTCGCGAACGAGATCGGAAAATAATAGCCGTCGCACGAGCGCACGCAGACGGTGCGATAGGTTCCGGACTGAACGCCTGAATCGATCGGCGGAACGGGATTGTTGTTGTTGCCGAAAAAATTATCGAGGAATGAGCCGGAATTCCGCACCGCGGCCGCATATTGCGGACCGCAATTGTTTTGCGCCAGCGCGATCAGCACGGAGCGGCGCTGGCTCTCGCGCTCGCTTCCGCCGCCGCCATCGGACCGCAAACGCTCCAGGCTCGTCGTGATCTGCTCGAGATTGGTGCGCATCTGCTGGATCTGATGGTTGACCGGCCCGCACTGTGCCGACTGGCCATTGAACAGCGAGAAGAATCCGGAACTGTCGCACCCCATCCGCTTGGCCTGCGTGGTCACGCGGTCGAGTTCGGCCTGCTGTCTGCCGGCGGCGTCCTCGTAGCGCCGGATCTGGTCCGCTTTTGCCGGATCGCCGCCGCCGCGATCGATGCTCGCGAGTTGCGCTTCGAGGCGCGGGCACATCGGGCTGACGCCCGGAGGCGGCGCGCCTTGCTGCGGAACGCCCTGCGCGACGGCATCGGCATTGAAGGCCGCAGCTCCAAGGAAGGCGGCGCAAGCCAGAAATCGCATCCCGCGATGAACAAACACAGACAAGGCGTCAGACATGATCCGCCATCGGAGCGATCCCGGGAGGCGATGCTGCAAATCCGTCTGGACGGAGAACTGGTATCTCCCGAACGCAGGTGCGGCCATCGCGGTGACATTTCGCGCAATCCGGGCAAACCCGATCGCGCCGCAAGACGCTGAGGCTGCAGACCGCGACACGGTGGTATCGGCCATTCGCCAGCGCGTCATGTCTTACCCGCTTCTCGCGGCAGCGTCACGTCGTTTCCGGGGGCGCGCGTGTGGCGCTGCCGGCGCAGGAGAGGCTGACGCGGCCTGCATCGGCAATTCAGCGGTTGCAGGTAATCGCCACGTATTCACGGCATCCGCCGTGCAGGCAAAGGTTCTCGGAGGCGGGAATCGATCCGGTGATTTCATCGGGGTCGACGCGCCGATACGACGTGGCCTGTGCAAAATCGCGTGACCGGCAATAGGAGCGCGCGGCATGCGCCCCGCACGACTCGCCGCGGGCGAGGCACTGGTCGATGCCATATCCATCGGCCTGGTTTGCGATGATGAAAACACGGCTGTCGGCCCATGCGGAGGATTGGGCGAAGAGAGCGGCGCCGGCCAGAAGTGCGGAGATCGTTCGCATTGTTTACCTGGGACGGAAGGGATCGCCCTTGCTCCTATGCCAAATCCGTTAAGATTGATTAACCATGACGGCGCGAGCGATTTCGGGGCGAAATGAGGCGTTTCTGGGGCCGGGCCTTGACGCCGCCCCCCCGGTTGCCCCATGGTGCCGCGATGAACGGTTTCCTCGCCATTTGCAGCATTTGCCGCGAGATTATTAGCTAGCGATTCGCTGGCTGAGGCCGTTTTTTCTCACATGAGATCACCGGACGCTCCGCCAGCTTACTGGACGGGATTCCATGGAACTGCGCCTTTACGATACCCTGACCAAGGAGAAGCGTGTTTTCACGCCGATCGATCCGTCGAACGTGCGGATGTATGTCTGCGGACCCACGGTCTACGACTTCGCCCACATCGGCAATGCGCGGCCGGTGATCGTGTTCGACGTGCTGTTCCGGCTGCTGCGGCATCTCTACGGCGACCAGCACGTCACCTACGTCCGCAACATCACCGACGTCGACGACAAGATCAACGATCGCGCCGCGCGGGATTTTCCCGGATTGCCGTTGAACGAGGCGATCCGGAAGGTCACGGAAAAGACCGCCGATCAGTTTCAGGCCGATGTCGCGGCGCTCGGCTGCCTGCCGCCGACGCATCAGCCGCGCGCCACCGAATTCGTGGTTCCGCGCGCCGACGGCAAGGCCGACATGGTGACGCTGATCCAGCAGTTGATCGCGCGCGGCCACGCCTACGAGGCCGGCGGCGAGGTGCTGTTCGACACGCAATCGATGCCGGACTACGGCATGCTGTCGGGCCGCAAGCTCGAGGACCAGAAGGCCGGCGCGCGCATCGCGGTCGATGCGCACAAGAGAAACCCGGCCGACTTCGTGCTGTGGAAGCTGTCGTCGGAGAATGAGCCGGGCTGGGACAGCCCGTGGGGCAGGGGACGGCCAGGCTGGCACATCGAATGCTCGGCCATGAGCGCGGCTTATCTCGGAAATGTCTTCGACATTCACGGCGGCGGCCTCGACCTGATCTTTCCGCATCATGAAAACGAGATCGCACAGTCGCGCTGCGCGCACGGCACGCACGCGATGGCGAACACCTGGATGCACAACGGATTCCTGCAGGTCGAAGGCGAGAAGATGAGCAAGAGCCTCGGCAATTTCGTGACCATCAATGAATTGCTGGCGACCGATAAATTTGGCGGGCGCAGGTGGGATGGAGACGACCTTCGGCTCGCAATGCTTGGAACGCACTACACCCAGCCCATCGACTGGACCGTGTCGGGATTACAGCAGGCAACCACGGCTCTGCGTCGCTGGTGGCGCGAGATCGGAGACGTCGAGCCTGCGACGTCTCCGAATGAGCGGGTGATGGACGCTCTCGCGGACGACATGAATACGCCAAAAATGCTTGCGGAGCTTCATTCGCTTCGCCGCGACTCGAAATTCGCCGATCTTGCGGCCTCGCTCATTTTCCTCGGGTTTACTCCGCAACGTCACCACGGCACCGAATCGTCGGTCGATGGTCCATCGATCGCGGGGGCGCATCGCAGCGAACTGTCGGCAGAGGCGACGCAGCTCATCGAAGCTCGCGCCGCCGCCCGTGCGCGAAAAGACTTCAGGGAATCCGACCGCATCCGCGACCAACTCGCGGCGATGGGCGTGATGGTGAAGGACGGCAAGGACGCGGACGGAAAGCCGGTGACCACATGGGAGATCGCGCGATGACGAAACCCGATACGCCGTTTCCAAAACACTGGCGCTATTACATCTTCATCAAGTGGGCGGTGATCGTCGCGGCGGTCGTGCTGGTCTGCCGCCTGTTCGGATTGTTCTGACGCGATGGGACAAACCATGCCGATACCCGCGCTGCGCCCGATGCTTCCGGTCGATGTTCCCGTGCTCGCCGCGATTTTCATCGCCAGCATCGAAGAATTGACCGGCGACGATTATAACGAGGCGCAGCAGATCGCGTGGGCATCGGCTGCCGACGACGAGGAAGCCTTCGGCCAACGATTGGCCGGGCAACTCACGCTGGTCGCCACGCTGCAGGGCTCGCCGGTCGGTTTTGCGTCGCTGAAGGGCGCCGATCATATCGACATGCTCTATGTGCATCCGGGTGCGTCGAGGCAGGGGATCGCGACCATGCTGTGCGACGCGCTCGAAAAACTCGCGGGCGCGCGGGGCGCGACAGCGCTGACCGTCGAGGCCAGCGATACCGCGGAGCCTGTTTTCGCCAGGCGCGGCTACGCCGCGATGCAACGCAATTCGGTGACGGTCGGCGACGAGTGGCTGGCCAACACCACGATGAAAAAGACTTTGTCTTCTGGAGGTGCGGCATGAGCCGCGAACGTCTTTACCTGTTCGATACGACATTGCGCGACGGCGCGCAGACCAACGGCGTCGATTTCACGCTGCAGGACAAGCTGGCGATCGCCAGGATGCTCGACGATCTCGGCATCGATTATGTCGAGGGCGGCTATCCCGGCGCCAATCCGACCGACAGCGAGCTGTTTTCGCAAAAGCCCGCGCTCGACCACGCGAAATTCACCGCATTCGGGATGACGCGTCGGCCGGGGCGCTCTGCGTCCAACGATCCGGGCCTGGCCGCGCTGATCGAGGCGAAGGCGGATGCGATCTGCTTCGTCGCCAAATCCTCGGCCTATCAGGTCCGCGTCGCGCTCGAGACCACGGGAGACGAGAACCTGGCGTCGATCCGCGACAGCGTGAAGGCCGCCGTCGCGGCCGGCCGCGAGGTGATGGTGGACTGCGAGCACTTCTTCGACGGCTACAAGCAGGATCCCGACTTCTCGCTGGCCTGCGCCAAGGCCGCGTATGACTCGGGCGCGCGCTGGGTGGTGCTGTGCGACACCAACGGCGGCACCATGCCGAACGAGATCGAGACCATCGTTCGCGATGTCGCGAAGCATATTCCGGGCGGTCATCTCGGCATTCACGCCCATAACGACACCGAGCAGGCGGTCGCCAATTCGCTCGCGGCGGTGCGGGGCGGGGTGCGGCAAATCCAGGGCACCCTGAACGGCCTCGGCGAGCGCTGCGGCAACGCCAACCTGTGCTCGCTCATTCCGACGCTGAGGCTGAAGAAGGAATTTTCCGACGCCTTCGAGATCGGCGTGTCGGAGGATCGCCTTTCGACCCTGATGCAGACGTCGCGCGCGCTGGACAACATGCTCAACCGCGCGCCGAACCGGCATGCGCCTTACGTCGGCGAAAGCGCCTTCGTCACCAAGACCGGCATTCATGCCTCCGCGATCCTCAAGGATCCCACGACCTACGAGCATGTCTCGCCGGAATCGGTCGGAAACCGCCGCAAGGTGCTGGTCTCTGATCAGGCCGGACGGTCCAACGTGCTGGCGGAGCTGGAGCGCGCGAATATCGCGTTCGACAAGAACGATCCGAAGCTCGGGCGTCTGGTCGAGGAGATGAAGGAGCGCGAGGCCGCGGGGTATGCCTACGAGTCGGCGAACGCGTCGTTCGATCTGCTGGCGCGGCGCACGCTCGGCGGCGTGCCGGAATATTTCGATGTCGAGCAGTTCGACGTCAATGTCGAGCAGCGCTACAATTCCAACGGTCAGCGCATCACCGTCGCGATGGCGGTGGTCAAGGTCAAGGTCGACGGCGAAACCCTGATTTCGGCCGCCGAGGGTAACGGCCCCGTCAATGCGCTCGATGTCGCCTTGCGCAAGGATCTCGGCAAGTATCAGAAGTACATCGAGAGCCTGAAGCTGATCGATTACCGCGTGCGTATCCTCAACGGCGGCACGGAAGCCGTGACGCGCGTGCTGATCGAGAGCGAAGACGAGCAGGGCGAACGCTGGACCACGATCGGCGTGTCGCCCAATATCATCGATGCGTCGTTCCAGGCCCTGATGGATTCGGTGTTCTACAAGCTGGTGAAGTCCGGCGCGACCGCGTGAGGAGGGGCCATGATCGACCATGTATCCCTCGCGGTCAGCGATCTCGCCCGCTCTGTCTTGTTTTACGAACGCGCGTTCGCGCCACTCGGCCTGTCGAAGCTGGTGACGCGGCCTGCCATGGTCGGCTTCGGAAAATCCTATCCGGAAGTCTGGATCGATCTGCGCAGCGGCATGAAGCCGCTCGCGTTGGACAACGGCGCGCACGTTTGCCTGCGCGCGCCTTCAACGGAGGCGGTCGATGCGTTCCATGCGGCCGCGCTTGCCGCGGGTGCGCGTTCGGAAAGTGCGCCGTCGCTCCGCCCCCATGATCGGGTGAAATACTACGGCGCCTTCGTCGTCGATTTCGACGGCAACCGGATCGAGGCTGTGACGTTTCCGAAGGAGTAGGCCAGGCGTTTGCGGAGCCTGGACTTACAGCTTGCGCGCGACGTCAGCCGGCATCTGTTTTGAGGAATCCGACGTTCCGCTCGCTGCGGCACGCAATTTCGGCAAAATGTCCTCAACGCGATCCGCTTTGAGAACATCGACGGCGAGCGTCGGCCGGATGAAAGCGGTGGTCCGCATGTGCGTCAGCAGCGCGAACAGCGGCTCCCAGAAACCGTCGATATTGGCGAGCAGGATGGGTTTGCTGTGGCGCCCGAGTTGCTGCCAGGTGAGTTGTTCGACCAGTTCCTCCAGCGTGCCGACGCCGCCGGGCAAGGCCACGAACGCGTCCGATCGCTCGAACATCAGGCGCTTGCGCTCGTGCATATCGCGCGTGACGATCATCTCCTGGACGCGGGACAAGGCATGTTCGCGCGTGGTCAGGAAATCCGGGATGATGCCGGTGACCGTGCCGCCATGATCGAGGGTCGAGGTCGCAACGGCGCCCATCAGGCCGACCGAGCCACCGCCATAAACCAGCCCGACATTGCTCTGGGCAAGGGATTTGCCGAGCGCGACGGCAGCTTCGATGAAGTGGGGATTTGTACCGGGGCCTGAGCCGCAATAGACACAGAGCGTTTTAATGGTGTTCATGTCCTCGATGTGGCACTGCGAAATCACAGCGTCAAGGCTTGGCTGGGGCTCGTCTCAGGCTCAATTTCCTGTCAATGGCGTTGCCGGCGGCGAAAAGAATCGCCGGGTGAGGGTGCGCGCGGTCGCCAAACCCCCTATATGACAGTGGAAATATGACCCCGATCAGACACCATTCGCGGCGCCAGACGCCGGTTTCCGCTTCAGGCGCGATCGATGGCTAACGCCGGTCCGCACGCCGCCAGCGCGCCCACTGAACCTTCCGACGATCCGGCCCGGCGAGCGACCCTCGGCAGGGCGCTCCTGCATTTGTGGCCCTACATGTGGCCGGGCGATCGCGCCGACCTGAAGATGCGCGTTGTGTGGTCGATGCTGCTGCTGCTCGCGGCGAAGCTCGCGACGCTGACGGTTCCGTTCACATTCAAATGGGCGATCGACGCGTTGAACGGCACGGGAAGCGCTCCCGTGCAGCCGGACAACCGGGCGATGTGGCTGATCGTGTCGCCGCTGGCGATGACCGCCGCCTACGGCTTCATGCGCGTGCTGATGGCGCTGCTGACGCAGTGGCGCGACGGCATCTTCGCCAAGGTCGCGATGCATGCGGTGCGCAAGCTCGCTTACCGGACATTCGTCCATATGCACGAGCTGTCGCTGCGGTTTCATCTCGAGCGCAAGACCGGCGGTCTGACGCGCGTGCTGGAACGCGGACGTACCGGCATCGAGGAGATGGTCCGGCTGGTCATTCTTCAGCTTGTCCCGACGGCGGTCGAAGTCGGATTGCTCACCGCCGTGCTGCTCTGGCAGTTCGACTGGCGCTACGTGCTGGTGACGCTGGCGACGGTGACGCTCTACATGGCCTTCACCTACAGGGCGACACAGTGGCGAATTGAAATCCGCCGCCGCATGAACGATTCCGATTCCGATGCCAACGCCAAGGCGATCGACTCGCTGTTGAACTACGAAACGGTGAAATATTTCAGTGCCGAATTGCGCGAAGCGCAACGCTACGACCGCTCGATGGAGCGCTTCGAGACCGCGAGCGTCCATACCTATACGTCGTTGGCGGCCCTGAACGCAGGGCAGGCGGTCATTTTCACCGCCGGATTGACGGCGATCATGATCATGTGCGCGATCGGCGTGCGCAACGGCACGCATACGGTGGGCGATTTCGTCATGGTCAACGCCATGATGATCCAGCTCTACCAGCCTCTCAATCTGATGGGCATGGTCTACCGCGAGATCAAGCAGGCGATCATCGACATCGAAAAGATGTTTGCCGTGCTGACCCGCAGTCCGGAGGTGAAGGACCGCGCCGATGCGCAGCCGTTGCGGATCGAGCGTGGCGCGGTGCGGTTCGAAGACGTTCAGTTCTCCTACGATCCCGACCGCCCCATCCTGAAAGGGGTGACGTTCGAGGTTCCCGCCGGCAAGACCGTGGCTGTCGTCGGGCCATCGGGTGCCGGCAAGTCGACGCTCTCGCGCCTGCTGTTCCGTCTGTATGACGTGTCGGGCGGCCGCATCCTGATCGACGGCCAGGATATCCGGCAGGTCACGCAGGCGTCGTTGCGGGCTGCCATCGGCATGGTGCCGCAGGACACGGTGCTGTTCAACGACACCATTCGCTACAACATCCGTTATGGCCGCTGGGATGCGACCGACGAGGACGTGGAGACCGCGGCTCAAACCGCGCAGATCGACGGCTTCATCAGGATGTCGCCGAAGGGCTACGAGACCGAGGTCGGCGAGCGCGGCCTAAAACTGTCCGGCGGCGAGAAGCAGCGCGTGGCGATCGCCCGTACGGTTCTCAAGGCGCCGCCGATCCTCTTGCTTGACGAGGCGACGTCGGCGCTGGACAGCCACACCGAGCACGAGATCCAGGAGGCGCTCGAGCGGGTCTCGCGCAACCGAACGTCGCTGGTGATCGCGCACCGGCTGTCGACCATCGTTGGAGCCGATGAAATCATCGTGCTCGATCGGGGCGGCATCGCCGAGCGGGGAACTCACGTGCAGCTTTTGGCCGCCAACGGTCTTTACGCGAGCATGTGGAACAGGCAACGTGAGGCGCAGGAAGCGCGGGAAAAACTGGCGCTGATCGCAGACGACAACGAAGCGCCGAATCGCGCTCCTCCCGAGATCGACGACGGTTTGATGACTCCCGCCGCGGCGGAGTGATCGTATGTTCACGCAGAACGGATTTTGAGTCTCCCATGTCCATCGCCCATTCCATCCGCGCGCAAATTCCGCCGATCCATCCGGAAGGCTATCCCTTCATCGGCGGCTTCGCCCTGGCCAGCCTCATCCTGTTCTGGATCTGGACGCCGCTTGGCTGGATCGGAACGCTGCTGACGGTGTGGTGCGCGCTGTTCTTCCGCGACCCGGTCCGTGCGACCCCGGTCCATGAAGGCATCGTTGTGGCTCCGGCGGACGGGCGGGTGTCGATGATTACCCACACCTTGCCGCCCGCCGAACTGGGCCTTGGCGATCAGCCGCTGCTGCGCATTTCGATTTTCATGAGCGTGTTCAACTGTCACGTGAACCGCAGTCCCGTGGCCGGCCGGATCGAGCGGATCGTCTATCGTCCCGGTAAATTCATCAACGCCGAACTCGACAAGGCGAGCGACGACAACGAGCGCAACTCGCTCGTCATCGCCACGCCGAACGGGCGTATCGGGGTGATCCAGATCGCGGGCCTGGTGGCGCGGCGGATCGTGTCGTTCGTGCGGGAGGGGCAGACGGTCGGCGCGGGCGAGCGCTTCGGGCTGATCCGCTTCGGCTCGCGGCTCGACGTGTTTTTGCCGGCGGGAGCGCGGACGCTGGTATCCGAAGGCCAGACCGCGGTCGCCGGCGAAACGGTGCTGGCCGACTTCCGGCCCGGCGATGGCGCCCGGACCTCTCGCAGCGATTAACCATTCCAGAGCCGCGCGGCGGCGGCGACACCGATGGCGAACCCGGCGCAGCCTTGCTATAGGGAGGCGATGCAGACGCCCTATGATCCGAAATCGTCCGAAATGCGCCGCCGCCGGTTTCGCCCGATTCCGGTGCGCATGCTGGTGCCCAACGTCATCACGCTGCTGGCGATTTGCGCCGGCCTGACGGCGATCCGGCTCTCGACCGAGGGGCGGATGGAGCTGGCGGTCGCGGCCATCGTGTTCGCCGCCGTTCTCGACGGGCTCGACGGGCGCGTGGCCCGCATGATCAAGGGACAATCGAAATTCGGAGCTGAACTCGACAGCCTCGCCGATTTCGTCAATTTCGGCGTTGCCCCCGGCCTGATCCTGTATTTCTGGCAGTTGCACGATCTCAAGAATGTCGGCTGGATCGCGGCGATGACGTTCGCGATCAGCGGCGGCCTGCGGCTGGCTCGCTTCAACGCGACGATGGACGATCCGAACAAGCCGGCGTTTGCGGCGAACTTCTTCACCGGCGTGCCGGCGCCGGCCGGTGCGATCACCGTGTTGCTGCCGGTGTTCCTGGCGTTTATCGGCATGCCGGAGCCGCCTGCGGTGCTGACGGCGCTCTACACGCTGCTCATTGCCATTTTGATGGTGTCGCGGCTGCCGGTTTTCTCCGGCAAGACGATCCGTATGCGCGTGCCGCCGGAGATGGTGCTTCCGGTTTTCGTCTCGGTGGTGTTCTTCATCGCGCTTCTGATCAGCTACCCCTGGTACATCCTGTCCGTTGGCTCGATATTTTATCTGCTGAGTCTCCCCGTCGGATGGAAGTCCTACCGGGATCACACGCGCAGGCTGTCCGCGCAAACGACATCGCCCGCATCACAGGCAGAAGCCGAAGGCGTCGCGGAGGATGCTGCGTTCACGGATCTGACGCGCGAGGATGCCGACGGCCGTCCCCAGCGCCTGAACTAGTGTGGTGGTTCAGAAGTCCGCCACACTATCGCGGCGAGCCGGTGAAGCGGACTTCTGAACCTGAACCACACGAGAATCATAAACTTGCCAGTGTCCCTTTAATTCCGAAGTTCGCATCA
>Ga0153956_1001740_pt1 | contig 18085 bp, 14 predicted proteins | sample TSFL040MetaG_FD_104704 | JGI IMG/M metagenome (GOLD analysis project Ga0153956, IMG submission 104704) | Attine ant fungus gardens microbial communities from Florida, USA - TSFL040 MetaG | ecosystem: Host-associated > Fungi > Mycelium > Unclassified | place: USA: Florida, Wekiwa Springs...
CCGTGCGGCAGGAAGGACGAGGCGCCGGCCGCCGCGGCATCCGGGACGATGTTGGTCAGGTTGGCCGCATTGAAGTCACCCGCGGCGTTGACGGCGAAGATGACCAGGCCCAGCAGCGCGACGGCGGTGATGACGAACATCAGCCGCAGCGCCTCACCGACACCGGCCAGATGGATGCCGATGAAAATGATGAACGCGGCCAGGTAGACCCACCAACCTTTGTGAATACCGAAGAGCCCCAACGATTCCACGTAACCGCCGATGAAGGTGGCGATGGCGGCGGGGGCGATCGAGTATTCGATCAGGATGGCGGTGCCGGTGGCGAAACCGCCCCAGGGACCCAGCGCACGACGGGCGAAGGTGTAGCCGCCGCCGGCCGCGGGCAGCGCCGAGGACATCTCGGCCAACCCGAGCACCATGCAGAAGTACATCGCGGCGATGATCACCACGGCGACCAGCAGACCGCCGAAACCGCCTTGGGCCAGACCGAAATTCCAGCCGGAGAAGTCACCGGAGATGACGTAGCTGACCCCCAGGCCGGCCAGCAGCAGCCAACCGGCACTGCCCTTCTTCAGCTGCCGCTTGGCGAGGTACTCATCGGTTTCGACGTGCTCCTCGACGCCGCGCGCATTGTGTTCGAGTGGATGCTCGATACTGGACATTTTATTGCTCCTCAAGGTCTTTCAGGTCTGCCGGCCGATCAGAAAAAGCCTTGGGCCTTCGTCGAGTACGACACCAACAGGTTCTTGGTCTGCTGGTAGTGATCCAGCATCATCTTGTGGTTCTCCCGGCCGATACCGGACTGCTTGTAACCGCCGAACGCGGCGTGCGCGGGGTACATGTGGTAGCAGTTGGTCCACACCCGGCCGGCTTTGATATCCCGGCCGGCCCGGTAGGCGACGTTGCCGTTGCGCGACCAGACCCCGGCGCCCAAGCCGTAGAGGGTGTTGTTGGCGATCGAGATGGCGTCGTCGTAATCCTTGAAGGAGGCGACCGACAGCACCGGCCCGAAGATCTCCTCCTGGAAGATCCGCATCCCGTTGTGGCCGGCGAACACCGTCGGCGTCACGTAGTAACCACCGGACAGGTCGCCACCGAGTTCGGCCCGCTCGCCACCGGTAACCAGTTGCGCCCCTTCGGATTTGCCGATCTCGATATAGGACAGGATTTTCTCCAGCTGATCGTTGGAGGCCTGCGCGCCGATCATGGTCTCGGTGTCCAGAGGGTCGCCCTGGCGGACGGCCTTGGTGCGGATCGCGGCCAAAGCCAGGAACTCGTCGTAGATATCGGCCTGGATCAGCGATCGCGACGGGCAGGTGCACACCTCGCCTTGGTTGAGGGCAAACATGGTGAAACCTTCGAGGGCCTTGTCCCGGAAGTCGTCGTCAGCGGCCATCACGTCGGCGAAGAAGATGTTGGGGCTCTTGCCACCGAGTTCCAGGGTGACCGGGATCAGGTTCTGCGACGCGTATTGCATGATCAGCCGACCGGTGGTGGTCTCACCGGTGAAGGCGATCTTGGCGATCCGGCTACTGGAGGCCAGCGGCTTGCCGGCCTCGACACCAAAACCGTTGACCACGTTGACCACACCGGCCGGCAGCAGGTCGCCGATAACCGAGAACAGGAACATGATCGAGGCCGGGGTCTGCTCGGCGGGCTTGAGCACCACCGCGTTGCCGGCGGCCAGTGCCGGGGCCAGCTTCCATACCGCCATCAGGATCGGGAAGTTCCACGGGATGATCTGTCCGACCACTCCGAGCGGCTCGTGGAAGTGGTAGGCGACGGTGTCGTCGTCGATCTCGGAGATCGAGCCTTCCTGGGCGCGCAGTACGCCGGCGAAGTACCGGAAGTGATCCACCGCCAACGGGATATCGGCGTTGAGGGTCTCACGCACGGGCTTGCCGTTGTCCCAGGACTCGGCGACCGCGATGGCCTCCAGGTTCTGTTCCATCCGGTCGGCGATCAGGTTCAGCACCCGGGCCCGGTCGGCCGGCGAGGTCTTGCCCCAGGCGGGAGCGGCGGCATGCGCGGCGTCGAGAGCCTTCTCGATATCGGATTCATCGGAACGGGCGATCTCGCAGAACACCTGGCCGGTTACCGGGGTTTTGTTCTCGAAGTATCGGCCGGCGTTGGGGGCGACCCACTGGCCGCCGATGTAGTTGTCGTAGCGGGCCGGGTAGGTCATCACCGCACCCTCGGCACCGGGACGCGCGTAAACAGTCATGGACTTCTCCTCATCCTCCGCGACGCGGTTCGCGCCAACTGTGTTGCTCGTCACTCACAGTAGGCTTCCCGGCGTTGCATCACAGTTGCATCGTTCAATGCAACTGTGCGGACATAGAGTCAGCCGAGTTCGGCGTCCAATCCGGCCAGATGCCCGACGGCCTGGGCCCGGGTCGCGGTGTCGGCGGCGGGGTGGTTGCGCAGTAGTTCCCAGCCGCGGCGGTCATCGCGGCCCTCTGGCAATGCGAGCCACTGATGCAGCAGCCCGACCTGTCCTTTCGCCGATGCCGACAGCACCGCGCTGCGCAGACCCTCCCCGAGTTCGGTGCGCAGACGGGCGATCGCCGGCGATACCGACTGCGGTAGCAACGCGCCGCGATAACCGGACAACGCGCCCGCGATATCGCCGCGGTGCAACGCAGCGAAGACCTCGGCCAGATCGCTGTCGATCGGCGCCAGTAGCCGGTAGGGCCGCGACCCGACATAGTGGGCACCGATGACGCGGCGCAGCCGGGACATCTCCACCCGGATGGTCACCGCGTCGAGATCGTTGTCGTCCAACAACATTGCCAGATGGTCGGCGGTCAGACCCTCCGGGTGACGCGACAACAACACCAGGATGTCCGCGTGCCGCCCGGTCAGGGTGTGCCGCCGGGTTTGTCCGTCCTCACCGGCGACCACCCAGCGCGGACGGTCCGCCCCCAGCACCGACAGCCGCGCGCCGGCGCTGATCTCGGCGGGCTGGGTGAGGCGGTGCAGGGCAAGGTGATTCTCGATGGCCATCACCGTCGCGCGCACCAAGGACAAGGTCTGGGCCGACGCACTCTGACTGTCCTGGGTGAGATCGATACAGCCGATCAGTTCACCGGTGTTCGGGTCGTGGACCGGCACCGCGGTACAGGTCCAGGGCTGCACCAGCCGCGAGAAGTGCTCGGAGCCGTGGATCTGCAGTTCGCGGTCCAGCGCCAGGGCCGTTCCCGGCGCGTTGGTACCCGCGCCGCGTTCGCTCCAGTCCGCGCCCGGTACGAAGTTCATCGCCTCGGCCTTACCGATCGCCGCGGAGTCGCCCTCCACCCACAGCAGGGTGCCGTCGACTGCGGTGACGGCGACCACGACTCCGTTGTCCTTGGCATCGTCGACCAGCAGTTTCCGGATGACCGGCAGCGCGGGGGCCAGTGGCTGGCCGGCCCGCATCTGATCGAGGGTGACGGGACCGATCGGGGCTCGCTGGGCACCGCCGCGATCCGGGTCCACGCCGGTCTGCAGGCTGCGGCGCCAACTGTCGGCAATGAGTGGACGCAGCGTCTCGGCGAGATGGCTGCCGTCGATGTCGCCGGTGATGAAGCGCTGGTGCAGCATGCGCAGCTCGGAGCCGGCCGACGACCCGTTGGTGCGGCTGGTACTCACGACAATCACGCTCCTCACGGGTGCGATACGCCACCCGTGTGGCCGTCACAGTAGCCGACGCCGAGCTGTTCATGCAGTTGGTTGGGCTGACTGTGTGCCCCGCCCCGGCTCTCCTCCGCGGCGGGGCACACAGAGTCTCTCAGGGGTCAGAGCCCCCAGGCCGACGCCGCCCGCCGGTCGGTGGCGGCCACCTCGTCAGCACCGTCGCGCACCGCGTTGCCCAACGCATGCAGCATGTCGTTCAGTGCCGCGGCGGCCTGATCCCACCGAGTCTGCTCGGCCCGGAAGGCCTCGGCGGCCTGGCGGGTCCAGGTGGCCTGCAGCGGTGCGATCTGGCGGCGCAGATCCTCCAGCGCGGCGTTCAGCCGCGTCGAGGTGGTGTGGATCTGTTGACGAACGGTGTATTCGATCTCGCCGAAGTCATAGGTCAGGGTCATGGTGTTCCTCCCGTGCTGGCCGCGGCGATCAGAGTGCGTGGGCGACGGCGGCGATGCGCTGGCCGTGCTGCTCGCCGGCCTCCTGCAGGGTGGCAGCGTTCTGACGGACCGTATCGGCGATCCGGCCGAGGGCCGCATTCAGCCGCATCGATTCGGTGTTCCAGCGGTCCACGACGTCCTGGAACCGCACCGCGGCCGCCCCTCCCCATACCGAGGGCGGGATCGCGGTCATCTGTCCGATGAATCCGGCCAGCATCGCCCGGATCTCCTCGTTGCGGCCGTCGACCTTGGCCGCCACCGTGCTCATCAGATCGAAGTCGGTGGTCAATGCGTCACTCATGGTGCTCCCCTTCCCGGGTCCGTTTTTCGTGGGCTCTTGTTGATTGGACGCACCGGCGCCTCATTCGGTTCCATTGTCGGCCAACAAATTTTCGGCAATTCGGTGTGCGGAACGAATCGCCAGGTCACAGTCGCCGGCGATATCGCCGCCCTGGCAGCCGATGGCGATCCGGACGCTGTCATCGAGCAGAATCGTCCAACGGACCTCGCGGCCGGGGCGCACTTCGCGATAGGTCACCGCGGCGCGGCCCGCCACGGTGTCGGCATCATCGAAATCCACGATGACGCCGGGTCCGGCCTTGGCCGCGGCCGCCCGTAACACCCGGGCGGCGACCCTGAGATCGCCCCCGGGCCGGACCGACGTCTGAGTCAGATGAATGATGCGGCCCGGGTCGTCCGGGGAAATCACCTGTACGCGAGCGGATCCGGAGTCCGCGACGGCACGGCTGACCGTCCAACGTTCCGGCACCTGCATACTCACCTGCCCCTCCACCAGCCAGGTCGACTCCACGCCCGATCTCGCGGCGACCGGCACCGGGCCCGGTGCGGTGCGCAGCGCCGTCATCACCAATACCAGTGCGATGAGTACGGCCGCGGCGACCAATATCCTTGTCGGCCAGCGCCTCTGACAATCCGTTTCGTCCAGCACCCGGCACAGATCGGCACATCCCAGGACGGTGACCCTGATACCGCCGCGACGCAGCGCAGTGGCGATGTCATCGGCCGGCTGCCGGGCACCCACGATCCCCGTCGGTACGTCGACGATCACCTCCGGTTCGTCGGTGAACGACGGCACCACCAGCTGGGTCAGGGCGGCACTCGATCGTCGATAGACGATGCTCTGCGCATCCGGCCGTGCGATCACGACCAGGTCCTCCCCCACCTCGATGACCGGGCATCGAGGCCGTGATCTCGACTCCCGCAACGCATCCCGACGATCACCGATTATCAGCTGCGCGCTGATGGCGCCGGCTGCCCGGCGGATCCGAGCGATCCGACCGGCCGACCAATGCGACGGGCAGACCACGGTCAGCTCGGTGGGTGTCGATCCGGCCGCACTCGCCAGCGCCTCACGCCAGATGGTGTCGGCGTCGCGAATTTTGCCGGCCAGCAGGCCGATATCGTCATCGATACAACCGATCGCCGCCGCCGCGAGTTCGGCATCCACCGCCGACGGTCCGCATACCGTAACCGGGCCCGCCACGATCACCGTCATGGCGGCTCACTCCAACCGATCTGCACCATCCGGTCCGGCTGTCCGCGGCGAATGAACACCGCCCGGCCCGGCGGCAGCGGCGCACTGCGCACCCCACCCATCAACACGCCCTCTTCGACGGCGGCGCTCATCAACAGGCCGCTGGCCCCCAGATCGTTCATCCGGGAAAGGATCGGGTCGAACATGCCGCGCGCCGCGCCTCCGCTGCGCCGGGCGATCACCAGATGCAGGCCGATATCGCGCGCGTGCGGCAGGAAATCCAGCAGCGGCAGCAACGGATTCCCGGTGACCCCGGCGACCAGGTCGTAGTCGTCGACGATCAGATACAGTTCCGGACCGGTCCACCAGGTGCGGTGGCGTAGCTGCTGTTGGGTGACGCCGGGGCCGGGAATCCGTGCCTCCAATTCGCGTAGTAACGACGCCAATTCGGCGTCCGCGGTCGAGGCCGACATCGCGTAGCCCGCCAGGTGTGGTGGCTCGACCACCCCCAGCGAGGTCCGCCGGTAATCGATCGTCAGCACGAGCGCGTCACCCGGCGCCGCCATGATCGACCGGCACAGCGCACGCAGCACGGTGGTCTTCCCGGATCCGTTGTCCCCGAGCACGATCGCCAGCGGCTCGTCGGTCAGCGCCAAGGTGAATCCGCGCGGACCGTCGGCAGCCAACCCGATGACGAAATCTTCGGTGGCACCGGCCGTGAGAGATTCCAGCGCCACCAGTTCCGGGAGCACTTCGATGCGCGGAGCCTGCGGTCCGGCGCGGATCACGTCGACCTGCGGCAGGGCGATGACGAACTCCTGCCCGTCTCGGGTGATACCGCGGCCCGGTGGCCGGCCCGACAGCAGCTGGGCTCGGCGCCGGTCCATCTCGGACTCGGCCGGGTCACCCAGGCGCAGTTCGATACGCGATCCGAGTTGATCCTTGAGAACCGGGCGCAGGTCTGCCCACCGCGATGAGGTCAGTAATAGATGGACGCCGACGGAAAGACCCTGGGCGGCAATGGTTGTCACTGCGTCCTCAAGGTCGGGGAAATCGCGGCGCAGCGCCGGCATACCGTCGATGGCCAAGATCACCTCGCCGAATTCGTCGTCATCGACCGTTCGGCTCTGACGAGAGCGGACCAACCAGAGCAACCGAGAGATGATGCGGCGCAGCAACTCCGGATCCGAGCCCTCAGCCACGGCACCGATGTGTGGCAGCCCGCGCAACGCGGCGATCGCGCCATGGCCGAGATCGACGCCGTAGATGTTCAGCCGACCGGCGCTGTGCGTTGCCGCCAGGGCCAACAGAATGCTCTGCAGCGCAGTCGATTTTCCTGAGCGTGGGCCACCGACCACGGCCACATGACCGCCGGCGTCACGTAGATCCAGCACCAGGGCATCACGCCTTTGACCAAAAGGATTGTCCACCAGTCCTATCGGTACGCACAGTTTCGGGCCGTTGTCACCGCCGCGGTCGCGCAGCAGTTCCGCCAATACCGGCGAGCTGTCCAGCGGCGGTAGCCACACCCGATGCGCCCGGGGGCCGAAGCCCGACAGTCGATCGACCACCGCCCGTAGCACGGTCGGACCGGCAGCACCGGCTGCCCCGGTACCGCAGGCCTCTCCGGTGAACAGCATCGGCCGAATCTCCTCGACGTCGGGCACCGGCGCCGACACGAACGCCGCACGGAACCGGATCAGTTCGCCGTCGGCCGTCCTCAGGTAGCCCGAACCGGGAACGCCGGGCAGGGCGTGTGCATCGGGGACCCCCAGTACCGCACGGGATTCGGCGGCCGAGAAGGTCTTCAGACAGATCCGGTAGGACAGATGGCTGTCCAACCCGCGCAACCGGCCCTCTTCGAGCCGTTGACTGGCCAGCAACAGGTGGATACCCAGGGAGCGGCCCAGCCGGCCTATCGCGACGAAGAGATCGGCGAAGTCGGGATATTGGCTGAGCAATTCGGAAAACTCGTCGACCACGATGAACAACGCCGGCAGCGGATCGCCCACCAGCCCGGCACGCTGCGCTCGGTGATATTCGCCGATATTGGCCAGGTTCCCGGCCGCGCGCAGCACTTCTTGGCGCCGGGTCAACTCACCGGCCAGCGCATCGCGCATCCGCGACACCAGATGTGCTTCCTGGGCCAGATTGGTGATGACCGCCGCGACATGATGCAGCGTGTCGAATCCGAGAAAGGTTGCACCGCCCTTGAAGTCAACCAGGATCAGATTGAGTTCGGCCGGGGAATGCGAGCTGATCAGGCCCAAGGTCAGGGTGCGCAGGAACTCCGATTTTCCCGATCCCGTGACGCCGATGCACAACCCGTGCGGCCCCATACCATGTTGGGCGGCTTCTTTGAGATCGACGTACACCGGCTCGCCGGATTCGGTGGCGCCCACCGGCGTCCGGAGAAAGTTCGTCTGGTCACGTCCCCTCCAGGCCAGTTCGGGCCGCACGGCGTCGGGCCCGTCGAATCCGGCCAGGGACAACCAATTTTCGCCGGATGCCGCACACGTGGTGCCGAGTTCGTATTTGGCCATCCGGCGCGCGCAGTTCACGGCCTGCACGACAGTGAGTCCGTCCGGCTCGGCATCGACCGGTACCGCGGCAATCCCGTGACCTGACATGGTGCCCTCGGCCACGGTCAGCGACGGACCGGTCGGGGTGCCGCCCAGTTCGATCACCGTGACACCGGGCCGCTCGGGCACTGCACTGCCCACCGAATCGATCACCACGACATGACATCCGGTCATCGCATCGAGACTCTGCCCGGCCGCTGCGGCGCGGTCGCATCGCAGCACCACATCCCCGATTCGGCCACCGCGGTGGTGATGCGGCAACCACTTGAGCCAGTCCCACTCACCGCCGGCCGCCACGGTCAACACCCGCATTTGATCGGGCCCGTGCCACACCGCCAGTTGGCACACCAGGGCCCGAACGAGCGCGGCCGACCCGGCCCCGGTGATTGTGATCCGTCGATACCGGTCCAGGGCAATGGTGACCGGCGCGGCGGCGATCTCGGTTCGGTCCTGCAGCAATCGATCCCGAGCCCCGAACGTCACCGGATCGCAGACTTCGTCGGTATCGGCCGACGGCGACACCAACCGATCCAGCAACGCCACGGAGCCCAGACCGATGCGCACGACGCCGAAATCCGGTTCACCGGAACACCGTTGCCACATCAGTTCGGTACCGACGATGTGCCACAACGAGTCCGGAGCCGGATGGTCCCGGTGCTCACGCTCGTATTGTTCGATCGCCGACCGCTCGGCGCAGTCGGTCATGGCGGTCAGAAATCGCAGGTATTCACGGCGGTCCGCGTCCACATCGGCGTTACGCCGGTTGCCGCGCGAGCCCATCACCATGGTGCTCAGTACCGACACCGCCATCATCACCGGAAACAGCAGGAACATCGGATTGCGCGACCCCGGACTTGCGGATCTGAAATAGAACGCCATCATCCCGGCCATCGCCACCACGGTGAGCACCGGCAACAGTCGAGTGAGCATCGGTGCCGGCGATGTCGCCGGCAGCGCGGGCGGGCGGCGTACCTCGATATCGCCGGCGACGGGGAACGACGCCGGATCGCGGGACAGCTTGGTGAACCTCATCGTTGATCAGACGCACGTGAGCGCCATTCGGTTCCATCCAATTTTGGTGTCGGTGGCCCAACGCGGGCCACTCTAGGGTGGGATCGGGGGTGAGGTCATGTCTACTGCGCTGCTACGGCTCACGGTGCAGGCCGGGGACCATCGTGCGGTCGATCTGGTGTTGCCGGCCGCGCCACCGCTGGGCGCGCTGCTGCCGACCATCGTTGACCTGGCCGGCGCACCGCACGGAGCCTGGCACCTGACATGCCTGGACGGTCGGCGGCTCGACGATTCGATCTCGTTGCGCGCCAATATGATCGATGACGGTGATCTGCTGTCCCTCATACCCGAGTCGGTGGCGCCGCTACCGTGTCGGGCACCGGACGCATTCGAATTGACCGCGACTCTTGCCGCGTCACCGCAAGGGGATCCACTGGTGTCCCGGATGACATTCTGCTGGGCGATCGTGTTGTCCGCAGTGCTCATCTGTGCTCGTGGAGGTTCACCGATCGCCGCGGCGGTCGCGGCGCTGTGCTGCGCCTTCGCCATCGTCGCGGCCGGAAGGACTCTGCCTCTCCTGTTTTCGTCCATCGCAATTGTTTTGGGTGCGGCGACCGGCTTCTTGGCGGTGCCGTCGCCGCCATCTGCGCCCAATGTCCTGCTGGCGGCCACCGCAGCGGCACTGGTGTCGTGGATCGTGATGCGACTGTATCCGCAGAACCTGACGATCGGCACGACAGCGGTAAGTTTCGGGATGCCAATAGCGCTGACAGCGGGCGTCGCCACAGTCCATCCGCTGCCGTTGCATGCGCTCGGCGCCGGGCTCGGTGCCGTGGCCTGGACGGTGTTGACGCTCGCACCACGATCAGCGGTGTCGATTGCCGGACTGACCGCCGACACGGCCGAACAGCCCCGGGTCGCACGCACCCATCAACTGCTGGTCGGGCTGGTCCTGGGGTCCGCGGGCGCAGTGGTGGTCGGCACCGGCGTCATGGTGGTCGACCATCGGCATCACGCGGCGATCCTGGCATCGGGCTTACTATTGGCCGCCGCACTGGGGTTGCGGTCCAACGTTTTTGCGCGCCGGATACTCCGACGATCGGTGGCCGGGTGTGGTTTGGTCAGTGCGACAGTGACTTTCGCTGCGACCGCACAGGCATTCCCGATGCACTCATCCTCGCTGGCACTGGTCCTGCTGGGCGGCGGACCGTTGATGCTGCGCGCCGGCATGCCAAGCACCACAGCGAACCGGGTGCTGGCCCGGCTCGATGTTGTCGTGTCGGTCCTGGTGCTACCCATCATGTTAGGTATCACCGGCGCCTACGCGATGGTCCGCGGCCAGTGACTCGCCCCTGCCGGATATTCGCGGTGCTGGCCCTGGTGCACCTGATGACGCCGGTGCCGGCGGCCAGGGCCCTCACACCACCGCCGATCGATCGTGCCCAGCTGCCGGCCGCCGGCAGTCCCGCACCGCCGGCCGCGACCGAACAGAACGGTGGCTGCGTCACCGCCGGCACCACCACATCGGCGGCCGCTACGCAGTTGTCGGCACTGCACCTGTCGGCCGTGTGGCCGCTGACCCGCGGCGCCGGTCAGGTGGTCGCGGTGATCGACACCGGTGTGACACGACATCGGCTCCTTCCACACCTACTCCCCGGCGGCGATTTCGTATCGTCGGGCGACGGCACCCAGGACTGCGACGGCCACGGCACCGCGGTAGCCGGGATCATCGCCGGGGCGCCCAGCGGCGAATTCAGCGGGGTCGCTCCGGACAGCACAATCCTGTCGATCAGACAATCCAGCAACAGGTTTCGTTACACATCGGACCCGGGTGCCCCCGGCGTCGGCGATGTGGACACCTTGGCGCGGGCGGTACGGTCGGCAGCCGATTCCGGTGCCACCGTCATCAACATCTCATCGGTGGCGTGCGAACCGGCCGCCGCACCGCCCGACGATCGCGCGTTGGGCGCCGCCCTTGCCTACGCGGTCGATGTGCGCAATGTGGTGGTGGTCAGCGCCGCGGGCAACGTCGGTGGTTCCTGCACCAAGCAGAACCCGCTCGGCGACGCAGCCCACCCGGGTGTTCCCGATTGGGAGACAACCGAATCGGTGGTCAGCCCGGCGTGGTACGACGACTACGTTCTGACGGTCGGATCGGTCGGCCCGTCTGGCGCCGCATCACCGTTCAGCCTGGCCGGACCCTGGGTCGACGTCGCGGCGCCCGGCGAGAATGTGGTGTCACTGGTAACCGATGGCGATGGCCTGACCGACAGCCGGTCCGACGGACCGGACCGAAAACCGTTGTCCGGAACCAGCTATGCGGCGCCGGTGGTCAGTGCCGTGGTCGCGCTGATACGTTCGCGCGCACCACAACTGACCGCGCGTCAGGTGATGGCGCGGATCAAGGACACCGCGCGCCATCCGGCCGGCGGTTGGAATCCGCAAGTGGGGCACGGTGTCATCGATGTGTTCGCCGCCGTGAGCTCCGATGCCGCGGTGACGCCGGTGCCGGCCGCACCACGTCACCCGATCGCCGCATCGCACTCCCCGGATGCCGGCGCCGCACTGCCGAGCCGGGTCGCGTTGATCGGTGCGGCGGCCTGTATCGGCGCCGTGTTGTTGGCCGGTGGTATCTGCACACTGCGAGAACACCGCTGATGCCCACCAAAGCGCTAGACCGTCGAATCCCTTGGTAATTCAGCGCTTTCCACGCTCAGCTCCGGGCCCTGCGGAAGCTGCGCCAGCAGAGGCCACGGCGCGCTGACCGGAGGTCCGGCCAACCCGAGATAGCTCGCGGCCTGTTCATCGTGGATGCCGTAACGCACCCCCGAATCGGCGATCAGGTACAGCGCTCCTCCGGTGGTGTCGCCGCCCACGCCGGCCGCTCGCGCATAGATGCTCTGTCCGCCGGGCAGCGCGACCGCATCGATGCGCGGTCCGGAGCCATCGCTCTGTGCCAGGCTCCGGGTCGCGGGCGTCGTGGGCCGATCGGTGCGCACCTCGGCAACCGCCGAGCCCGAATCGTCGAGGTGCCACTGCACACACAATTTCGGTGCCTGGCCTCCGATCGGTGTGCGGGACGATGCCGGAAAGTCCGATACCGCAAGATCATTGACCACCGGCGCGGTGGCGATGACGTCCGGGGCGACGCTGGGCATATCACCGCCACCGATGCCATACCTGAAGCGGATGAGGTCGGCGGCGACCTCCCCGATACGTTGCAGCCCCTGCCTCAACGCCACGTAGTACTCGGTGGACCCGGCGCGTGTCAACCGCAGCACCTGGCCCACCGACAACCCGATGGGAGCGGGACCACCGAGGCCGCCGATCACCGGCGCCGCGATATCCGCCGACTGCGGCAGCAATTCGAGCAGGACACGTGAAATCGGCCGGGCCACAACGCCGTCAAGTCGCAGTGCCCGGACCGCGGAGAGGTCGCGCAGGTCGACCGCGGCACGTTTGCCGTCGTAGAGCAGGTAGGTGACCCCACTGCTTTCGCCGGCCGGTGTGACCAGCACCGGCGCCACGGGTCCGCCGACCGGAACTGGCGGGTCGGCGAAGACCACCGTCTGATCACCGTCGCACACCAGCCAGGCCGTCGGATGCGCGGTGCCGCCGATGTGCGCCGGTGCGCCGGAAATCCCCAGCGCCGGACCGCGATCGGCGACGGCGATCGCGGCCGCGGTCACCGCTACCGGATTCGTCGGCGCGTGTGCCACCAACCGCGCCGAGGCCAGATTGGCCACCGGATGCAGCCGATGATCGACGCGCACATACAGAGCACCGGAGTCGCGGACCATGACGATCGGTGCGTCGCCGGTGGTATCCGGCGGCACCACCAGCGCGAGCACCCCGGCGACGATCAGTGCCATACCGGCCGACAACCAGCCGACCACCATTGAAATCGATTGCGCCCGTACGGGTTCGTCGATCATCGCGATGTCGTGCCGAACCAGCGCATGGACCAGACGCCGGGTCTGGAACCTTCGAGCGTTGGCCATCAACCGCGCATCCGGTGTCCGAACCATGTGCATCCCCCGGCAAGCAGCCTAACCGCACCCCACCCGTCGCCCCGACACCAATTCGCCCCCTGCGATTTGTGCACGATGTGGTCCGCTGAGCGAACTCTTCCGTGCACAAATCACTCGACGTCGACCCAGTCCAGGGTGCGCTGCACGGCCTTTCGCCAACCGGCGTAACCCGCCTCACGCTTGTCCTCGTCCCAGGACGGCGCCCAGCGACGGTCCTCCTGCCAATTTGACCGCAGGGCATCGGGATCCGACCAGAACCCGACACCCAAACCCGCCGCGTAAGCCGCCCCGAGGGCCGTGGTCTCGGCGACCACCGGCTTGACCACCTCGACACCCAGCACATCGGCCTGGATCTGCATGCACAACTGGTTGGCGGTGATGCCGCCGTCGACCTTGAGCACCTCCAGGTGCACCCCGGAGTCGGCTTCCATGGCATCGACGACATCGCGGCTCTGATAGCAGATGGCCTCCAGGGTGGCCCGGGCCAGATGAGCGTTGGTGTTGAACCGCGACATACCGACGATCGCCCCGCGGGCGTCCGAACGCCAGTACGGCGCAAACAGACCGGAGAACGCCGGCACGAAGTACATGCCGCCGTTGTCGTCGACCTGCCGCGCCAGGGCCTCGCTGTCGGCGGCGCCGCCGATGATGCCCAGCTGATCGCGCAGCCATTGCACCGCCGAGCCGGTCACCGCGATCGAACCCTCAAGGGCATAAACGGGTTTGGCGTCACCGAACTGGTAGCAGACGGTGGTCAACAAGCCGTGCTCGGACCGCACGATCTTCTCACCGGTGTTGAGCAACAAGAAGTTTCCGGTGCCGTAGGTGTTCTTGGCCTCGCCCGCCGACAGGCACACCTGTCCCACCATCGCCGCCTGTTGATCCCCCAGGATGCCGGTGACGGGTACCTGTGCGCCGAGCGGACCGTCCGCCGCCGTCAACCCGTACGGCTGCGTCACCGATGACGGAGCGATCCGCGGCAGCATCCGGCGGGGAATTCCGAACAGCGACAACAACTCGTCGTCCCAGTCCAGGGTTTCCAGATTCATCAGCATGGTGCGGCTGGCGTTGGTCACGTCGGTGACATGCACCCCGCCGCGGGTCCCGCCGGTCAGATTCCACAGCACCCAGGTGTCGCAGGTACCGAACAGTGCGTCCCCACGCTCGGCGGCCTCACGCACGCCATCGACGTTCTCCAGGATCCATTGGATCTTGCCGCCGGAGAAGTACGTCGCCGGCGGCAATCCGGCCTTGCCACGGATGATGTCGCCGCGTCCGTCGCGGTCCAACGCGGCGGCGATCCGGTCGGTGCGGGTGTCCTGCCAGACGATCGCATGGTGATACGGGCGACCGGTGCGACGGTCCCAGACCATGGTCGTCTCACGCTGATTGGTGATGCCCACCGCAACCAGATCCGACGCCGAGAGCCTGGTCTTGTTCAGCGCCGTCTGCAGCACCGATCCGGTGCGTTCCCAGATCTCCACCGGGTTGTGCTCCACCCAACCCGCCCTGGGCAGGATCTGCTCGTGCTCGAGTTGGTGACGGCCGACCTCCCGGCCGGAGTGATCGAAGATCATCGCCCTGGTACTGGTGGTGCCCTGGTCTATTGCCAGTACGAATTCGGCCACGTACCCGGTCCCTTCCCGTCGAACTCACGAACAGACGTGTCGCACATCACGGTAGAGGTGCCGGGCCGATCGGCGCCATTCCGCCGCCGCTCACGCCTCTGGCAAACGAATTGGCAGCACCCGCGCGGGGTATGTGAAAATGGCGCACGTGACCTTGCTCAGCATGTCGGCTCGCTTGGCCGCGCTCACCGCCACCGCGATGTCCACCGTCACCATGGTGACCGCATCGCCGGCCAGCGCCCAAGATGCGCCGTGCCCGAATATCGAGGTGGTGTTCGCCCGCGGTACCAGCGAAGATCCCGGTATCGGCCGAGTGGGTTATGCGCTGATCGAAGCGTTGCAGCCACTGGTGGGCAACCGGACGATCGGCAGCTACGGGGTCGACTATCCGGCGTCCTACGACTTCCTGACCGCGCAGGACGGTGCCGCCGACGCGCAAAATCACATCGCGCAGATGGCACAGCAATGCCCCAACACCCGAATCGTGCTGGGTGGATATTCGCAGGGCGCCGCAGTGGTGGACATGCTCTCGGGCATTCCGCCGCTGGGCAACCGGGTCGGCGAAATCGGCTCTGCCCCACCCCTGCCCGGCAACCTGGCCCGCAATGTCGCGGCGGCCGCGGTGTTCGGCAATCCCAGTGCCAAGTTCAGCATTCCGCTGAACTCTCAGGGACTGTTCGCCAACCGGTCGATCGACCTGTGCTCGGACGGTGACCCGATCTGCTCGCGTGGCCGTAACCCGTTCGCGCACACCCATTACGAGACCTCTGAGTTCATCCCGGACGCGGCCGCTTTCATCGCCAGGTTCGTCTGACGCTCCGGACGGGTAGGATTTAGTTATGCGTCCTAACCGTATTTCTCGGGTCTTCGCTGTCACCGCTGCCGCCACCGTCGCGGCCGTCACACCGTTGCTGCTACCGGGTCCGCTCGGCGGCACCGGTATCGCCTCGGCCGCCAACTGCCCCGATATCGAGGTCACCTTCGCTCGCGGCACCAACGACACCCCCGGCCTGGGCCGGGTCGGCGGGGCCTTCGTCGACCAGTTGCGACAGAAGGTCGGCGGCCGTTCGGTCGGCACCTATGCCGTCAACTATCCCGCGTCCTATGACTTCCTGGCCGCTGCCGACGGCGCCAACGATGCCAGTGGCCACATCCAGTGGATGGCCGACAACTGCCCCGATACCCGTCAGGTGCTCGGTGGCTACTCGCAGGGCGCCGCCGTCATGGACGTGATCGGCGCGATCCCGGTACCCGGCGTCGGCTTCAACAACCCCCTGCCGCCGTTCGCCGCCGGCCACGTCGCGGGCATCGCCGTCTTCGGCAACCCGTCTGCCAAACTCGGCCTGCCGTTGACCGCCAGTCCGGTGTGGGGCGGCAAGGTCATCGATCTGTGCAACGCGGGTGACCCGATCTGCCAAACCGACGGCCAGAGCATGAGTGCCCACAGCGCCTATGCGGGCGGTCAGACGAACAACGCGGCCAACTTCATCGCCGGCCTTCTGTAACAACTCGGTATAGGCCGGTGTAGCGCTCACCACATATCCTGCGAGTGCGTCAATTCGTTGCGTTAGCATCGAATTCGTGACCCGCCGACTGCTCTCCGCGTTGGCTGCGGCGGCAAGTTCGGTGGCCACTGTCGTACTGCTCCCGATGACCGGTGCCGCAACGCTGCCCATCGCCGCGGCCGCTTCCTGCGCGCCCGTGGAGGTGGTGTTCGCCCGTGGTCGTAATGAACCGGTGGGCACCGGATTGGTCGGGGATGCCTTCGTCAAATCGTTGCGCGCCAAGACCAAGAAGACCGTCGCGGTCTATGCGGTGAACTACCCCGCCGACACCCAGATCGATATGGGCGCGGCCGATATGAGCCGCCATATCCAGTACATGGCGGCCAACTGCCCCAAGACCCGACTGGTGCTCGGTGGCTATTCGCTGGGTGCGGCGGCCACCGATCTCGTTCTGGCGCTGCCATTTTCGGCATTCGCCTTCAATAATCCGCTACCACCCGGTGCCGACCAGCACATCGCGGCGGTCGCACTGTTCGGCAACGGCAGCCAATGGGCCGGCCCCATCGCCACGTTCAACCCGATATACCAGGGCCGCACCATCGAGTTGTGCCACGGTGACGATCCGATCTGCAATCCGGGTAAGCCGTCGACCTGGCAGGCGAACTTCGCCGATCACCTGCAGCCCGGCTACATCAAGTCCGGCATGGTGAATCAAGCGGCAAACTTCGTCGCCGCACGTATCTAGACTTCGTCGCCGGATCGTTGCCTCGCCGCAGCCAATTCTCGACGAGGACGTCAATACCATCAGGAGCGTGATTGGCCGCCGCACATTGGCCGCGCTGATCACCGCCCCGACGGTCATGGCGGCTTCGATGACGGTGTCGATTATGCTGGCTCCCAGCATGATCGGCGCGGCACACGCCGCCGTGTGCCCACCCGCCGAGGTGGTGTTCGCCCGCGGACGCAACGAGCCGCCCGGACCCGGACAGGTCGGTGCGGCGTTCGTCAACGCCCTGCGCTATCTGCGCGGCCCGAATATCAGTCTGTATTCGGTGAATTACCCGGCCGATACCCAGGTCGACGTCGGCGCCAACGATATGAGCCGCCGCGTGCAGTGGCTGGCCCGCAACTGCCCATCCACCCGAATCATCCTGGGCGGCTATTCATTGGGCGCGGCGGCCACCGATCTTGTTCTTGCCGTGCCGATTTCCGCGTTCACCTTCAACAGTCCGCTACCACCGGGCACCGACCAGCACATCGCGGCGGTCGCCCTGTTCGGCAATGGGACCAACTGGGCGGTGCCGATCACCGCGTTGAACGTCAAATATCAGAACCGCACCATCGATCTGTGCCATTCCGACGACCCGGTCTGCAATCCCAGTAGCCCCTACAGATGGCGTTCGGAATGGCAGGACCATCTGGCCCCCGGCTATATCCAGTCGGGCATGGTCGCCCAGGCCGCCAAGTTCGTCTCGGCGAGGCTCTGATGTCTCGGCGAGGCTCTGATGTCTCGCCGAGATCGACGAAGTGGCCGCTTTTACTCGCACTTTTCGGCCCAGATGTCCGTTTGGGCGGGGATCAGAGGGTGCGCAGGTCGCGGGTGACGGCTATGCGGGCCGCCAGCTGATCGTCGGGTGGGTAGTCCACCGATACCAGCGTCAGGCCCCGGGCCGGTGCCGCCGCGTACTCACTGGAGCGATGATCTTCGGCCAAGAGCCCGGCGATCC
>Ga0153956_1001741_pt1 | contig 18074 bp, 17 predicted proteins | sample TSFL040MetaG_FD_104704 | JGI IMG/M metagenome (GOLD analysis project Ga0153956, IMG submission 104704) | Attine ant fungus gardens microbial communities from Florida, USA - TSFL040 MetaG | ecosystem: Host-associated > Fungi > Mycelium > Unclassified | place: USA: Florida, Wekiwa Springs...
CGACGCCGGGATCGAAGTCACCTCGCTGAACGTGCAGGTGCATGGCGGCATGGGCTTCATCGAGGAGACCGGCGCGGCCCAGCATTATCGCGACGCCCGCATCACCTCGATCTATGAGGGCACCAACGGCATTCAGTCGATCGACCTCGTGACGCGCAAGATCACGCAATCCGGCGGCGAGACGCTGAAGCGCATCCTCGCCGGCTATCGTGCGACGGCCGCCGCCGTGAAAGCCTCGAAGGAGAATTTCGGCGCGACGGCGGCCCAGCTCGACGAGGCGATCGCCGTGCTGGAGAGGGCCTCTCGTTATCTTCTGGAAACGCTCGGCAAGAACCCGAACGATGCGCTCGCGGGCGCGACGCCGTATCTTCGCATTTTCGGATTGGTCGCGGGGGCGAGCTATCTCGCGGAAGCGGCGCTGGCAGCTGCGAAGGTAAAGGCGGAAGGCGACGCCAATCCGGCGCATCTCGCGCGCATCGAGATTGCGCGTTTCTTCGCCGAGAACATCCTGCCTGTTGCCGCGGGCCTTGTGCCTTCCGTCATCGCGGGCGCGGGTTCGGTCCTCAAATCCGAAGCGGCATTGGCGCTCTGATGTCGCTGAAGGGAAAAACCCTCTTCGTCACCGGCGCCTCGCGCGGCATCGGGCTCGCGATTGCGCTGCGTGCCGCGAAGGACGGGGCTAATATCGCCATCGCCGCCAAGACCGACACGCCCAACCCGAAGCTCAAGGGCACGATTCATACAGCCGCCGATGAGATCGGGCAGGCGGGCGGCAGGGCGCTTCCCATCGTCTGCGATATCCGCGACGAGGAGTCGGTGAAAAGCGCGCTCGTCAAAACGGCTTCGGCATTCGGCGGCATCGACATCCTCGTGAACAACGCGTCCGCCATCAACCTCGCTACGGTCGAGCGGATCGAGATGAAGCGCTTCGACCTCATGCATCAGGTCAACGCGCGCGGCACCTTCATGGTGTCGAAATATGCGATCCCGTATCTCGAAAAGGCGGCGAACCCGCACATCATGACGATGTCGCCGCCGCTCGACATGAAGGAGAAGTGGTTTGCGCCGAATACCGGCTATGCCATGGCGAAGTTCGGCATGAGCATGGCGGTGCTGGGGCTCGCGGGCGAGTTGCGTCCGAAGGGCATCGCGGTGAATGCGCTCTGGCCGCGCACGACGATCGCGACCGCCGCCATCGAAAACCTGCTCGGCGGCGGGAAAGTGATGAAGATGAGCCGCAAGCCCGAGATCGTGGCCGACGCGGCTTACAGGGTTTTCCAAAAACCCGCGCGCGAATTCACCGGCAATTTCCTGATCGACGATTCTTTTCTGGCGGCGGAAGGCGTCACGGACTTCGAACAGTATCGCATCACGCCCGACTCTCCCCTCGCGCCGGACTTCTTCGTGCCGGACGACCGGCCGCCGCCGAAGGGCGTGACGCTCGGGCCGCGGAAGAGTTAGTTCACATGTTCTTCGTCGTCATGGCCGGGCTTGTCCCGGCCATCCACGTCTTTACTGCGGAGACGAACGGAAGGCGTGGATGCCCGGCACAAGGCCGGGCATGACGAATTTAGATCACCGCGGAACACTACGCGGCGGAACGACTTGCACCGGCGGTGCGGACGGCGCCGCTGGAATCTGCGGCGGCTCCGGCTGCAACAGTGCCTCGACGTAAGGCAGAAGGTGCTGCACCACGACCGTATAGCCCTTCGTGTTGAGATGCTGGATCGGATCGAGGATCAGCGTGTATTGCGGGTCCTTCTCGCCGTCCTTGGCGACGCCCGTGAAGAAATCCGGATAGTAGAGCGCGCCGTATTCCTTCGCGAGTTCGGAAAGATCGAAGGTGCGAAGCCCGATCAGCAGCACGCGGATGTTGCGCTCGCGCAGCCGCCGCAGGATTTCGCCGATCCGCGCGCGGATTTTTTGCGGCTCGATGCCCCAGCGCAGGTCGTTGCGTCCGAAATAGACGATGGCGGCATTCGTGTCCGGCGGGATCGCCTTGTCGAACCGCCTGAGGCCCATCGCGGAAGTGTCGCCGGAGACGCCGCTGTTTTTCACCCGCACGTCGTAGCCCTTTTCGCGCAGCGCGCGTTCTAACTGGGCGGGGTAGGTGTTCTTCGCGAGCAGCCGGAAGCCCGCCGTATTGCTGTCGCCGAAGGCGACGAGCTGGATCGGCTGCGCGCGCGCGGGAAGGCTTGCGGCAAGCAGCAGGGCGAGCGCGCTCCAGATCAGGCCGGCGGGTTTCAGGAACATCGCTAGAGGCTTCGAATGATTCGACTTAAACTACTTTAGCAAGTCTTTTTCGCCGCTAATGTGATGCTTGAAGTTGAATCGAAAGGGGCGGTTTCCGGCCGATCCGACTCTGCCGAATCGTCATTTTTTCGGGCGAAGGCGCCGTTTCAGGTGTCGTATCGGTTGAAGAAACCGGCCTAGCGAATCCGCCCGAAAAAGGGCGGAAGGCGCGCCGGGCGATCTGCGCCTCGCGACCGAATATACCTCGCCCGTCTGAATACCCGGTTAAATCCGGCCGGATGCGCGCGCTCCGAAGCGGGTATTTCGCTTCATCGCCGTGACACAAATGCTTGCGCCGTCACGGGATTGGAGCGGGAAAAAGTTGCGCGCCAAGCTGGCGCATCGGGGATCGCTCGCTTAAATTTAAACAATGACGACCCTCCTTTATTCCCATGAATCGAGCCTGCTGCACGAGGTTCCCGCCGGCCATCCCGAGCGGCCGGACCGGCTGCGCGCGGTGGAGAAAGTTCTTTCCGACGAGCGCTTCAAGGATCTGGTGCGAAAGACGCCCGAGCGCGTCTCGCGCGAGCAGGTGCTGCGCGTGCATCCCGCCGATTATTACGACGCGATCGAGAATTCGATCCCGGAAGAGGGCGATCTCGCGCGCATCGACGGCGACACCGCGCTCTCGCATGGCAGCTGGGAGCCGATCGCGCGCGCCGCGGGCGGCGCCTGCCAGGCGGTCGACGAGGTGATGCAGGGGAAGGCGAGCAACGCTTTCGTCGCCATGCGCCCGCCCGGCCACCATGCCGAGACGGTGACGGCGATGGGTTTCTGCTTCTTCAACAACGCCGCCATCGCCGCGCGCCACGCGCGGGCGAAGCACGGCGCGGAGCGCGTCGCGATCGTCGACTTCGACGTGCATCACGGCAACGGCAGCCAGGAAATCTTCTGGAACGACCCGGCCGTCATGTATTGCTCGACGCACCAGATGCCGCTCTATCCCGGAACCGGCGCGAAGACGGAGACGGGCACGAAGAACACCATCGTCAACGCGCCGCTTTCCTCGGGCGACAACGGAACGCAGTTCCGCGAAGCCGTCGAGAGCCGCCTGCTGCCGCGCCTCAACGATTTCAGGCCCGACCTCGTCATCATCTCGGCGGGCTTCGACGCGCATACCCGCGATCCGCTCGCGAACATCAACCTAGTCGAAAGCGATTTCGCCTGGGTCACGCAAAAACTGATGGATGTCGCCGACAAGCACGCCAAAGGCCGGGTGGTTTCCGTGCTCGAAGGCGGCTACGATCTGCAGGGGCTCGCGCTTTCGACCGCGGCCCATGTCGCCGAACTCATGAAGGCAAAATAACCGGTAGAGCGATGGCAAAAGAAAAAGAAATGTCCGACGTCACCGCGCTGCCGTTCGAGAAGGCGCTCGCAGAGCTCGAGCAGATCGTGCAGCGGCTCGAGCGCGGCGACGTCGCGCTGGAAGAGTCGATCAAGATCTACGAGCGCGGCGAGCAGTTGAAGAAGCGCTGCGACGCATTGCTTGCCGAGGCCGAGGCGCGCGTCGAGAAGATCACGCGTGACAGCCGGGGCAAGGCGGCCGGCACCGAGCCGCTGGATCGGGAATAGCCGTCATTCCGGGGCGCGAGCGAAGCGCGCGAACCCGGAATCCAGAGGCGAAGCAGCTGGATTCCGGATCGCGCTTGTCGGCGCGTCCGGAATGACGAGGCAAATAACGCACGGAGAACGCCATGAGTTTCTTCCCCGCCGACGATCCCAAGCCGGGCGATGCGCAATCCTGCGACGCCCTCGATCTCGTGATCGTGCCGCGCACCGCCGACCTCGGCGACTTTACGGTGCGCCGCGCGCTGCCCTCCTCGCGCCGCCGCATGGTGGGGCCGTTCACCTTCCTCGATCACATGGGCCCGACCGAGTTCAAGGCGGGGCACGGCGTCGACGTCCGGCCGCACCCGCATATCGGCCTTGCGACCGTGACCTATCTGTTCGAGGGCGAGATCGTCCATCGCGACAGCCTGGGGAGCGACGTGCCGATCCGCCCCGGCGACGTGAACTGGATGACGGCCGGTAAGGGCATCACGCATTCCGAGCGCACCGCGCAGGATCACCGCCAGGGCGGCGAGCCGCTGCACGGGTTGCAATGCTGGGTGGCGCTGCCTGCGCGCGACGAGGAAACCGATCCGCTGTTCGCGCACTACGGTCAACGCGATTTGCCGCTCGTTACCGGCGAGGGCAAATCCGCGCGCGTCGTCGCCGGCAAGGTCTTCGGCGCGGCTTCGCCGGTGAAGGCGCTGCACGAGACGTTCTTCGTCGACGTGTCGCTGGAGGCGGGCGCGAGCGTTCCGCTCGACGCCGATTACGAGGAACGCGCCATCTATATCGTCTCCGGCGAGATCGAGATCGCGGGCGACAAATTCGAGGCAGGGCGTCTTCTCGTCTTCAAGCCGGGCGACAGGATCGCGGTCCGCGCCTCCGCGCCCGCGCGCATCGTCATGCTCGGCGGCGCGCCGATGGACGGTCCGCGTTTCATTTGGTGGAATTTCGTCTCGTCACGAAAAGAACGCATCGAGGAGGCAAAAGCCGACTGGAAAGCCGGGCGCTTCCAGGGCGTGCCGGGAGACAGCGAGTTTATTCCACTGCCCGAACGCTGAACTTCGACGGAAGTAGAAGCCGGAATCCGCCCGCGTTGCACCCCCGCCGCGCATTGTGTAAGCCTGCAATATGCTTGAATAAGCGCGATAGACGCCCGTGCCCGTAGAAACCCCGCTGCTCGACAAAGTGAAAGTTCCGGCCGATCTGCGGAAGCTCGCGCCCGAGCAGTTGCCGCAGTTCGCCGACGAATTGCGCCGCGAGACGATCGACGCGGTTTCCGTGACGGGCGGCCATCTCGGCGCGGGGCTCGGCGTCGTCGAGCTTACGGTCGCGCTGCATTACGTGTTCGACACGCCGCGCGACAAGATCGTGTGGGACGTCGGCCACCAGACCTATCCGCACAAGATCGTCACCGGCCGCCGCGACCGCATTCGCACGCTGCGCCAGGGCGGCGGGCTTTCCGGTTTCACCCGCCGCGCCGAGAGCGAATACGACGTCTTCGGCGCCGCGCATGCCTCGACCTCGATCTCCGCGGGGCTCGGCATCGCGCTCGCGCGCGATCTCGAGGGCGGGGACTTCGACGTCGTCTGCGTGATCGGCGACGGCTCGCTTTCCGCCGGCATGGCCTATGAAGCGATGAACAACGCGGGCGCGAGCAAGACGCGCCTGATCGTCATCCTGAACGACAACGACATGTCGATCGCGCCGCCTGTCGGCGCGATGTCCGCCTATCTCGCGCGCCGCCTCTCGGGCCGCACCTTCTCCCGCATGCGCAAGCTGTGGCATTGCACGTCGCAATATCTGCCGAAGCGCGTCGCGCTGTTCTTCCGCCGCGCCTTCGAGCACACGCTCGGCCTGATGACGGGCGGCACGCTGTTCGAGGAACTGGGCTTCGATTATGTCGGTCCCATCGACGGGCACAATCTCGCGCACCTCCTGCCGGTGCTGCGGAACGTCAAGAAGAATCAGGACAACCGCCCGGTGCTCGTCCATGTCGTGACCAAGAAGGGCCACGGCTATCCGCCGGCCGAAGCTTCCGACGACAAGTATCACGGCGTCGTCAAGTTCGACGTCGCGACGGGCGCGCAGTCGAAGTCGAAGGGCGGCGCGCCGTCCTACACGAAGGTGTTCGCCGAGAGCCTCATCACGGAGGCGAGGAAGGACGAGAAGATCGTCGCCATCACGGCGGCGATGCCGTCCGGCACCGGGCTCGACCTGTTCCAGCAGAAATTTCCCGCACGCACCTTCGATGTCGGCATCGCCGAGCAGCATGCGGTGACGTTCGGCGCGGGCATGGCGACGGAAGGCTTCAAGCCGTTCGTCGCGATCTATTCCACCTTCCTGCAGCGCGCTTACGATCAGGTCGTGCACGACGTCGCTTTGCAGAAATTGCCGGTGCGCTTCGCGATCGACCGCGCCGGCCTCGTCGGTGCCGACGGAGCGACCCATGCGGGCGCCTATGACGTCGCATTCCTCACCTGCCTGCCGGATATCGTCGTGATGGCGGCGGCGGACGAAGCCGAGCTTGTGCATATGGTGGCGACCGCGGCGGCGCTCGACGACATTCCGTCGGCTTTCCGCTTCCCGCGCGGGGAGGGCATGGGCGTCGCGCTGCCCGCCGAGGGCAAGCCGCTCGAGATCGGCAAGGGCCGCGTGCTGCGTGAAGGAAATTCCGTCGCGCTGCTCTCCTTCGGCGCGCGCCTGAAGGAATGCCTGAAGGCCGCCGACGATCTCGCGGCGCAGGGAATTTCCGTCACCGTCGCGGACGCGCGCTTCGCCAAGCCCCTCGACCACGATCTCGTGCTGCGGCTCGCGCGCGAGCACGAAGTGCTGCTGACGGTCGAGGAGGGATCAAGCGGCGGCTTCGGCAGCCATGTGCTCGAATTGCTCGCGAAGACGGGCCTGCTCGACCGGGGCCTGAAGGTTCGCACCATGGTGCTGCCGGATGTCTTCATCGATCACGACGCGCCCGCCGCGCAATACGCCACCGCCGGCCTCGACGCGAAAGCGATCGCGGCGCAGGCGCTGCACGCGCTCGGCCGCAACCCCGATGCGCGGATGCTGGCGGGAATTCGGCGATAAGTTCAACCTTGTCGTTCCGGGCGCGGCGTCTCGAGCCATGAGGCCGGAGCATGATGGTTGGATTCTTCGGGACGCGCCGCGCTCATCAGGATGAGGCGAAAGGACTCAGCGCTGCCCCAGACAGGAGCGCTGGAAGGCGTCGACCTTCGCGCCGAGCGTCTTCAGCGAGACGCCCGTCGTCCGGCCCGGCACTTCGATCACCACGGTGTCGCCGTTCTTCAGCAACGAGAACAGCCGCGGGCTCACTTTCGTGATGCCGCCGAGATCGACCGAATGCGGGTTCTTTTCGTTCGGCAGCGCCGTCGCCGCCACCTCGACCCGCGCCCAGCCGCTGGATAGCCGCAGGCGGCCGCCGTCGCCCGGCCGCATGCCCTTGGACGGCACGTCGAAAGCGACGATGCGCACGAGGCCGGTCTCGATCTGGCAGGAGAGCGAAATCTTCGGATCGTCTCCGTTCGCGCGCGAATAGGTGAGGGTGGGCCGGCTGTTGTCCTTGCCGAGCACCCAGACATGCATGAGACGGGCCTGCGCTGCTTCCTGCTTCTTCTGCGCGGCTTCGCGCTTTTCTTTCGGCGTGAGGTGCTTCTTGGCGGCGACGAAGCGCAGCGATTCCTGCCCGGCCTTCGGCGAGAGTGCCGAAAGCGCCGCCGCCGGCCGCGGCGCAAGCGCAATCGCGGCGAGAACGCCGGCGATAACCGGAAATAAGCGTCGCGGCGCGCGGCGCATCGGGTGCCCCAATTCGGGAGATCGGACGGCCAATTCCGCCCGGGCGCTCTCTTATCACCGGGCGCCGATCCGATCAAAGGCATCCCGCGCGCTCGTTTTTCCCGCCTGGGGCCGAAAAATCTTCGTCTTGCCGCAATAACCGCTATGGTGATCTCGATGACATCCACAATTCCCGTTTCCGACGCGCAAGCGAAGCGCCGCGCTCTCTGGCGCGCCGAGATGATCGAGACGATCAGGCTCTCGCTTCCGATCGCGCTCACGCAGCTCGGCCAGGTCGCGATGATGACGACCGACCTCGCGATGATCGGCCGCCTCGGCGACGCCGCCATCGCCGCGGCGGCGCTCGGCCAGATCGTGCTGTTCGTCACCTTCGTGATCGGGCTCGGCTTCGTCTCGGCGGTCGCGCCTTTGGCGGCGCAGGCTTTCGGCGCGCGCGAGCCGCGCATGGTCCGCCGCGCGCTGCGCGTCGGCCTGTGGGCGGCGGTTCTGCTCGGCGTGCCGCTCAGCCTCGTGCAGATGCACGGCGAAACCCTGCTGCTCTTTCTCGGGCAGGAGAAGGAAGCGGCGGCGCTCGCGCAGCGATATCTCGACGGCCTCGGCTGGTGCCTCGTGCCGGCCTGGGGTTACATCGCGATCCGCAATTTCATGAGCGCGGTGAACCGCCCCGAACCCGCGCTGTGGGTGACGCTCGCCGCGATTCCGGCGAACGCGTTTTTCGCCTACGGCCTCATCAACGGCGTCTTCGGCATGCCGCAACTCGGCATTCTCGGGGCGGGCGTCGCGACGACCGCGATCAATACCCTGATGTGCGTCGTGCTGATCTGGATGTGTTACGCCATGCGGCCGTTCAAGAAGTATCAGGTGCTCGGCAAGTTCTGGCGCTTCGACGGCGCGCTGTTCCTGAAACTTCTGGCCGTCGGCTTGCCGATCTCGGCGAGTTTTCTCCTCGAGTTCGGACTGTTCGCGGGCGCGAGCTTGCTCATGGGCTGGATCGGCACCGAGGCGCTGGCGGCGCATCAGATCGCCATTCAGGTCGCCTCCATCATGTTCATGGTGCCCTTCGGCATCTCGATGGCCGCGACCGTGCGCGTCGGTCAGGCGGTCGGCCGCCGCGAGGCAGAGGAAGCGCGCCGCGCGGGCTTCGCGGCGCTGATCCTGAGCGTCGTCTTCATGCTGTCGATGGCGATCGTCGTGGCGCTGACGCGCGAATGGATTCCGCTTCTCTTCCTCAGCGGGACGGCGGGGCACGGCACGCTCGCGCTGACGTCGCTGCTGCTCGGCATGGGCGCGGGCTTCTTCGTCTTCGACGGATTGCAGACGGTGGCGCTCGGCGCGCTGCGCGGCCTGAACGACACGAAGGTGCCGATGATCTACGCCGCGCTCAGTTTCTGGCTGATCGGCTTCGCCTCGGCCTATGGCCTCGCTTTCGTTTCCGGTTATGGCGCGCCGGGCATCTGGATCGGGCTCACGCTCGGGCTTCTGGTCTATGCCAGCCTCCTCGTGCGGCGTTTCCGGCGCCTCACGATGCACGGGCTGCCGGCGGGCGCTTCGATCGCGCCTGCGGCCGCCTGACCGCAAAACAGTGGACGGCGGCGCGTTTGCCGGGTATCGCGCAAGTCATGAATCGAGTCATGAGCGAGCGTGTCGAAATCGATCATGTCGGCCATCAGGGCGACGGCGTAACCGCCGGGGCGGAGCGCATATTCGTGCCCTATACGCTGCCCGGTGAAACGGTCGAGATCGTGCGCGAGGGAGAGCGCGCGCGGCTCCTGAAAATTCTGAAGCCGAGCCCGGAGCGCGCCGCGCCGGTCTGTCCGCATTTCGGCGTGTGCGGCGGATGCGCGCTGCAGCACTGGGAGGCGGGCGCCTATCGCGCCTGGAAGCGCGCGCTGGTCGCGGCCGCGCTCGCGCATGAGGGAATCGAGGCCGAAGTCGCGTCCGTGATCGACGCGCATGGCGAGGGCCGCCGCCGCGCGGTGCTGCATGCGCGGCGGGGCGAAGGCAAGGAAATTGCGGTCGGCTTCGCCGGAAGGCGCTCGCACGCGATCGTCGCGATCGATGCGTGCCCCGTGCTCGCGCCCGCGCTGAAGAACGTCTTCGCCATCGGGCGGCGCGTGGCGGAAATCCTCGCGCCGCGGGACAAGCCGCTCGACCTGCATTTCACCGCGACCGAAGGCGGCCTCGATCTCGACGTGCGCGGCTCGGGCAAGATCGACCGGAAAATGACGGCTGCGCTCGCGCAACTCGCCGCCGGGGAGAAACTCGCGCGCATCACCCGTCACGGCGAGATGGTGACGCAGCTCGCGGAGCCTTCGCTCGCCGTCGGCGCGGCCCGCGTGCCGCTGCCGCCGGGCAGCTTTCTGCAGGCGACGCAGGCGGGCGAGGACGTTCTGGCGGAGCTCGTCGTTGCGGCGGCAGGGAAGGCGAAGAAGATTGCGGATCTCTTCTGCGGCGTCGGCACTTTTGCGCTTCGGTTGGCCGAGCGGGCAAAGCTTTTAGCCGCTGACAGCGACGCACCCGCCGTCGCGGCGCTCGTCCGCGCGGCGAAAGCGCCGGGCCTGAAGCCGGTCGAGACGATCGCGCGCGATCTGTTCCGCCGCCCGCTCGTCGCGGTGGAACTGAAAGGCGTCGATCTCGTCGTGCTCGATCCGCCGCGCCAGGGCGCGGAGGCGCAGGCGCGGGAGCTCGCGCGCACGAAAATCGAAAAAGTGATCTATGTTTCCTGCAGCCCGGCGACCTTCGCGCGCGACGCGAAAATCCTCGTCTCAGGCGGCTATGCGCTGAAGCGCGTCACGCCCGTCGATCAGTTTCGTTACTCGCCGCATGTCGAGCTGGTGGGGGTGTTTGAACGGTAAAATTGTCATGGCCGGGCTTGTCCCGGCCATCCACGCTTTTTCGGAATCACGATAAGCAAGGCGTGGATGCCCGGCACGAGGCCGGGCATGACGGCGTTAGTTCCGCGTTCAATGATCCGTCCCCCAGCGCTCGCCCCACATCTTCTCGCCCACGGTGCACGAGACGCGCGGCTTGTCGGCTGAAATCCGGATCACGCGCGGCTCGGGTACGAATCCCGCGACTTCCAGCAGCAATTTCTTGCGGATCGCGTCGGCGAACTGCGCCCGCCCGCGCGCGGGCACCATGAACGCGCCCATGCCGCCGATCACGCAGTCCTCGTAATATTCGTCGAGATTGGGGATATCGAGAAAGCCGTAGCCGGATTCCTTCAACATGATCGGCAGGCCGTTGATCGTGATGCCCTTCGCGACCGCTTCGTCGCGCGCCGCGGTGACCATCGTTCCCTGATTGTTGGTGCCGTCGCCGGAAACGTCGATGACGCGGCGCAGGCCCTTGTAGGGCGAGCGCTCGAACAGCGTTTGGGAAAATTTCAGCGCGCCCGAAATGGACGTGCGCGACGCCCGCCGCGGCGGAACGGCGCGCAGCGCGGCGACGAACGCGTCCGCCGCTTCCGGCCCGTCCACGAGCTGCCATGGCACGATCACGCGCTGGTCGTTCTCGCCCGCCCATTCGACATAGGTGACGGCGATGCGTCCGGTCGGACCTTTGCGCACGGCGTCGAGGAAATCCTTCGAGGTGAGGGCTTCGATGTAGCCGCCGCGCTGGAGTTCCTGCTCGTCGCTGTCCATGGAGAAGGAAACGTCGACGGCGATCACAAGTTCGACATCCACCTGGTTCTCGCGCGACGGCGGCGCGGCATTCGCCGCCGAAACCGTCGCGGTGAATGTCGCGAGCGCCAGCGCTCGAAACCAGTTCCGCATCGTCATCGCCGCACCCGTCAGCGTTGCGATCGGGAATGCTGCCATGCCTTCGCGGCGCGAGGAAGGCGGCAATCGGTAAAATCCAGCAGTGTCATTCCGGGGCGCGCGTTAGCGCGAACCCGGAATCCAGAAACAGCCACGCGTTTATATGGATTCTGGGTCCGTCGCCTGCAAGTCGGCTGGAGCCGGCTTGCGTTTTAATAAGCGAAGTCGGGCAAGCCCGCCTTCGCGGCGTCCCGGAATGACGGAAGACGATACCTTCAACCGTCCAGCGTTTCGGTCGCCACGATCTCGATGCCGAAGCCGGCAAGGCCCACGTAAGTGCGCTTTTTCGAGGCCATCAGCCGGATCGAGGAGATGCCGAGGTCGCGCAGGATCTGCGCGCCGAGGCCGATCTCGCGCCACTGCCGGTCGCGGGCGGCGGCGGTCGCCGAGGCCTTGTCGCCCTCGGGCTTCATCACGGGCACGCCGGCGGTGCCGTCGCGGAGATAGATCAGCACGCCGCGGCCTTCCGCCTTGAAGCGCTGCAGCGCGTGATGGATCGTCTTCGCCCCGCCGAAGATGTCGTCCACGACATTCGCGCGGTGGAGGCGGGCGGGGACGTTCTTGCCGTCGCCGATCCTGCCGTAGACGAACGCCATGTGATGCGTCTGGTCGAACGGCGTGACGAAGGCGTAGCCCGTGAGTTCCCCGATCTCGCTCTTGATCGGGAAGGTGGCGACGCGCTCGACGAGCTTCTCGCGCGCCTGCCGGAAAGCGATCATCTCGGCGATGGAGATCTGCGCGAGCTTGTTCTTCTGCGCGAAGGCCGCGACGTCCGGCCCGCGCATCACGGTGCCGTCGTCGTTCACGAGCTCCGCGAGCACGCCGACCGGCGGCAGGCCCGCGAGCCTGCACAGGTCGACGCAGGCTTCCGTGTGGCCCGAGCGCATCAAGACGCCGCCCTCGCGCGCGATCAGCGGAAAGACATGGCCGGGCCGCACGAAATCGGCGGCGCCCATGTTCGGATTGGTGAGCGCGCGCGCCGTGTTGGTGCGCTCCTCGGCCGAGATGCCGGTGTTCATGCCGTGGCGGACGTCGATCGAGACGGTGAAGGCGGTGCCGAGCGGCGCGTCGTTCGCGGACACCATCGGCGCGAGTTGCAGCCGCCGCGCCTCGTCCATCGGCAGCGGCGTGCAGACGATGCCGGATGTGTGCCGGATCAGGAACGCCATCTTCTCCGGCGTGCAGAGCGAGGCGGCGATGAAAAGATCGCCCTCGTTCTCGCGGTCGTCGTCGTCGGTGACGACCACGAGTTCGCCCCGCGCGAAGGCTGCGATGGCGCGCTCCATGGCGCTTTGCTGTTCTTCGGTCATTGCAATCTCACGCTTTCGGGAACGGCCAGCGCGCGGTTTCGCCGACCTGGCCGCGATGGCGGATGAACTGGTCGGCGAGCACGCAGGCGACCATCGCTTCGCCGATGGGAACGGCGCGGATGCCGACGCACGGGTCGTGCCGCCCCTTGGTCGAGACTTCCGTTTCGGCGCCGTAGCGGTCCACCGTGTTGCGCGGCGTGAGAATGGAGGAAGTGGGCTTCACCGCGAAGCGCGCGACGACCGGCGCGCCGGTCGAGATGCCGCCCAAAATCCCGCCCGCGTTGTTGGATAGGAATTTCGGCGCGCCGTCGTTCGAGACGCGCATCTCGTCGGCGTTCTCTTCGCCGGTAAGCTCCGCCGCGCGGAAGCCCGCGCCGATCTCGACGCCTTTCACCGCGTTGATGCTCATGAGCGCGCCGGCGATCTCGGCGTCGAGCTTGCCGTAGATCGGGCTGCCGAGCGCCGGCGGCACGTTCTCGGCGACGACCTCGATCACCGCGCCGATGGACGAGCCGCTCTTGCGGATGCCGTCGAGGTATTCTTCCATTTCCTTCGCCGCCTTCGCGTCGGGGCAGAAGAAGGGATTATTGCCGGTTTCGTTCCAGTCCCAGCGCGCGCGATCGACTTTGATCTTGCCCATCTGCACCAGCGCGCCGCGAATCCGGACTTCGGGCAGCACCCTGCGCGCGACCGCGCCGGCGGCGACGCGCGTCGCCGTCTCGCGCGCGGACGCGCGGCCGGAGCCGCGCGGGTCGCGGATGCCGTATTTCATGTCGTAGGCGTAGTCGGCGTGGCCGGGGCGATACTTGTCGGCGATCTCGCTGTAGTCCTTGGAGCGCGCGTCGACATTGTCGATGACGAGCGCGATCGGCGTGCCGGTCGTCGTCTCGAAGCCGTCCTTGTTGTAGGTGCCGGAAAGGATGCGCACGGCGTCGGGCTCGCGCCGCTGCGTCACGAACCGGCTCTGGCCGGGGCGCCGCCGGTCGAGATCTTCCTGGATGTCGGCGGCGGTCAGCCGGATGCCCGGCGGGCAGCCGTCCACGACGCAGCCGATCGCGATCCCGTGGCTCTCGCCGAAGGTCGTGACCCGGAACATATGGCCGAAAGTGTTGAAGGACATCGGGCACCGTTTGCGATTTTCGCAAATCTTGTACGAGCGGGGCGGGCAGGGGTCAAACCGCTGCCGCTTCAAGCGTATTTCGCGAGCTTCCCGTCCCGGAAAACGTAAACCACGCCCTGCTCGATATACTGGTCGAGGGCGTGGGCGGCGCTCGCTACCCCGAGCGTCACCATCAGCGCCCGCATCGTGCCGCCATGGGCGACCACCACCGTGTCCCCCGCGAGGGCGGACAACCACTCCCGTACCCGCGCCGCGAGCATCGCGTAGCTCTCGCCGTTCGGCGCGGCGACGCTCCACTTGTCGGCGTCGCGCAGCGCGTAATGCGCGGGATGTGCCGTCCGCATCTCGGCGAAGGTCATGCCCTCCCAATCGCCGTAACCGATCTCGCGCAGCCGCGCCTCGAGCGCGTAGCCCTCGCGCGGCAAGCCGGCCGACGCGCGCACGAGCTCCATCGTCTCGCGCGTGCGGCCGAGCGGGCTTGCGACATGCGGCAGCGTCGATGCTTCCCGCCCGTCGCGCGCGAGCAGTTCCGAGAGGATGCCGCCCGCCTGCGCCGCCTGCGCGCGGCCCTTGTCGTTGAGCGGAATGTCGCGCCAGCCCTGCACGCGGCCCGACGCGTTCCATTCGGTCTGGCCGTGGCGGATGTAATAGAGAGTGGGAAATTTCATGCCGGAGGTTCAGCGAACGGAGATATAGATGACGTCGACGAGCGACCATGCCGGGCCGTTCGCCGCGGCGGGAAAATCGACGCGCAGCACCGCGCGGTCGCTGCCGTGAAAGCCGGCGGCCGGCTTGAAATAGACCGAGATCGCGTCGGCGAATTTTCCGCGGCAGTTGGAAGCGCGCGGCGGCACCGACGATCCGGTCGCGATCAGGCGCTCCGGCCGCATGACGATCTTGCCGTAGGACGGCTCCTCGAGGATCGCGATCGCCGGTTTCGTGCCGTGCCGGCAGGCGGCGTCGGGCGAGGCGTAATAGGCGAGCCTGCCTTCGCGGCCGGTGGAGATGCTGACGTTGTGATGTTCGCGCGGCAGCGCGTTCTGCGCGGAAGCGGAACCTGCAAAGACGAAGAAGGCGGAAAGAGCCGCCGCGCGAAAAAGCCTCACGCGTTTATTCCTTCGGCGCCGCCACCACGAGATCCTCGGCGTCGGGATGCTTCATGCCGACAATGTGATAGCCGGCGTCGATGTGCTGCACTTCGCCGGTGACGCCGCGCGACAGATCCGAGAGGAAATAGACGCCCGCGTCGCCCACTTCCTCGATCGTGACGGTGCGGCGGAGCGGTGAGTTCTGCTCGTTCCATTTCAGGATGTAGCGGAAGTCGCCGATGCCCGACGCAGCCAGCGTCTTGATCGGCCCGGCCGAGAGCGCGTTGACGCGGATGTTCTTGGCGCCGAGATCGGCGGCAAGATACCGGACGCTCGCTTCCAGCGCGGCCTTGGCGACGCCCATGACGTTGTAGTGCGGGATCCATTTCTCCGCGCCGTAATAGGTCAGCGTCAGCAGCGAGCCGCCGTTCTTCATCCGCTTCTCCGCGCGCTGCGCGATCGCGGTGAAGGAGTAGCAGGAGATGGCGAGCGACTTGTTGAAGTTGTCCGCGCTGGTGTCGACGTAGCGGCCGTCGAGTTCGTCCTTGTCGGAGAAGGCGATGGCGTGCACCACGAAATCGAGATCGCCGAGCTGGCGGTCGGATTCTGCGAAGATCGCGTCGATGCTGGCGGCGTCGGTCACGTCGCAATGGCCGACGAGCTTCGCGCCGGCTTCCGCGGCGAGGGGCTCGACGCGCTTTTTCAGCGCGTCGCCCTGGTAGCTGAAGCCGAGCTCGGCGCCCTGGTCGGCGCAGGCCTTGGCGATCCCCCAGGCGATCGAGCGATTGTTGGCGATGCCGAGGACAAGCCCCTTCTTGCCCTGCATCAACCCGGCCTTCTGGGTCATGAAATGCTCTCCGCTCTCAAAGCTGCTGCCGTGCGCGGTTCTATGGCATGTGGGTTTGCGGCCATCAAGCCGAAGGAATAAGGGGGCGTCATCCCGCGTTCTTTGGTGAGAGGGATAAAAATGGCTATAGTGGGCTTCGTATCGGAGTTCCCTATGACCGCCGTTCGCCGCGGTATCCAGCCCCTGATCCCCGCGCTTCGCCGGTTCGCCCGCGCGCTCACGCGCAACGCGGAGACGGCCGACGATCTCGTGCAGGACACGATGGTGCGCGCGCTGCGCGGCGAGCATCTTTTCCACGGCGGTAATCTCCGGACCTGGCTGTTCACGATCCTCCTGAACCTCGACCGCAACCGCCGCCGCGGGCTGGCGCGCAAGCCTTTCCTCGCCGTCGTCGAGGACGTCGATCCGCCCGGCGATCCGGCGGGCGACGGCTCCTCCCGCGACATCGAGCGCGGGCTCGCGCTCCTGCCGCCCGAGCAGCGGGAAACGCTTCTGCTCGTGACGCTCGAGGGCTTGAGCTACCGCGAAGCCGCCGAGATGCAGGGCGTGCCCATCGGCACGGTGATGTCGCGGCTTTCCCGCGCGCGCACGACGCTGCGCGAATATCTTGACGGCGAGCTTCCGCCCCTCCGCGAAGTGAGCAATCTGGAGAAGCGCTCATGATCCGCGGCCCGCGCGAAATCACGGAAGAAGATCTGCACGCCTATGTCGATGGGCATCTGCCCGAGGAACGCCTGTGCGACGTGCAGGCGTATCTTGCCGCCCATCCGGGCGAGGCGAGCCGCGTCGCCGCGTGGCGGCTGCAGGTGACGAAGCTGCGCGAGCGCTACAATCCGGTGCTGGAGGAGGCGGTCGACGACCGCTTCTGCGTCGACACGATCCTCGAGCAGAAGAAGGGCGAGCGCCGCTGGCGCAAGGTCGCGGCGGCGGCCGCGATCGCCTTCCTCGCGGGCGCGGGCGCCGGCTGGTTCGGCCGCGACATGTCGCCGCTCGGGCGCAACACCGATGCCGCGCGCGCGCTCGCGGAAGCGGCGATCGAGGCGCATCGCGTCTATGTCCCCGAAGTCCGTCACCCGATCGAGGTGCGCGCCGATGAGTCGCATCTCGTGCCGTGGCTCTCGAAGCGGGTGGGACTGGAAATCAAGGCGCCCGACCTGCAATCGGAAGGCCTGCGGCTGATGGGCGGGCGTCTGCTGTCCGGCCCGGCCGGCGCCACGGCGCTGTTCATGTATCAGGGCGAGAACGGCGTGCGCGTGACGCTGACCACGGCGAAAGCGCCGGTCGAGAGCCAGACGGATTTTCAGTGGAGCGCCGAAGGGAAGATCGGCGCCGTCGCCTGGTTCGAGCACGGGCTTGCCTTCGTGGTGGCGGGACCGGCCGAGGAGGCGCGCCTCAAGCGGCTCGCCGATCGCGTCTGCAACGCTTACGAGATCGCGGACAGCGGAAAAAAATAATAATTTTACTTTCTAGGGCGTGATCGGTTCTGTCTTTAGTTTTAAGGCAGGAGTATTATTTATGGCTGATAACAAAGCGCAACGAATACTTGATTGCTCCGTCGCTAGTTGGAAATTTGAAATTGAGCTTTTTTGGCGGAGGTCATTATTTTTTTGGGGATTTATTACTACAGCAATAGCGGCATACGGTGCTGCCACAAAATCAGGCTGTCGAGATTTGCAGTTTGTTGCAGCGTGTTTTGGATTGGTCTGTAGTTTCTCATGGATTCTTGTGAATCACAGCAACAAGTACTGGCAAGACTTTTGGGAAGAGAAGATCAAGGCAGCCCAAAAGAAAGATTTGAAGATTGATTGGTTTTTTCTAATCCGGGTGTGCAAAGAAATTCCTTATTAGGACCGATACATTTTTCGGCGTCAAAAATCGCGCTTGCTTTGAGTTATTTTACTTTTGCAATTTGGATTGGCTTGGCTGTTATTAGCTTTCCTCCGCTTTCCCTTCCCGTTGGTGCGTCCTTACTTTCATGGGTTGCATTCTTGCTTACCTCATTATTCGTAATTGCAATGCCTTGTTTTTGCGGTCCGACGAAAAACAAAAATTCTAGTTAGACGATAAAACTTAGTAATAACACCACGCTTGACTTTCTCTTAAATAGGATTATATTCATTCTGTCTCGATCCAACGAGGGGCGTTTCTAGAGGCGTCTTGGAATGCGGATCGGGAGCGGTGGCCATGAAGGGTTCGCAAGCCCGACATGGAGGCCCAAGCTGTGCGGTCCCGGCG